>Ga0209515_10002172_pt1 | contig 30729 bp, 28 predicted proteins | sample Subgroupgradi54m_FD_187454 | JGI IMG/M metagenome (GOLD analysis project Ga0209515, IMG submission 187454) | Subsurface groundwater microbial communities from S. Glens Falls, New York, USA - GMW60B uncontaminated upgradient, 5.4 m (SPAdes)... ... | reverse complement strand
AAGCGAGCGGCCCACGGGACTCGCTTCTCGAAGAGCCGGGACGTCCCGAGCGCGCGGAGCGCGGCGGCGCCGGCTGTAGGGCGCCGGGACGCGAGCGAAGCGAGCGGCCCACGGGACTCGCTTCTCGAAGAGCCGGGACGTCCCGAGCGCGCGGAGCGCGGCGGCGCCGGCTGTCGGGCGCCGGGACGTGAGCGAAGCGAGCGGCCCACGGGACTCGAACCCGTACGACGAGGTTGGAAGCCTCGCATGCTGCCGTTACATCACGGCCGCCAAGCGCAACGGTGGTCGCAGACGAGGGACTCGAACCCTCACGGCGCGATGTATGAGATCGCCCTGCCGGCCCCGGCAGTCTGCGCCGACGAACAACTGCGAGAGTGGCCCATCGGGGAGTCGTACGCGAAGCGACGGGACCTCCCCGGCGCGCGAAGCGCGCGGGCGCGTGCTCGGACGCGGCCGGGACACGAACGAAGTGAGTGGCCCATCGGGGAGTCGCACCCCGCTACCCGGCTTAGGAGACCAGGCTCCGGCTCCGCCGGACAGGCCCATAAAGGACGAAGGAACTGCGAGATTGGCCCATCGGGGAATCGCCCGCGAAGCGACGGGACTTCCCCGGCGCGCGAAGCGCGCGGGCGCGTGCTGGGACGCGGCCGACACGAACGAAGTGATTGGCCCATCGGGGAATCGAACCCCGCCGCCTGGTTTAGAAGACCGGGCTCCGGTTCCACCGGACAGGCCCACAAGGGCGAGAAACGTCGTACCGGCAGCGAGATTCGAACTCGCAACCTTCGGGGTTTGGGCCCGCTGCCTCTTCCTGTTGAGCTACGCCGGCGTGGTGCTTGGGGCGGGAGTCGAACCCGCATGGCCCTGGGGCCCCTCGGGTCTGAGCCGAGGATGTATACCGTTTCAATCACCCAAGCATGGAAGCTGCGGTACTCCCTGACCGAGTCGCACGGTCGCCTCCGGCTTGTGATACCGGCGCTCTTCTGTTGAGCCAAGGGAGCAGGCGGGGCGCTTGGAGTCGAACCACGATAACCATCCGTCGACGGCCCGCGAGCGGGCGAAGGTGAAGGACGGTCCCAGCCTTTCGATAGGCTGGTGCCCCCATTTGATGGGCGGCGCCCCGTGAATGCCAGTTGCCAGAACTCGTACTGGGGTAGCGACCCGGATTCGAACCGGGGCCTGACCGGTGATAACCATCTACCTGCGGCCCGCGTACGGGCGAGTTTGTGGAAGACGGAGGTTGCTCTGCCGCTGAGCTACCGCTACCAGAAGACTTCGGGTGACGACCCGGACTCGAACCGGGACCTTCGGATTAACAGTCCGATAACCATCAACGTGCGGCCCGTGACCGGGCAAGGTAGTTGTCGACGGAAGATGTGCTGCCGTTACACTATCGTCACCATGCGCGGGAACGCGTCGCCGCTACTGGGGCGGCTTCTGCACGCGTTCGACACCCAGCATCCGGGCGCATGCTTCACCCAGACGCTCCCGCTGCTCGGGCGCCAGCTGTCGGAGCTCCTCCACGGGCACCGGTCGGATGCCGCGGGTCTCGCAGTACCTGAGGATGGCTTGCAAACTGGTCAACTTTTCCACGACCTCTTCTCCTTTCATGACTCGCGCACGGCGCGGAGGGTTGCTGGGAGCGGGCACCGGAGTTGAACCGGCGTCGCCTGGCTTATGAGGCCAGATGTGGAATCCGACACCACTGCCCGCTACAAGTGAATTGCCAATCTGGGGAAACCGGTCGGATTCGAACCGACACTGCGGGAGCCACAATCCCGAGTGCTGCCTTTACACTACGGTCTCCAGAGGAGCCTCTCGTCGGAGTCGAACCGAGCTATTCCGCTTACGGGGCGGACGCCTTCCCGGAAGGCTGCGAGAGGCAGAGCCGGCTCCGGCTGCAGTCGACGGCTGCAACCGGAACCGGCCGGGGCGCGCCAGCAGTGGCCTTCGCGGTCCACTGCTGACGTGTCGTTCTCACGCTCGCGCGAAGTCAGCAATCACCGCCGGCGTCGCGGTGTCGAAGCCAACCACGTCGAGCATGCCGGCGTCGTTCGGGTCGGCGATGGTGAACCCGTTCGACACCATGCCCACGACCACCGACCGGGCCGCGAGGTTGCGCGACTTGCGGTAGTCCTTGAGCGCCTGCGCCGGGTGCACGCCACCCGCCCAGGTCTCCGAGTCCGTGTACACGACGAACGTGTCCACGTCGACATCGCGCGCCGTCGCCCACAGCATCGGCTGCGCGCAGTCGGTGCCCGAGAACGGCATGCCGCTGATCTCCTGCACCACCCGGTCGAGCCGCCAGCGCGGCGAGATGTCGAGCTCCTGCAGCGTCGTCGAGAAGGCCACGAACGCGTGCTTGGGCTCGGTCACCGCCGTGATGAGGGCCAGCGCCGCGCTCGCCACGCGCGGCGTGAGTCCCGGGACGCCGGCAACCACGCCGCTGCCCATCGATCCCGAGACGTCGAGAGCAAGCAGTGTGCGCTTGCCCGTCGGCTCGACGTTCATGAACGTGGCGTAGAACGCCGCGTCCAGCGCGTCGACGATCGCGGCGACCGGCGACCAGGTGTTCTGGCCGCGGGCACCATGGCCGGCCCGGTAGGTCAGGAGCGCGGCCAGCACGGCGATCGGGTGCAGACGCGCGGCCTTGAGCAGGTCGCGGTCGGCCAGCCGCGCGGTGACCTTGGCGGTCGAGTCACCGAGCGGCGCGAGCAGGCCCGCTCGGGTCATCGTCGCCAGGTTGCGGATCATCGCGGTGACCGGCATGCGCTCGAGCAGCGCCTCCCACACGCGCGCGTCGGTGAGCCACTCGCTCGGCACCGCCTCGCGCGGCAGGTCGTGGGCCCGGATGAGCCGCACGATCTCGGCCACGTTGCTGGCCTGCTTGGCCGCCTCGAAGGCCTCCACGACCGCGAGACCCTCGGGCGCCGGCAGGCCCAGCTCGCCCTTCACCACCCAGCGGTAGAGCGCGTCGTGCGCCGGCGAGGCCGCCTTCGGATGCGCGAGACGGAGCAGGTCGCGGTTCGACCAGCCGTCACGCGCCTGGTACTTGACCAGCTGGTAGGCCAGCTTGGCCGCCGGCTTGCCGTTGTACCAGCGAGCCACGGCCGTGCGCGTGCCCCGGCCCCAGCCGCCGAACGCCTCCACCGACTCGGCGAAGTGCATGAGGTGCGTGCCGATGCGGCAGACCCTGGGCAGCGCCGCCAGCGCGTCCCGGCGGGTGGCCGGGTCACCCAGCTTGGCCGCCATCGCGAGCGCGAAGATGGCCGGGTCGTTCTTGGGCGCCCGGCCGCCGTCCGAGATCTCGACAATGCGCCGGACCACACGCGCACCGTCGGCAGCGATGCAGCGTTCGACCGCCTCGGCGCTCCCGCGCGTCAGCGTCCGCTCGCTCGAGTAGTAGCTTCCGCCCTCGACGCCGAGGACGAGGAAGCGGTCCAGCCGGGTCCAGTCGTCGACGGCCCAGCTGAAGCCGCCCGCCGAGTTGGGCACCTGCGAGGAGCCCGGGATCTGCTCCGACTGCGGCGTGTTCTTGCGATTCCACAACTTGCTCAGATTGAACGTCACTGGGCACCTCCTTTCGGCCCGATGATTCGGGCAAGTGCCATTCATTGCGACTGCATGATTGCAGGGTGGAGAGAATGGGAGTTGAACCCAAGTGGCCTCGATTGCGAAACGAAGCTCCGGTCCCGCCGGTCTCCCCGGGTGTTGCGAGTTGCGCGTCGATGCGTGGGAGTGGAAGGACTCGAACCTTCCCGCAGTGGTTTACAGCCACGGCCATCCCGTGAAGGTCACTCCCCATGAGCGTCCCGTAGGGGATTCGAACCCCTCTCTACCGATTGAAAGCCGGTCATCCTCAGCCGCTGGACGAACGGGACCAAGACGAACGAACGGTTCGGGCGGGAGGATTCGAACCTCCGTTTCAGGCATTCAAGGTGCCGCGTCCTGCCGTTGGACCACGCCCGAGCAGGTGGTCATCGTCGGGGAGGAGGGGATCGAGCCGACGGCCGGAACGACCCGGGCGCGCGAAGCACTCCCGCCGGCGAAGCCGTGGAGGAGGAGGGGAGAGTTGAACTCCCAAGACCCCTTGCGAGGGTTCGTCGGTTTTCGGGACCGCTGCCATCACCAGTTGGCTTGCTCCTCCGAGAAGCACTGCATGGAGCGGCGGACGGGACTCGAACCCGTGATTCCGGCGTGGCATACCGGCGTGTCACCATCAACACTTCAGCCGCAGTCGAGGAGGGCAGAGGAGTCGAACCTCCAGGCCGCTGTGACGCGGCCACCCGCTTAGCAGGCGGGCACCTGGCACCGATGCAGGACGGACCCTCCAGGTCGAACCAAAAACTGACGGTGGGTTGGGTGGGAATCGAACCCACGTCCCCCGGCTTAAGAAACCGGTGCAAAAGCCAACGTTTGCTACCAACCCGTCGTCCCGCCCCCTGGAATCGAACCAGGACCTTCCGGTCTTCAGCCGGACGCGCAGACCTTCTACGCAAGAGCGGGATATTGGGGACGCTGGCTGCGTCCCCGCCTCGTAGACTATTCGGTTGTCAAAGACATCGGCATTCACCGGCACAGCCGGCGCGTGGGGAGTGCTGCCCGAAGGCATGGCTCCGCCCGACCGCCGTGCCGCTCGCCCTGGCCACGAGCAATGCTCGGGCACTCGCGTCGCGCACACCGCAGTGCACGGTTCGGGACCCAGGATTCGAACCTGGAGTTAGCGGTTCAGAGCCGCGCGTCCTTCCATTAGACCAGTCCCGAATATGTCATTCACACTCACGTACTGCGGACACACGTCCCCTGACGGCACCGGATGCTCCCCCGACCCGGTGCGTGAACGTTCAGTCGCTACTTCGTCGTTGCCAGAGAGCTCGGAAGGCCGAAAAGAAAAAAGCCACCCGGGTTTCCCTGGGTGGCCTCGGCCGTGGGGCGGTTGAAAACCGCGTTACACGACGGAGGCCTCCCTGTTGCTGCTATCCAGACCGCGCCCGAAACCAATCCGCGGAAGTTCCTGCTGCTGCTTCTGCTCGCCACAACCACGCATGGTGGCCAAGGTGGACGACGCATACGACCATCCGGTCACCGTGGGGCGACCCGGATGCGCGCCGGCCGGGGCCGGTGCGTTGGTTGCGTCTTTGTGAAGTATGCAGAACATTGAAAGTGAACAGACTCTACATTGGCCGCTTGGCAGTGTCAATTAGTTTCAATGGCCACTTGCCTGGTGGAGGCCATATACGGCCTCGCCGGGGCGATCTTCCGCGGTCGGGTGTGCGGCGTGTCACGTTCGCGCGGCGCGTCACGACTGCCATTCGCCTGCTCCCGGTGCACGGGCCCGTGCACCGGGCAGCAGCACCGGGGCGGCCGCGTCAGCCGCCCGCGGCGCGCAGGGCCAGGCCGCTGGCCACCGAGGTCATCTCGTCGCCGCCGGCCAGGCGCGCCTCGCCGAAACGCTGCACGAACAGGGCGCGCACCGAAGGCACCAGCGACGAGCCGCCGGTCATGAACACCCGGTCCACCTCGGCCGCCGCCACGCCGGTCCTGTCGAGCAGCCGATCGACGCAGCCGGCGATGGCGGCCAGCTCGTCGGCAATCCAGGCCTCGAAGTCGACGCGGGCCACCTGGGCGCGGATCTGGATGGGGTCGTCGTCGAAGGCGAAGGGCGCATCCGCCCGCGCCGACAGCTCCAGCTTGGTCTTCTCGACCGAGCGGTACAGCTGGTAGCCGAGGTCGGCATCGATCAGATGGGCGAGCGCGGCCAGCTTCTCGGGCGCGCTGCACTCGCGCTGGATGTCGTCGAGCAGCTTCTGCGTCTCCTTCGACTTCAGGAACGACAGGTGATGCCAGCGCTCGAGGTGCGAATACAGCCACGGCGGCACCGGCATCGACTTGCCGTGCGACACGTAGGTCGTGCCCTTGCCCAGCGCGGGCGCCACGCGCTGGCGCAGGATGCGCGCGTCGAAGGCGTCGCCGGCGAGCGCGACGCCCTCGGTGCCCAGGATGTCGCTGGCGCTGCGTCCGCGGGCGCGCACGCCCGGCCCGACCCGCACCAGACAGAAGTCGCTCGTGCCGCCACCGAAGTCGGCGATGAGCACCAGCTCGTCGTGATCCAGGCTGCTCTCGTAGTGCCACGCGGCCGCGACCGGCTCGTACTCGAAGTCGACGCTCTCGAAGCCGCCCGCGAGCAGCGCCTGGCGCAGACGCGCCAGGGCGTACTCCTGATCCGACTCCTCGCCGGCGAAGCGCACCGGACGACCCACGACCACGTGGCCGGGCAGCTCGGCGCCCAGCTCGCTGCGTGCCTGCACGCGCAGATCGCGCACGATGAGCGCGATGAGATCCTCGAGCGTGTAGGTGATGCCGAAGACGCTGGTGGCGCGGAACTGCCGGCTGGCCAGGTACGACTTGAGCGACTGGATCAGCCGGCCCGAGCCGTCGCCGGCCAGGTAGCGCTCGATGGCGTGCGGCCCGGCCACCGCCAGCGGCCGGCGGTCCTTGCCGCGCTCGTCGGGGTCGAAGTACAGCACCGAGCGGAAGGTGCGCGTGACCCGGGCGCGACCGCTGCCGCCATCGGAGAGCGCCATGGCGCTGTTGGTCGTGCCGAAGTCGAAGCCTAGTGCTGTCGGCGTGGGCATGGAAGGCGAGAAGTAGCACGGCGGCGCGCTCGCCTCCAGGGCGGCGTCATGTGCCCGTCTCTGCCGCCCGACGGTGCGCGCCTTCCTATAAGATCGCTGGCGATGGCGAGGCGGCGGAATCGGGGAGCAAGCGGGCTGGCAGCATTGCTGGCGATCGTCATGCTGCCCAGGGTGGCGCTCGCCGACGACCGGCACAACGAGCCCGCGCCCGCGCCGGCGGGCACCGTGGCGCAGCAGCCGGCACCGGCGCCCGCACCCGCACAGCTGCAGCCGCCCGTGAGCCCGGCGCCGCCCCTGCGTATCGCCCGCCCGGCATACCTCATCGGCTTCGGCGCCGGCTCGTACACACTGTCGCCCACGGGCGCCTTCAGCGCGTTCGATGGCGATCCCGCGGTGGTCATCCAGGGTCGCCACGTGTCCATGTTGAACGACCACTTCGGCTTCGAATATGTGCCGTCGCTGGTGTTCCAGGACTGGCGCACCATCGCCGACATCTACAAGTGGTACTTCACCGACACCGACGACGAGCCCGATACCACCAACGTCGACGACAAGCTGATTGGAGGCTGGCTGGGGCTGATCCTGGCGCCGCTCGCGGGCGCCAACTACTGCCACGGCGTGGGCGCGATCTTCTACACCAGCCCCGACCAGGATTCGTTCTTCGTCGATGCGGGTGGCGAGCTCGACCTGCTGCTGCGCCCCTCGGATCCCGATCTGCCCGTCGACCTGGCCTTCGGCCTGTACCTCGGCTTCGGCTACGAGTTCTCGCCGTCGCTGGCGCTGAGTGTGCGCACCCGCGTCGTCGACCCGCTGTTCCACGAGACCGAGGCGCGTGCCATCACCTTCGCGGCCACGCTCGACTTCCTCCGTTACTGAGCCCGAGGCGGTATCCTGTGCGCATGCCCGCGGCCCAGGCCAATCCGCTGCTCGACGATCGCGACGTCGAGTTCCTCCTCTACCACGTCCTCGACGCGACCAGGCTGTGCGAGCTGCCCTACTTCGCCGAGCACGGGCGCGAGACCTTCGATCTGGTCATCGACAGCGCGCGCCGCTTCGCCCGCGACGTGCTCTTCCCCGCCTACCGCGCGCTCGACGAGGCTCCGCCCCGCCTGGTCGACGGGCGCGTGCTGGTGCACCCGCAGCTCAAGGCCTTCTTTCCCAAGCTGGTCGAGCTGGGCCTGGCCGCGGCCGGGCGCCCCACCGCGGTGGGCGGGCAGCAGCTGCCCATGGTGGTATCGACGCTGGCGGCGGCCTACCTCATGGCCGGCAACCTGTCGGCGTACGGCTACATCGGCTTGACCGCGGGCGCCGCGCACCTCATCGAGGCCTTCGGCGACGAGCGGCTCAAGCGCGAGTACATGGCGCCCATGTACCGCGGCGAGTGGACCGGCACCATGGCGCTGACCGAGCCGCAGGCCGGCTCCAGCCTCTCCGACGTGCAGACCACCGCCACGCCCACGGGCGCGGGCGACTACCTCATGAGCGGCAGCAAGATCTTCATCTCCGCCGGCGACCACGACATGGCCGAGAACATCGTGCACATGACCCTGGCGCGCCTGCGCGGTGCGCCCGCCGGAATCAAGGGTGTCTCGCTCTTCGCCGTGCCCAAGCGGCGACTCGAGAATGGCAGTCTGGTCGACAACGATATCAGTGTCGCGGGTGTCATCCACAAGATCGGCTGGCGCGCACTGCCCAGCCTGGCCCTGAACTATGGCGAGCGCGGCGACTGCCATGGCTGGCTGGTGGGCGAGCCCCACAAGGGCATCGGCTACATGTTCCAGATGATGAACGAGGCGCGCATCATGGTGGGCCTGAACGGCGTGGCCACCGCGTCGGTGGCCTACCACGAGGCGCTCGCCTACGCGCGCACGCGTCCGCAGGGCCGCTCGCTCGCGGCCAAGGATCCAGCCACGCCGCAGGTGCCCATCGTGCAGCACGCCGACGTGCGCCGCATGCTGCTGCGGCAGAAGGCCATCGTCGAGGGCGGCCTGGCCCTGCTCACGCGCGCGTCGTACTACGCGGATCTGGCTGGCCACGCCGAGGACGCGGGCGAGAAGGCGCGCGCGCAGCTCTTGCTCGACCTGCTCACGCCCGTGGCCAAGACCTTCCCGGCGGAGAAGGGCTTCGAGGCCAACGCGCTGGCGCTGCAGATCCACGGCGGCTACGGCTACTCGAGCGAGTACCTGCCCGAGGCCTGGCTGCGCGACCAGAAGCTCAACACCATCCACGAGGGCACGAGCGGCATCCACGCCATGGATCTGCTGGGCCGGCGCGCCGTGGCCGGCGGCGGCGAGGCGCTGCGTGCGTACGCCGCCGAGGTCACGCGTACCGCCGCGCGCGCCCGCGCCGCTTTAGTCGACGAGGGCTGGGTCGCCGAGGTCGAGCGTGGCGTCAAGTTGGTGCTCGAGCTGACCTTCGAGCTGGGACGTTATGGCCTGGCCGGCGACCCCGAGAAGATGATGCGCCACGCCTCGGATTACCTGGAGCTGTTCGCCACCGTGGCGATCGCGTGGCAGTGGATCGAGCTGGCCGCGGCGGCGCGCGAGGCCCTGGCGCGCGGCGCCCGCGACGAGGGCTTCTACCGGGCCAAGCTGGCCGCGGCGCAGTACTGGATCCGCACCGAGCTGCCGCGCATCGATCACCTGGCCCAGCTGTGCCGCAGCGGCGAGGACTCCTACGCACTGCTCGACCCGGAGTGGCTCTAGGCATGGCGGCGGGCGGACGCGGCGAACGCTGCCCCGGTTGCGGCGCGCCCCGCCTGCCCATGGCGTACTGCCCGCAATGCCAGACGCCCTACGAGACGCCCGGCCAGGCGTCGCCTCCGCAACCCACCGGCCGCGTCTGGCAGGCCGAGGACAACGACGCGCAGCTCGAGCTGCGTCTGCGCGCGATCGCGCCGGCGCTGGCCCTGGTGCTGGCCTGGCTGGTCTACCGCAGCGCCTTCGGACAGTCGTTCTTTCGCGTCTTCCTGTCCATGTGGGTGCACGAGCTCGGCCACGCCGTGACCGCGTGGCTGTCCGGCTTCGCCGCATTGCCCGGGCCATGGCGCACCTCGGTCGCCGACGAGCGCTCCATCGTGGTGACGCTGCTGCTGCTCGCGGCGCTCGGCTCGCTCGGCTACCGCGCCTGGCGCGCGCGTCGCTTCGGCATCGTCGCCGGCGCCGCGCTGGTGGCGCTTACGCAGCTGGTGTTCACCTTCGTGCTGCCGGCCGAGCGGGCGCGCGCGCTCATCACCTTCGGCGGCGACGGCGGCGGCCTGGTGCTGGGCACGCTGCTCTTCCTCACCTTCTATTCGCGTCCTGGCTCGTACGTGCACAGGCACTGGCTGCGCTGGGGCTTCCTGGTCATCGGCGCCTTCGGCTTCATGGATCCATTTCTGCAATGGTGGCGCGCACGCAGCGACACCGACTCGATCCCCTACGGCGAGATGGAAGGCGTGGGCACCAGCGATCCGACGCGCCTCACCGACGATTTCAACTGGACCGAGAAGCAGCTGGTGTCGCGCTACGTCACGCTCGGCGTGGTCTGCCTGCTGGTCATGATCGCCGCCTACGCGTACGGGCTGTACGCGGCCCGGCAGCGCGCGCTCAATCCTCGAGCTGACGCAGACGCAGGCCGCTGACGCCCCACCAGTCCTTCACGAACGTGCACGCGCCGATGACGGCCTGGTCGCCGAGCGTGATCACTTCGCAGTTGTGCGGATTGTCGATGCGGTCGAAGTCCTCGACGCGCAGGTGCAGGAAGCGCATCACGAAGCAGCGGATGGTCAGGCCGTGGGTGACGACCAGGGCGCGCGCCGCGTGGTGGCGTTCGACCTGGCGCATCATCGACTCGAGGAAGTTGGACGTGCGGTCGAAGCAGTCGGCCGGGCTCTCGCCGCCACGGTAGCGGTAGTAGAACCAGCCGTGGGTCTTGCGCAGCGCGTCCTGCGCTTCCACCGAGTCGTAGCCGTGCTCGACCTCGCGCAGGCGCGGATCCTCGTAGCGGCGCAGCCTCGCCAGCTCCGCGGCGTCGAGGCCGGCGCCAGCGAGGATGCCGTCGAGGGTCTGGCCTGCGCGCAGGTAGGGCGAGCAGTAGACCAGCGCGTCGCGGATGAAGTCGGCACCGATGTCGACTCCGGCCGCGAGCGCCTGGGTCTTGCCCACCTCGGAGATGGGCACCATGTAGTCGCCCACGAGCAGCGGATCGACGCGGCCGGTGTTGGCCTCCGATTCGCCGTGGCGGACGAGCTTGATGGTGAGGGTCATGGTTTCGGATCGTCCTCGTTCTCGCCCCGGGGCTCGATGACGTCGAGCGCCACATCGAGCGTCTTGCCCACCACGCGCGTGACCAGACGGATGGTCCCGTGCACGCCCGCGACGGCGGCGTCGTGGATCACCTGCACGCCGCGGGCAGCCTCGGCGATGGGCGGAATGTGGGTCAGCACGGCGAAGGGCCGCCCGGCGGTGCGCTTCTGCACCTCCTCGATGGCGTGCGAGGCCTGCACGACGGCGTCCTGGACCAGCGATTTGAGCCCGCGCCAGCGACCCGTCGGTTTGCTCATGGCAGCACCTCCATGAACCACGCGCGCATGCGTTCGTAGGCGCCGGCGTGGTGCGCGAGCCCGACGTGGGTCACGCCGGGCAAGATGTGCACGTGATCCTGGGGCAGCGGCAGGATGCCGTTGGTGGCGCTGGCCACGGGAACGATGGAGTCGCCGAACAGCGCGACCAGCCAGGGCTCGGCGGAGATCGCGCCCGCCACCAGGTAGTGGCGGATGCCGGGCAGGAGCGGCACGGGATGCTCGGGATCACGCAGCGCGATGCGCGCCCGCCGGCGCGCGCGATCCTCGTGGCGCAGATCGGCGTCGCCCAGGTCCTTCACGCCGTCGGAGCGCATGTCGCCGATCTGGCCGAAGAGCTGCGTGTACGGGTCGTCGATCGAGTGCAGCAGCCTGGCCAGCACGCGGCCGTAGCGCTCGAGCGGCGCGCCGCGGTGGGGCGTGCCCACGTAGATGGCGCGGCGCACGCGCGCGAGCCAGGTGAGGCCGCTTTGGGCGGCGACGTGGCAGGCGCTGCGCGTGACCAGGCCGCCCATGCTGTAGCCGAGCAGGAGGATCTCTTCGAGCGGCACCGGGTAGACCTCGACCAGCGTCTGCAGGAGACGCGCCAGCGCGGCGCCGTTCTCGGCGATGGGCAGGCCGCTGTTGTAGCGCACGTAGAGCGGCGTGTAGCCGAGGTCGCGCTCGAGGAACGCGCCGTAGTCGCCGCCCTCGGGGAAGTCCCAGATGCTCTCGGTGCACATGACGCCGTGCACCAGCACCACGACGCGACCTGCGGCATGGCTGCGTGGGTGCGCGGCCAGGATGGCGGCGCGCGTCAGCGCGAGCGGCGCGCCCGCATGGATGAGCTCCATCGGTGTGGCCAGCCCGTTGCCGGTGCGTGCCAGGTAGTCGCCGATGGCACCATTCAGGACGCCGATGGCGAGCTCGAGCTTCTTTCCCATTTACTCCAACTGTGCAGAGTAAGCTGGACGGCCCGAAATGACGAGACCCTGGCAGATCATCGCGAGTGTGCCCACGCCCGAGGGCGCGCTCGAGCTGCGCCAGAGGGGTGACGACGACTTCCTCATCGTCATCGCTGGCCGCGTGCTCATGACCTCGAGCGCGCGACGTTCGGAGGAGGAGCTGGCCGTGCTCGCATGTGCCGCGCTGCCGGGCAATGCCAGGGCCACGCCGCGCGTGCTGGTGGGCGGGCTGGGCATGGGCTTCACCTTGCGCGCCGCGCTCGGTGTGCTGCCGGCGGCGGCGCGTGTCACCGTGGTCGAGCTCAACCCCGACGTGGTCGGCTGGTGCCGCGGTCCGCTCGCCTCGGCCAGTGGCAACGCGCTCGCCGACGCCCGCGTCAGCGTCGAGGTCGCCGACGTGGCGCGGGTCATCGCGGAGGCCGCACCCGGCTCGTACGACGCCATCGTGCTCGATCTGTACGAGGGCCCCAACGCGGCCACGCAGCACGCGAACGACCCGTTCTACGGCGGCGCGGCGCTCGCGCGCGCTCGCGCGGCGCTCGCGCGTGGCGGCGTCCTGGCCGTCTGGTCGGAGGACCCCGACGCGGCGTTCGCCCGGCGCTTCGCCGGCGCCGGGTACACGGTGACGACGCACCGCTCGGGGCACGGTGGGCGCACGCACGTGATCTACCTGGGCGTCCGCTCCTGAATCCACATCTACCCGGAAACTATAGCCTTCAGGTTCGCAATCTGAACCGAGCGGACGCCGATCGATTGCATACAACTTAATTTGCCACCTGGACGCGGCGAGCTGGCATCCTAGGGCCCATGTCAGCGACCAAGAGCCGCGAGATTCGTCTCGCCTCCCGTCCCACCGGCTTCCCCACGCCGGAAAACTTCCAGCTCGCCGAGGTCGAGCTGCCCGCCCTCGCCGACGGCCAGGCGCTGGTGCGCAACCTGTACATGTCGGTCGATCCGTACATGCGCGGGCGCATGAACGACGCGAAGTCGTACGTGCCGCCCTTCCAGATCGGCAAGGCGCTCGATGGTGGCGCGGTGGGCGAGGTCATCGCGTCGAAGGCTCCCGGGCTCACGGTGGGTACGGTCGTGACGTCCAACTTCGGCTGGCGCGACTTCTTCGTGGCCGAGGCCAAGCACCTGCGCGCCGTGCCGCAGCCCATGCAGCCGCTGTCGATCTACCTGGGCGTCCTGGGCATGACCGGCATGACCGCGTGGGGTGGACTCGAGCTGGTCGGCGTCAAGGAAGGCGACGTGGTGTTCGTCTCGGCGGCCGCGGGCGCGGTCGGCAGCGTGGCCGGACAGCTGGCCAAGCTGCGCGGTTGCCGCGTCATCGGCAGCGCCGGCACGGCCGAGAAGGTCAAGGTGCTCACCGAGGAGCTCGGCTTCGACGCCGCGTTCAACTACAAGGACGGCAAGATCGTCGATCAGCTCAAGGCCGCCGCGCCCGACGGCATCGACGTCTACTTCGAGAACGTGGGCGGCGAGCACCTCGAGGCCGCACTGAGCGCGCTGCGCCCGTTCGGACGCATCGCCGCGTGCGGCATGATCTCGGCCTACAACGACGCCAAGCCGGTGCCCGGGCCGTGCAACCTGCCCTTCATCGTCGGCAAGCGGCTGACCATCAAGGGTTTCATCGTCACCGACTTTGCCGACCGCACGGGCGACTTCCTCAAGGAGGTCGGCGGCTACATCGCCGCGGGCAAGAAGCTCAAGACCAAGGAGACGGTGGTCGAGGGGCTCGAGCGCGCGCCGCAGGCCCTGCTCGATCTGCTGCGCGGCGAGAACATCGGCAAGATGATCGTCAAGCTCTGATTCGCAACACGCAACCTGAAAGGAACTCGCACATGAAGCCTCTGTACACCGCCCACGCCACCTCCAAGGGCGGCCGCGATGGTCACGTCCGCTCTTCTGACGGGATCATCGATCTCGACGTCAAGACGCCCAAGGAGCTGGGCGGTCCGGGCGGCGCCGCGACCAATCCCGAGCAGCTGTTCGCGGCCGGCTACTCGGCCTGCTTCGAGAGCGCGTTGCGCCTGGTCGCGCGCATGCAGAAGCGCACCCTCCCCGACGCCACGACCATCACCGCGAACGTGACGCTCAACGCCACCGAGGAGCGCAGGTACGTCATCTCCGTCGAGCTGCACGGCAAGTTCGGCGACCTCTCGCACGACGAGGCGCACGCGCTCATGGACGCGGCGCACCAGGTCTGTCCGTACTCGAACGCCACACGCGGCAACATCGACGTCAAGCTGTTCGTCGACTGACCTTCTGATCCTCCGCCGATCGTCCGCGCCCACCTCTCCGTCCGACGTCCGACGCCGCCCGAATGCCATTTTGCGTCGGACGCAAATGAGAGTCTGCCTGTGCTGGATCGTCTCACCCACGATGCTATATCGTCGCTGCACCAGAGACGAAATGCATGTTTGACAAGACGACCACCACTTCTTCTAATAGGGGAGCCCTGGTCGCCACCGGCGTGAGCGGGCTCGACAACATCCTGTGCGGCGGGTTTCCTGCCCACCGGCTCTATCTGGTGCAAGGTGACCCGGGCGTGGGCAAGACGACCCTGGCCCTGCAGTTCCTCCTCGAGGGAGTGCGCCAGGGCGAGAAGGTCCTCTACGTCACCCTCTCGGAGACGCGCGAGGAGCTGTACGCGGTCGCGCACGGGCACGACTGGTCGCTCGAGGGCGTGAACATCTACGAGATGTCGGCGGGCGAGGCCATCGAGACCGCTGACGAGGAGAACACGCTCTACGTGCCCGCCGAGGTCGAGCTGGGCGAGCGCATGCGCGCGCTGCTCGTCGAGGTCGACCAGGTCAAGCCGTCGCGCATCGTCATTGACTCGTGCACCGAGCTGCGCCTGCTCGCGCACAGCCCGCTGCGCTTCCGCCGCCAGCTGCTCGCGCTCAAGGAAGGTCTGGTGCGGCGCAACTGCACCATCTTGCTGCTGGAGAACCCGGTGTCCACCAACGGCAGCGATCCGCTGCTGCAGAGCCTGGTGCACGGCGTCGTGCTGATGGAGCAGCTCACGCCGCTGTACGGCGCGCAGCGGCGGCGCCTGCGTGTCATCAAGATGCGCGAGGTCGGCTTCCGCGGTGGCTTCCACGACATCAACATCCGCAAGGGCGGCGTGGTGGTGTACCCGCGCCTGGTCGCCGCCGAGCACCGCGGGCCGCTGCGCCCCGAGCCGGTCGCGAGCGGCGTGCCCGAGCTGGACGCGTTGCTGGGCGGCGGCATCGATCGCGGCACCAGCAGCCTGTTCATGGGCCCGGCCGGCTCGGGCAAGTCGGCCCTGGCCAGCCAGTACGCGTCGGCGGCCGCCGACCGCGGCGAGCGCGTCGCCATGTTCACCTTCGACGAGGGTGCGCACACGCTGTTCCAGCGCGCCAACGCCCTGGGCATGAGCCTGGAGAAGCACGCCATGTCGGGCGCGGTCACCGTGCAGCAGATCGATCCCGCCGAGCTATCGCCGGGAGAGTTCATCCACGCGGTGCGCTCGGCGGTCGAAGACAGTCACGCGCGTATGATCGTGATCGACAGTCTGAATGGCTATCTGCAGGCCATGCCCGAGGAGGGTTTCCTGGTCGCACAGATGCACGAGCTGCTCACCTACCTGGCCCAGCGCGGCGTGGTCACCATCATGGTGGTGGCCCAGCAGGGCCTGCTCGGCACCATGACCTCGCCAGTCGACATCAGCTACCTGGCCGATACCGTGGTGCTGACCCGCTACTTCGAGGCCCACGGGCGCGTGCGCAAGGCGGTCTCGGTGGTCAAGAAGCGCTCCGGCCGGCACGAGGACACCATCCGTGAGTTCGCGCTCAGCTCGCGTGGCGTGACCGTGGGCGAGCCGCTGTCGCAGTTCCAGGGCGTGCTCTCCGGGGTACCGGTGCTGGACGGCTCCGCTCTCAACCACGTGCTGGCCGACAGCGTGTCACGCGATGCAAAGCTCCAATGACATGGGTCGGCTCGATGGCGACCAGCGCTTCCTGGTGCTGGCGCCCACGGGTCGCGACGGTCCGCTGACCTGTCAGCTGCTCGAGCGCGCCGGTCTCGCGGCCGCCGTCTGCCCCGACGTGGACACGATGTGTCGGCGCGTCGACGAGGAGGGTGCCTCGGGCCTGCTCATTGCCGAGGAGGTGCTGGTCCCGGCCGGCTTCGCCAAGCTGCGCCAGATGCTGCTGCGGCAGGAGTCGTGGTCGGACATTCCCATCCTGCTGTTCACCGGCGAGAAGGCGCCGACCCCGCAGGCGCGGCAGCCCACGTCACAGATCCTGGCGCCGCTCGGCAACGTCACCCTGCTCGATCGACCGGTGCGGCCGTTCACCATGATCAGCGCCGCGCGCGCCGCGCTGCGCGCGCGCAACCGCCAGTACGCCGCGGGCCGTGAGCTCAAGCGGCAGCAGCAGGCGGTGCAGCAGCGCGACCAGTTCCTGGCCATGCTCGGCCACGAGCTGCGCAATCCGCTCAGCGCCATCCTCATGGCCGCAAGCGCCATGGCGCAGCCGAGCGGGGATCGCCCGCGTTACCTGGAGATCCTGCGCCGGCAGGCCGCGCACCTGTCGCGCCTGGTCGATGACCTGCTCGATGTGTCGCGCGTCACATCGGGACGCATCGTGCTGCAGAAGGCATCGCTCGATCTGGGCGAGCTGGTGCGACGTTGCACGCAGGCGATGACCGCGGCGGCGCAGCAGCAGCATCTGAGCGTGCGGCTGACCCCCGCGGGCGAGAAGCTGCGCGTCGACGGCGATCCGGTACGCCTCGAGCAGGTGTTCTCCAACCTCATCAACAACGCCATCAAGTACACGCCCGCGGGCGGTAGCGTCGACATCGCGCTCGAGAGCCACGACGGCCAGGCGGTGGTGCGAGTGCGTGACACCGGCGTCGGCATCGCCGCCGACATGCTGGGGCATGTATTCGATCTGTTCGCGCAGGTGGAGAGCTCGCTCGACCGGGCCAAGGGCGGCATGGGCATCGGTCTGACCCTGGTGCGCAGCCTGGTCGAGCTGCACGGGGGCTCGGTCATGGCCACCTCTGACGGCATCGGCAAGGGCAGCGAGTTCGTCGTGCGTCTGCCGCAGCGGGTGCTGGCCAGCGACGGCCTGGCCAGGGGCACGGCCAGCAACGGCAACGTCACCGCCCTCGCGCCGGGCAAGCCGCCCGGCTTCGACATCCTGATCGTGGAGGACAACGCCGACAGCCGCGAGGTCCTGCAGCTCATCCTCGAGCGCGACGGCCACCGGGTCGATTCGTGCGCCGACGGCGTCACCGGCGTCGAGCGCGCGCTGTGCCGCAAGCCGGATCTCATGGTCGTGGATCTCGGCCTGCCCGGGCTGGATGGCTTCGGCGTGGCACGCAAGGTGCGCGCGACGCTGGGCAAGGACGTCTACCTGATCGCGCTGACCGGCTACGGGCAACCCGAGGACCGACGTCGCGCGCTCGACGCGGGTTTCGACACGCACCTGACCAAGCCGGTCGACATGGACGTCATCGCGGCGGTGCTGCGCGACGTTCGCAAGTAAGGCCGGCAAGGCTCGTCAGCAATGCAGGTAAGGGTCGTCCGCTATTCGTGCGTGAATTCCGCCCGGTGTGCGCGTCGTGCGCCCTTCGTGCGTGACGCGTGCACGAGCGCGCGAGGTTAGTCGTAAGGTGGCCTGCGAAGTTTCTGAGCGAAACTCGCAAATGCCTTCTGGCAGTCAGAATGACGGCTTTTGACACGTCCTGGCAGCAGATGTCACGCCCGCGCGACTGCAATGCACCATATGAACTATTAGTTTGTTCGCACCAACCAACCCGATAAACGATATCGACCAACCTACCGATGCCCGCGAAAACCGTCGACGCCAACAACCCTCACAATGCTGGTCTCCTCCTCAACCTCATCTGGCAAGAACGCAGCATCTCGCGCGTCGAGCTGGCGCGGCGCAGCGGTCTGAGCCGCTCGGCGGTCGCCGAGCTCGTCACCGAGCTGCTGGCCACCGAGCTGGTGCACGAGTCGGGCTCGGGTGAGCACGCGAGCGGCCGGCCGTCCACGCTGCTCAGCTTTCGCGACGACGCATTCGTGCTCATCGGCGTGGAGATGGCCGCCGGCTGGCTGCACGTGGTCGCGACCGACCTGCGTGGCTGCGTGCGCGCCAGCCGGCATCGCGCGCACGCCTGCGTCGATCATCCCGAGAGCGCGCTGCGTCTGATGCAGAAGCTCATCGACAGCTGCCTCGAGGAGGCGCGCATGCCGGCGTCGCGCCTGCTCGGCATCGGCGTGGCCGTGCCCGCGCCCGTCGATCCCGACGCGCCCGACCAGCTGCACCCGCGCCTGCTGCCACGCTGGCAGGGCCTGAGCATCGTCAAGACGCTGCAGGCGGCCTACGGCTGCCGCGTGCACCAGGAGAACGACGCCAACGTGGGCGCGATCGCCGAGCGCTGGTGGGGCGCAGGCATCGGCGGCGAGGACCTGGCGTTCATCCACCTGGTCACCGGCGTGGGCGGCGGGCTGATCCTCTCCGGCCAGGTCTACCGCGGCGCGTGCGGCTCGGCGGGCGAGATCGGCCACATCGCCATCGATCCGCGCGGGCCGCGCTGCATGCTGTGCGGCCTGTCGGGCTGCCTGGGCGCGATGATCGGCTCGGCTCAGCTGCTGCAGCGCGCCGAGAACCTGCTCAAGGAGGGCCGGCCGAGCCGCCTGTCGCGGCACGGTCTGTCAGTGAACGGGATCGTGGACGCGGCGCATGTCGGCGATCCGGTGGCCAAGCAGGTGGTCGGCGAGGCCGGCCAGTACCTCGGCATCGCGGTGGCCAGCCTGCTCAACCTGCTCAACCCGGCCCTGGTGGTGCTGGGCGGACCGCTGGCCGCGGCCGGCGATCTCCTGCTCGCGCCGATTCGCGAGACGTTGCGCAACCGCACCCTGTGGAAGTCGGTCAACGAGGCGCGCATCGTCACCAGCATGCTGGGCGAGAGCGTCATCGCGGTCGGCGCGGCCACCTGCGTGCTCGAGTCGGCGCTCTCGGAGCCGCGTTCGTTGCGCGTGGCGCGGCGTACGCGCAAGGCGGGCTGAAGAGCATCCGCGACGGGGATTCGCGGACTTACGCGCGAAAGTTAATTTGGCAACACCGTCCCCGGGGGATGCGGAGGGTGGAGGTGCCGTGGCGGTGGCGCAGCTCGTGGTGGCGGCTGTCGCGGGTGGTGACGAGGACGCGGTGGGGGAAGAAGGTGTCGGAGGGTGCGCCGTAGGCGTGCAGGCGGGCCAGGCCGGCGATGCGGCCGAGGGGGGCGCGGCGTGAGACCGCGTCGGCGCGCGGGGACAGCTCGAGGCTGGTCATGGTGCCGTCGCCCTGACCGACGACGATGTGGGTGAGGTTGGCGGCGGGATCGTAGAAGGCGCCCACGTCGACGGCGCCCGGGTAGTTGCCCACGCGCAGGATGGCGCGTGTGTCGGGGCGCTGCGAGATGACGTAGATCTGGCCGCGCTCGGTGGCGACGACGGCGTGCGCGGTGTCGCCGTGGCGCTCGCTGTGGGCGAAGCAACCGGCGACGCGGAAGGCGCCGTCGAAGTGACCCAGGTGCACGCGCGCGACCTCGCGTGGCGTGGCGGAGAGGAAGGACAGGTCGAGGATGTCGCCTTCCTCGGTGCACACGACCAGGTGGCGCCGGCCGCCCGCGCCCACGCTGCAGTCGCCCAGATCGCGCAGGCCTTCCACGGTGGTCACGCGCGTGACGCATGTGGGCGCCTCGTCGTCGTCGGCGGCCGAGACCGCGTACACGCCGCCATCGAGCGTGCCGACCACGCTCAGCTGCTCGTCCTCGGTGCGCGCGAAGCAGCCGTCGCAGGTGAGCAGGTCCTCGAATGGCTCGCGCGGCAGCAGCTGGGCGGGCGCGCCGCCCAGGCGATCGATGACGTTGCGGGTGATGCGTGCGACGCGCCCGTCGCCCGCGGCGACCACGCGCGGCCAGTCGGTGGTCGCGGCGGTGAACACGGTGCCGCCGTCGCCGCGGCGGAACATGCCCATGGTCGCGCCGCGGTTGCCGTGGTTGTCGAAGGGCGCCACGTCGGCGGTGGCCAGGATGACGAAGCCGGGCGGCGTGCCGTCGGCGGGCGCGGGGCTGGGCCGCACCGGCCGTGGCGCCGACTTGTCGTAAGGCGCGCCGTCGCACTCGTAGCCGACCAGGCCGTCGGGCTCGCCGATGACGTCGCCGTCCTCGAGCCCGGTGCCCTCGAATGGCCAGGTGTCGGCGTGCTGCACGGTGTAGCCGATGGCGGCGCGCTCGTGGTCGCCCTCGCCGCCGTGGCGGAAGCTGACCCCGGTGAGCGAATCCTCGGGCAGGCCGACCTCGGGGTCCGACCAGCGTCGGATGTGCTGGTGCCCGCGCAGGCGGAATGGCTCGGCCTCGTCGAGCTCGGCGCGCCACCAGCAGGTGTTGCCGCTGAAGAAGGCCAGGTTGCCGCCCGCGGCCAGGTAGGCGTCGAGGTGCGCGCGCATGGGCGCGCTGTAGTACTCGTCGTGGCCGACGCTGAGCACGAGCGCATAGGCGGCCAGCAGCGCGGGCGCGTCGGGGCCGTGCACGTCCCAGTCGGTGCAGTAGTCGACCCGGTAGCCCTCGTGCTCGAGCCAGGCGATCATCTTGGCGTCCCAGTGGGCGAAGCTCTGCCGCGGCGTGGCCAGATCCCAGGGATCGTGGTTGGCGCGCTTGACCCAGCGCGGGTCCGAGTCCCAGGGGATGCCGCCGGTGCCGCCGCCGGGCCGGCGCAGCGACACGTCGACGCGCTGGTAGACGCAGTTGCCGCCCGCGGTGTTGTAGGCCTGGTAGGTGAAGAGCGGCAGCTTGTAGAGGATCTGGCTGTGCACGCCCGGTGTGCCGCTGCGCAGCACCAGGAGCGCCTTGCCGCGACGCGCGTCGGCGCTGTCGAGATCCGGCTCGGGCTCGAGCGCGCGGCCCTGCCCGTCGCCTTCCACGAAGGTGATGACGTACGCACCCGACGGCCACGACGCGGGCACCTCGAAGACGAAGCCGGTCCAGCCGGCGGCCCGGCCGCCCGCGGGGCGCGTGCCCGGCTTGCCCCAGTCGTCCCAGGGCACGTGCTCCTCGCCGCGGAAACCGGCGCCGTCGATCCACCCTGACGAATGGTGGTGCACCAGCGTGGCGCCCTGACGGTGCACGTGGAATGCCCATTCGGGCGCGTCGGTGGCCACGCGCAGCATGACGCGGTGACCGGGCATGGTGCTGGGCTCTTCGCTGAATCCCTCGATCATCTCGCCCCTTCCGCGCGCTCCACGCGGCCGAGCAGCTCGTCGTCCTCGAGCCGCGCGGCGATGGCGCGGGCGCGTCCCAGCACCGCGTCACGCGCGGCGCCCCCGTCCCTGCCCAGCACCCGTGCCTGCAGCAAGAGTCCCATCACGCGCAGCCTGGTGTAGCCTCCGTCGCCGGCATGCTCGCACGCGCGCAGCGCGCAGGCGAGCGCTTCGTCGCCCCGGCCGGTGCGCAGGTAGCCATAGGCCAGCCCGGCGTCGCGGCGGTAGCTGGCGAACGGGTGCAGGTCGGCGCGCGGCAGCGTCTCGTACAGCGCCAGGGCCTGCGCGTGCGCTGGGGACTCGCCGCGCCGGTTGAGCAGGTAGGCGCGCTGATCGACGATGCGCGCGCCGAAGCAGGCCGCGTCGGCGGCGGACAGGGCGCCGCCGCCGTCGGCGAGCGCGGCCTCGGCGGCGTCGAGCAGGGCGACCACGGCGCCCGCACCGTCGGAGTCGTGGCCCAAGGCGTAGGCCGACACCAGCGCGAGCTCGATGCGGGCCGCGGCCGCGCCGTCGTCGGCGGTCGCGTGGGCCAGCGCGGTGCGCGCGCGTTCGAGCTGCGCCCGCGCACCCTCGAAGTCGCGCCCGCGCAGCGCGCAGCTGGCGAGGCCCAGGTGCAGCCACAGGCGCGCGCGCGAGGCCGAGAGCGGCGGTCGATCCCAGACGCGTAGCTGATCCAGGCACAGCGAGCGGGGCAGATCGTTGAAAGGGCTGTGGTAAACGCCCATCCAGCGCAGGCGCGCGGCGACCGTGGCGGGCACGCCGAAAACGCGCAGGAGGCGCACCCCCCAGCTGCCGCCGTCCTGCTGCCCGCGCATGCGCAGGCGCCGCAGCGCTCGCTCGACCGAGGCCACATCCTCGGGGCCGTCGCCGCGCTCGAGCAGCTTCCAGGCCACCGCCGTGAGCGTGCCGTGGGCCTCGATCAGAGAGGCCAGATAGTCCGCCCACGTGTAGCCGGGGGGCGGCCCGGCCTCGTCGTGTCCGGGATTGTGTCCGGCGCGCCCGCTCACCCTGACCGTAGAACTACTGCATGGAAACCATGACAAGCAATAGACATAGCCGACCCTACCTGGTCATCGATCTCGAGGCCACGTGCGACGACCTGGGCAGCATCCCGCGCGAGCAGACCGAGATCATCGAGATCGGCGCCGTGCTCGTCGACGCCACGACGCTCGCGCCCACCGCCGAGTGGCAGACCTTCGTGCGGCCCATCCGGCACGAGCAGCTCACGCCATTCTGCACCCGGCTGACGTCGATCACCCAGGCGCAGGTCGACGGCGCGCCCACCTTCGCCGTGGCCATCGCCGGGCTGGAGAAGTTCGTGCGCGGCCTCGAGCCGCTGTTCTGCTCGTGGGGCGACTACGACAAGAACCAGCTCGCGCGCGACGCCGCGCGCCACGGCGTGCGTCTGCCCCTGGGCCCGGATCACTGGAACTTGAAGCGTGCCTTCGCCGAGAAGGGCGGTGAGACCAGGAAGCTCGGCCTGGGCCAGATGCTGGCGCGCCTCGGCCTGCGCTTCGAGGGCACCGCGCACCGCGGTATCGACGACGCGCGCAACATCGCGCGCGTGCTGCCGTTCTTGCTGGGCAAGCGGCCCATGCCGGGGTGCGCCTGACGGCCTACGCCGTGCCCACGCCCAGCCAGGCGGGCATCTCGGAGCGGCCCGGGCCGGGCCCGAGCTTTTGCCCCAGGCGCGCGCGGATCGCGGCGGCCGCCGGCGCGAAGGCGGCGCTGCCCAGCTTGTCCTTCATGAGCACCAGCGGCGCGAAGCCGCGTGACACGCTGGCCCAGCACGAGTCCAGGTCGGGCCATTCGACGGCGTGCATGGTCGACTCGACGGCGACATCGCGGAAGCCGGCTGCCGCCAGCTCGGCGCGGAGCTCGTCGGGGTCGGTGAGCGGGCCCTTGTCGGCGGGCCGCGGCATGCCGGGGAACTGCTCGGCGATGGCGCCGAAGAGCGTCGCAACCAGGGGCGCGTCGTTCATCGGCTTCCAGCTCGAGACCACCGCGCGCCCGCCCGGCCGCAGCACGCGGCGCAGCTCGGCGAAGCCACGCGCGCGATCGGGGAAGAACATCAGCCCGAACATGGAGAACGCCGCGTCGAAGCTGCCGTCGGCGTAGGGCAGCGCCTGGCCGTCGCCCTCGCGCGCGTCGATGTTGTCGACCCGCTCGCTGGCCAGCCGCGCGCGCAGGTGCGCGATCATCGCCGGGGAGAAGTCGATGGCGTCGACGTGCGCAGCGGTGCGCGCGGCCAGGAATGCCAGCGTACCCGGTCCACACGCGACGTCGAGAACGCGCGCGCCGGGCGCGAGCTGGGCCAGGAGCAAGGCGTCCCGCGCGTAGCGTTCGAAGTGCGTCATGTTGTCGGTCACGTAGCCTTCGGCGACCAGGTTCCACGCTGTCGGCGACGCGAGCGGACCGGGTGGCGGGGCTGCAGGCGCGGGGCTGCCGGGCTGAGTCATGCGCGTGAGCATAACGCGCGCGCCACGGGTGCGATTGTACGGATGGAACGTGACTTGCTTCGGATCGCTGCGGCCGCGGCGTGGTGCCGGCGGCAGGGCAAGAGGAGGCAGATCATGGCCAACATCGTGGTTCGTCGTGGCAACGGTGGACGTATCGCGGCGGCTCAGCAGCAGCCGGAAGCGGAATGGAATCCATTCCGCATGATGCGTGACCTCGCGCGCTGGGACCCATTCCGCGCCCTGGCGCCGCTCGGCTTCGACGACACCGCCGGCGCGTTCGTGCCGCCGTTCGAGGTCCGGGAGAGCAAGGACGCCTATGTCTTCAAGGCCGACATGCCGGGCGTGAAGGAGGAAGACCTCGAGATCACGGCGGTGGGCAACCGGCTCACGGTCAGCGGTAAGCGTGAGAGCGAGCTGCAGGCGCAGGACGAGTCGGACACGTTCTACCTGTACGAGCGGTCGTACGGCACCTTCTCGCGCACGTTCACGCTGCCCGAAGGCGTCGACACCGAGAGCATCCGCGCCGAGATGAAGAATGGCGTGCTGACGCTGGTCGTGCCCAAGCGGCCCGAGTCCATGCCCAAGAAGATCCAGATCAAGAGTGGCGGCGAGGGGGCGATGCAGACGCAGGGGCAGACAGGGTCGGGTAAACCGCCCAAGGCCTGAGCCGGGAAAGTTTGGCCGGCAGGCCGGAAAAACTTACCCGGTGCTCGAGTCGTCGAGCATTCCCTGCACCACCTGGAGCGCACGCTCGACGTGTGCATTCACGCGCAGCTGCGACTCGAACACGTAGCGCACGATGCCCTCCTTGTCGAAGACGAAGGTCACGCGTCCGGGCAGGAAGCCGAGCGTGGCCTTCACGCCGAAGGCGGCGCGCGCCGCGCCCGTCTCGTCGCTGAGCAGGCGGAAGGGCAGACGATGCTTGGCGGCGAAGCGGCCGTGCGACTCGGGCGGATCGGCGCTGATGCCGACCACGTCAGCGCCGGCGGTGACGAAGTCCTCGTACTGGTCGCGGAAGTTGCACGACTCGATGGTGCAGCCGGGGGTGTCGTCCTTGGGATAGAAGTAGACCACCAGCCCGCGCGCCTTGACCAGCTCGCGCAGGCGCACCGGTACGCCCTCCGCGCCGCCGAGGGTGACATCGGGCATCCGGTCTCCAACCGCAAGTAGCTTGGACATGGTCCGATCCATATAGCGAAGAGATAGATTGCATGCAATCTAATTCGTCGGTGCCCGACGAGGAATCGGGGCGCGGACGTGGCAGGATGGCGCCCATGCGCTTCCTGCACACCATGCTGCGCGTGCGTGACCTGGACGCCGCGCTCGACTTCTTCGTCCACAAGCTCGGCCTGCGCGAGACGCGCCGCTCGGACAACCAGCAGGGCAGGTTCACGCTGGTCTTCCTGGCCTCGGGCGCCCAAGACGACGCCGCCGAGATCGAGCTCACCTACAACTGGGATCAAAAGGAGCCGTATGCAACCGGCCGCTTCTTCGGCCATCTCGCCTTCGCCGTCGACGACATCCATGCCACCTGCGAGCGTCTGCGCAACGCCGGCGTGACCATCCACCGCCCGCCCCGCGACGGACGCATGGCCTTCATCAAGTCGCCCGATGGCCAGTCGATCGAGCTCCTGCAGAAGGGCAAGGCGCTCGATCCGGTGGAGCCGTGGAAGTCGATGGGTAACACCGGCGAGTGGTGATCGACCGCAAGTGCGGGGCCGTCACTGCAGGTTGCGGGGTCCAGCCCACCGGCCTTGACGCAACCCGTGTGCGCCAAAGCACACTTCATACAACTATCTATAAATACTTGGCTTTTTACGGTCGTGTCACACGGATGTAACAATTTGACGCGATGCTCCGTGCGCCCCAAGGAGGTGCTCGGAATGAAGAAGTCTGGACTGTTCTCGTCACTGCTCGTCGTCGTTCTCGCCGCCACCGCCGCCGGATGCACTGGCGAGGTCACCGGCCCGGAAGTAACGCTCAGCGCGCGCGCGCGCGTTCCCTCGTCGGAAGGCGCGCTCGACGTGATCGTCGAGCCCGACACGCTGCGCATCTTCTTCAACGGCGAGCCGCCGGAATACACGGTGGGCGAGATCGTCTACGGCACCGAGGGTCCGGGCTACCTGCGTCGCGTGCTCTCGGTCGAGCGCGACGGCAGCAAGCTCACCCTGCACACCGAGCAGGCCGCGCTCGGCGACGCCTTCGACGAGGTCAAGGTAGACGAGGTGGTGAAGGTGGTGCCCGGCGAGGCGAGCGCGCGCATCGTGCCCACCTGGCGGACCGAGCCGGTCATGATCCGCGGCCAGCGCTACCTGGCGGAGATCCGCTACGACGCACCGATCGCGCACCCCGAGGCGCGCGCGCTGACCACCAACATCGTGTGGGAGTTCCCGCGCCTGGCCATCAACCTGACCGACGCGCAGGGCAACATCGCGCTGACCCTGGCCGCCGACAAGCTGCGCATCGAGAAGCAGATCAGCATCGATGTGAAGGTGGACTTCGGCTTCTTCCGCCTGAAGGAGCTGCGCTTCATCGACGAGGAGGACACGCACGCGTCGATCGAGGGCCTGTCGGTCTCGGCGACTGGCTCGCTGACCGTCGCCGACGTGTCGCTGCCGGTGTTCAAGGCGCCCGTGCTGGCGGTGGTGCCGGTCGGCCCGCTCGTCTTCACCGTGGGCGCGTCGGTGGACCTGGGCGCGAGCCTGGGGCTCTCCGCAGCCGCCGAGGTGCACACCACCAGCGGCGTTGGCTTCCACACCTGGCGGCGCTCGGGCGTGACCTGGGACGGTAGCTTCCACATCGTCGACGAGAGCACCAACGACGCCGACACCGACTTCGGCCAGCTGAGCGCCAGCGCCGCGGTCGACGCGAGCGCCGAGGTCAGCCTCACCGGCGCGCTCAACTTCATGCTCTACGGCGTGGCCGGCCCGGAGATCTTCGCCAAGGTGAGCCCGCTGATTGCCGATCTGAGCTTCGGCACCACGGGCGTGGACGGCACGCTGTCGGCGAGCGCCAGCGCGGGCGCCCGCTTCGCCTTCCCGTTCTTCAAGCTGGCCAACACGAGCGTGACGTTCGCCAGGTGGAGCCAGCAGTACGCGTCGTTCCACAAGGACTACTGAGGGCCGCCCTCGCCGCGCTACTGCGCGTACATCTGGTAGACCTCGGGCAGGTCGGCACCCCAGGGGAAATCGAGGATCTTCATGTCCTTGGTGTCGATGAGGATCAGGAAGGGAATGCCCGATCCACCGAAGCCGTCGCCGGTCAGGCTGTCGGGATCCGCGACCACGATGCTGTCCTGGTGAAACATCGTGCCCCACTGCTTGGAGTAGTCGGTCGTGCCCGGGCTGCCGTCGGGGTTCTGCCACATCGCGGTCATGAAGTTGATGCCCTTGGGCTGCCACATGTGCGTGACGTTGGGCAGGCTGGCGGCCTCCTCCTGGCACGGCCCGCACCAGCCGGCCGACTGGATGGTGAGCAGGAGGCGCGACCTGGGATCGTTGCCCTGGTAGAAGTCGTGCAGCCAGATGTCGTGGGGCGGCTCGTTGAATGGATCGCTGTCGGGATCGGCGGCGGTATCGCGGTAGCCGATCCAGTGGCGATCCGAGATGATGTCGCCCTTGGCCTGACCGTACGGGCCAGGCGGGTAGGTGGGCTCATGGTGGTTGTCGCCAGCGTCGACGCTGCCGTGGTTGTCTCCCGCGTCGGGCGTGCCGGGTGGCGGCGGCGTGGTCGAGTCGTCGTCGCTCGAGCCGTCCGGTGCGTTGCCTGCGCACGCGCCCAGCGCGAGAGACAGGCCCATCACGATCCATCCACGGGTGCAGCGCATCATCGATGACCTCCAGGTGGTGCGCTCGCTACTCCCGCCGGATAGCGATCGCGTGACGATGCTCGTACACCTCAAAGCGTGAAAACAGCCATGGATTGTCGTGATGTCCGCTATCGGCCTTGCTGCTGGTAATCTCGCCGCACCGTCATGACCCGCACCTTGCTGTCGATCGACCGTGAGACCCGCCTGTGCATGTCGCTGTCGGGCCGCCCGGGCAACTTCGGGACGCGCTTCCACAACCATCTCTACGAGCAGCTGGGCCTGAATTACGTCTACAAGGCATTCTCGAGCCGCGATCTGCAGGGTGCCATTTCAGGCATTCGTGCACTGGCCATCCGGGGCTGCGGCGTGTCCATGCCATTCAAGGAAGCGTGCGTGCCCCTGGTCGACTCCCTCGATGCGTCGGCGGCGGCCATCGGCGCGGTCAACACCATCGTCAACGATGATGGCCACCTGCGCGCCTACAACACCGACTACACCGCGGTGAGGAAGCTGCTCGAACGCCACCAGGTGGCCGCGACGACCCGCTTCGTGCTGCGCGGCAGCGGCGGCATGGCCAGCGCGGTCGCGGCGGCGCTGCGCGACCAGGGCTTTCGCTCGGGCACCATCTCGGCGCGCAACCCCGACGCCGGTCGCGCCCTGGCCGGGGCGTACGGCTTCGCCTGGAGCCCGACGGTGCCGGCACCGGGCGCGGAGCTGCTCATCAACGTGACACCCATCGGCATGGAAGGCGGCGCCGAGGTCGACCAGCTGGCCTTCGACCCGGCCGCCATCGACGCCGCGCGCGTCGTCTTCGACGTGGTCGCGCTGCCCGAGGAGACCCCGCTCGTGCGCGCCGCGCGCGCGCGCGGCAAGCAGGTCATCATCGGCGGGGACATCCTGGTGCTGCAGGGTCTGGAGCAGTTCGTGCTGTACACCGGCGTCCGCCCCGACGAGGCGCAGGTGGCGCGCGCCGCCGCCTTCGCGCTGGGGCGGTAGCCGGGCGACTACGGGTGCGAGTGAAAGTAGCAGAGCGTGTCGGTCATGATGCCCAGGTAGCAGTGGAACAAGAGCGGCCACAGGATGCTGCGCGTGCGTAGCGCCAGCGCGCCGAACAGGAAGCCGGCCGGCGCCGAGGCGAGGATCTCGCCGAACGGCTTGCCGATGTGGACCAGGCAGCTGATGGCGGTCTGGAAGGCCATGGCGCCGGCGGGGCCGAAGCGGTCCTTCAGGCCGAACAGTAGCGTGCCGCGGAAGTACGACTCCCAGCCGATGTAGTAGACGAGATACGTGAGCTCCCAGAGCACCCAGGTGCCGAGGCTGTGCCCGGCCAGCTTGGTCAGCGGGTACTCGCGCTGGAAGTCGTGGTCGTAGCCGTTGACCAGCATGACGGGCAGGAGCAGCACGACGAGCACGAGCACGGCCTTGATGCCGAAGCGCCAGTCGCCCAGCTGCCAGCCGAGCTGCGCCGGCTTGACCCCGAAGGCGAAGCGCATGACCGCGAGCGGCACGGCGCCGATGAGCAGCAGCGCGGCGAAGTGGTAGTACAGCCACTGGTACCAGTCGGCCCAGGGATCCGACGCGAAGCGTGCGCCGAAATGCTCGCGGAAGAAGCGCGCCGAGCCGAAGTACAGCCAGACGACGACGAGGCACAGCGTGCCCACGACCAGGAACCACACCCGCTTGTCGGCCACGCGCAGCTGGTCGCGCAGCTCGCCCACGACCTCGCGCAGCACCTTCATCACGAGCTCACCTCGGTGTCGAGCGCGGCCAGCACGCGGTCGACCGACTCGAAGGTGGCGCCGTGACCCATGAGGCCGATGCGCCAGGCCTTGCCCTTGAAGGCGCCCAGGCCACCGCCGATCTCGATGCGATGGACGTCGAGCAGGCGACGGCGCACGGCCACGTCGTCGACGCCGGCGGGGATGCCGATGGCGTTGAGCATGGGCAGGCGGTGGCCTTCCTGGCTGACGAAGACGATGCCCAGCGCGGCCAGCCCGGCGGCCAGGCGTTCGTGCGCCACGCGATGGCGCGTGTGGCGTGCGGCCAGGCCTTCCTCGTCGACGAGCACGAGCGCCTCGTGCAGGGCGTAGATCATGTTGATGGGGGCGGTGTGGTGGTAGAAGCGGTCGGCGCTCCAGTAGCGCCGCACCATCGATAGATCCAGGTACCAGCTCTGCACCGGGCGCGTGCGCTGCTCGAGCCGCTCGACCGCGCGCGCCGACAGCGTCACCGGCGACAGCCCGGGCGGGCAGGAGAGACACTTCTGCGTGCCGCTGTAGGCGGCGTCGATGCCCCAGGCGTCGATCTCGACGGGCACGCCACCCAGGCTGGTCACGCAGTCGACCACGAACAGCCCGCCGTGGGCATGCACCAGATCCGCCAGCCCCTCGATCGGCTGGTGCGCGCCCGTCGACGTCTCGGCGTGCACGATCGCGAACACGCGCGGCTGGACGCGCGCAATCGCCTCGGCGATGGCGTCACGATCGATCACCTGGCCCCAGGGTGCAGCCACGGTGTGCACGTCGGCGCCGGCGCGCCGGGCCACGTCGACCATGCGCTCGCCGAAGACGCCGCAGGTGCCCACCAGCACGCGGTCGCCCGGCTCGACCAGGTTGACCAGCACCGTCTCCATGCCCGCCGAGCCGGTGCCGCTGACCGCCAGGGTCATCTCGTTCTGGGTGCGAAAGAGCCCGCGCAGGCGCGTGCGCAGGTCGTCCATGAGCGCCAGGAAGGAGGGATCCAGGTGGCCGATGGTCGGCTGCGCCAGCGCCGCCAGCACCCGGTCGGAGACCGGGCTGGGGCCGGGGCCGAGCAGCAAACGGCGAGGCAGGTCGCTCACGCGCATGGCGGGACCATAGCCCGCACGGGCGCCGACACGCTAGATTGGCGGGCCATGACCGCACCTTCCATGCCCACTTCACTGCCCGCCGAAACCCTGCGCGGGTTGACGACCGCACTCGCGGCCACCCAGTCGCGTCTGGCCGCGCGCTATCCGGGCGAGTCGGGCACGCGCCAGCCCGTGCACACCGTCTACGGCGGCG
>Ga0209515_10002171_pt1 | contig 30759 bp, 26 predicted proteins | sample Subgroupgradi54m_FD_187454 | JGI IMG/M metagenome (GOLD analysis project Ga0209515, IMG submission 187454) | Subsurface groundwater microbial communities from S. Glens Falls, New York, USA - GMW60B uncontaminated upgradient, 5.4 m (SPAdes)... ... | reverse complement strand
TTTGCGGTGTATTTGGAATTTGAATAGAATGCTGAGCGTGTTCTGAAGGAACTGATTGAACTTGGACTCTATAAATTCTATGGCTAATTTCATCATCAATTGCATTAATTAATTGTTCAAACATTCTATATGCTTCATTCTTATACTCAACCAAGGGATCACGCTGAGCATACCCTCTTAATCCAATTCCTCCACGAAGATTTTCAATTGCATCGAGGTGATCCATCCAAAAAGCATCAACTGTTGAAAGAGATACAAATTTCTCTGCTTGCCGCATCGTATCTTTTCCCAAATCCTTCTCTCTTTTTTTGTATATTTCCTCTGCTAAATTATTTAGAAATTCAATTTTTTCATTATTGTCAATTCGTGTTTCGAGCTGGGAAATTAATTGTTTCTGTGAAGTTTCGTCAAATGGAATAATTGTAGAAAATTCTTGGACTATTTTCTCGCTTATTGAACCATCTTCTAGCGATTGACCTGATTGAACCATTACTAAATTTGTAATTGTTTTTTTAACACGATCTATTGTTTCTGCCATTAAGCTTGATTCTGAATTTTTTATATCTGTTTCTAAGACTTTTCTTCTCATTGAGTAAATAATTTCTCGCTGTTTATTTAATACATCATCATATTCAACCAAATGTTTTCTTATATCAAAATTAAATCCTTCAACTTTTACTTGCGCTTGCTGGATTGCTCTTGAAACAAGTGCGTGAGAAAGCGGAACATCTTCTGGCATATTCAAACGTGTCATAAGACCAGCTATTGTGTCTCCTCCAAAAAGCCTCATAATATCATCGTCAAGTGCGACAAAAAACTGTGATGCTCCCGGATCTCCTTGCCTACCTGACCTTCCCCTTAACTGATTATCTATTCGGCGTGATTCATGACGCTCTGTTCCAATTACAAAAAGTCCACCTAAGGAAACTACTTCATTATGTCTCTTTTCCCACTCTTTCCACTGGCTTGAACTTTTATCTTCTCGACCGTCTGATAATTTTGGACTATCCCCTCCTAAAACAATATCTACTCCTCGCCCTGCCATATTGGTTGCTACTGTAACTGCTCCTTTTTTACCAGCTTGAGAAATTATTTCTGCTTCTCTTTCATGATTTTTGGCATTTAATACTTCATGCTTTATCCCTCTTCTTTTGAGAAGCTCTGAAATAATTTCATTTTTTTCAATAGAAGTTGTCCCTACTAATATGGGCTGACCTTTACTATGCAAGTTTTCAATTTCTTCTGCAATTGCAGAAAGTTTTGCTCGAGTTGTTTTATAGATTACATCAGACCTATCTTCTCTTTTCATTTCCTTATTGGTTGGAATAACTACTACATCAAGCTTATAAATCTTATGAAACTCTTCTGCTTCTGTAACTGCTGTTCCTGTCATCCCGGCTAATTTCTCATACATTCTAAAGTAGTTTTGGAGTGAAACAGTCGCGAGTGTTTTTGATTCGCGCTGTATAGGTACATTTTCTTTGGCTTCAATGGCTTGATGTAATCCTTCTGAAAGCCTTCTTCCAGTCATTAATCTCCCGGTAAATTCGTCAACTAAGATTACCTGATTGTCTTTAACGATATAATCTTTTTCTTTACGAAAAAGAGTTAAGGATTTTAATGCTGCTTCTAAATGATAAACAGTATCAAAGTCTTTTTCGTAAATATTTGCCACTCCATACATCTTTTCAATTTTTGAAATACCATGATCTGTTAAGTGGGCTGTTCGTAATTTTTCGTCAACTTTATAATCAATTTCAGGTGTTAATTTCTGAACAAGAGTTGCATATTCATAATATTTCTGAGTAGGAACCTCATCAGGTGCGGAAATTATATGAGGGGTTCTGGCTTCGTCAATTAAAACAGAGTCGACTTCATCAACAACTCCATAAAAATGGCCCTGTTGGGTAACATTGGAAAGATCACTTGCCATATTATCCCGAAGATAATCAAAACCAAATTCGGAATTTATTCCATAAACAATATCTTTCTGATATGCTTCTTTTCTTGTTATTGGCCTAAGGTGAGAAAGTCTAAAGTCATTAACATTTTTTTCTGTAAATGTTGGATCAAACACAAATGACTGCTCGCCTATAATTGATGATATCGATACACCTAGTAAATTGAAAATTGGACCCATCCATCCAGCATCTCTTCTTGCCAAATAATCATTTACAGTAACTAAGTGAACATTTTTTCCTGTTAAGCTATTTAAATATAATGCGGGGACAGCAGAAAGAGTTTTTCCTTCTCCTGTTTTTTGTTCTGCAATCTTACCAGTTGCCAAAACTGTTGCTGCCATTAATTGAACATCGAAATGACGTTGTCCAATAGTTCTGTATGCTGCTTCTCTAACCAACGCAAAAGCTTCTGGAAGTATAATTTCTAAAGTTGAACCGTTAGCTAATTCTTCTTTAAAGAATTTTGTTTTTTTTGCAAAATCCAAAGTCTTTAGTTTTTTTGTTTTTTCTTCCCAAGAATTAATTTCTTCAATTATTGGTTTTAAACTATTGATTTCTTTTTCATTGGTATCAAAAAACTTGGATAATATATTTAACATACTCTGATTTTACCATAAAAATCCCGCACCGTGTTCGGTGCGGGATACCAACTGATCAATTGGTAATATGATCCGCCAGCTGGCGGATTACCAATTTATCTTTTCTTCTTCTTTTTCTTTTTTGCCATGAGTTAATTCACCCCCTCCCACCTTCTCCCGCTTTTTAATTTTATTATAACTGCGGGCAGATTGATAAATTTATCGTGAATTATTTTTATTAATTTGTCAAGGATTTTTCTTTGCTTCAAATTTATATATTTAGATTGAAATAACAGCAAAAATCACAAGATGCATTTTTTACATTTTTATTACATTTTTTAAAAAAATGAGGCTAATTTTTGTAAAATTTAAAGAGGTTTTATTAAATTTTTTCCGAGATATTTTTGTAAAACTTTTGGAACATTAACAGAACCATCAGAATTTTGATAATTTTCTAAAATTGCAATAATAAGTCTTGGTATCGCAAATGCTGTTCCATTTAATATATGAACAAATTTTTTCTCATTATTGCTTACAGAGTCTTGATATTTTATATTAAGTCTTCTTGATTGAAAATCTGTTACTGTTGAAACAGAAGTGACTTCTCGATATTTATTTTGAGTTGGAATCCATGCTTCTATATCATATTTACGACTAGCAGGAAATCCCAAGTCCCCAGTACACATCTTAACTACCTGATATGGAATGTCTAAAGTCTGAAATAATTTTTCTTCAAGAGATAGTAAATATTCGTGTTCTTTATCATCATCTTCTCCCACAACAAAAGAAACCATTTCCACTTTATCAAATTGATGGACTCTTAAAATACCACGAGTATCTTTTCCGTAGCTTCCTGCCTCTTTACGAAATGCTTGAGAAAAGCCAACATATCTTTTGGGTAAATCTTTTTTATTAAAAATTTCATCTCTATGCATTGGTACCAGTGCATGCTCTGCAGTTCCTATCAATAATAGATTATCATCCTTAAACTGAAACATATCCTCTTCTCCACCATTTTCCATATATCCAAGTCCTTGCATTGTTTCTCTTTTTATAAGATCTGGGGTTATAACCGGAGTAAATCCTTCCTTGATTAATAATTCAAACGCTAATTGAATAAGCGCAAACTCTAAAAGAACTCCTTCATTTTTTAGATAATAAAACCTTGCACCAGAAACTTTTGCTGCTCTTTTAACATCAATTATGTCCAATAATTCACCAAGCTCCATGTGATCTTTTGGAGTAAAAGAAAAAACAGTAGGTGTTTTGTGTTTTTTTATTACCTCATTTTCTGATTCATCTTTTCCTACTTTTACATCCGATTTTGCTGGATTTGGAACTTTATATAGCCAATTTCGCAGCTCATCGAAAATGGCGTTAAGCGCTTGTTCTTCTTTTTCTAATTTATTTTTTAACTCCCTTCCTTTTTCTATATCCTTATTTCTTGCAGCGATATTTCTTTCTTCGCGAAGGGCTTGAACAGACACCTGAAGTTCTCGATATTTATTATCTATTTCAAGAATATGATTAACATCAATATCTATTCCCTTATCCTTAGCAGACTTTTGAACTAATGAAGCATTTTCCCTAATAAATTTTATATCCAACATACTAAATACTTAATACTCGTTTTATTATTGGTTTCAATTTTTGTAATGCCTTATACCTGTGATTATATAGCTTTTGTTCATCAATGGTCAATTCTGTTTCATGATAATACTTTTTAAGTGAAGGTAAATAGAAAAAAGATCTATAAGGATAACCTTTTAACTCCTTTATGTATGGCTCTTTAGCAATAATTCCTTCAACTTCCCCACTAACACTCCATACTTTTCCATTTGGCAGAGCAAAAGAAACAATTGTTTTAAAAAAAGCTTTTCTATTATTATCTGGTAATTCTTTGGAAACCTTTTTCATATGATTAATTATTTCCTCATCAGTCGCAAGGTATCCAAGCCATCTTCTACTATGGATTCCAGGTTGATTATTTAAAGCTACAATTTCTATTCCGCCATCGTCTGCAATTGACGGAAGATTTGAAAGCTTTGCGTAAAACAAAGCTTTTTTTTGGGAATTTTCTTTATATGTTTCCCCATCCTCTTTTACATCTTCTGTAATACCAACATTGGAAAGCGATGTAATCTTATATGGCAAATTGGAAAGAAACTGGGAAATTTCAAGAATTTTCCCTTTATTATGAGTAGCGACTAAAAGTGTTTTTTTATTCATTTAGGTATTGCAAGTATTATTGGATTTTTTCCTCCAGGTTTTTCTGTTCTTAGAACTTCTGTAAATGGAAAATTCTTAGGTATTGCATTGTTTTGCCAGAGCACAATATATACTGTTGCAGATTTTTGAAAAGGATACACATCTACATCAAGGGTTTTATCCAGCCATGCCTGATAAAACATCATCCTCTTATCATCCCAATATTTAAGCTTAAATGCATAGGGAAAAAGACCAAATTTTCCCTGTGTTACCAACATTATCTGAGGACCTTGAGAAAGTTTTTTATCTAAAAATCCAAAAATCTTATCGAGTCCATAACCAGAATATGCACTTGAAACATATTGATTGTAGTCAGTAATAGGAAATGGAGCTTTTATTGGATTTGTAAGTATATAGAAATCAAATTTTAATGATAAAAATAATAAGGCAATAAGAACTATTTCTTTAACATATTTTATGCGTACATGATTAAAAAATAAATTAGTAATGCTTGCAAGAGCTATTAAAAAGTAAGGTGTGGTAAATAAGATATATCGAGGAAAAATTATTTTTCCAATAAATGCAAAAACAACAAGAGGAATAAACCATAACATGAATAAGGATACGCCTCGTTTAAAATCTCTATACAGGAGAAACAAGATTCCTAAACAACCTATTGCGAAAATAGGAAGGGTGTAATAAGAAATTATCCAATTAAATATTTCTTTTGTATTTTGCCCAAAGAGTATAAAAGGATTGGAAAGTAGTTTCTCAAGAGGCAATTGAAACTGAGCATTTTTGACAGTCATACCCTTGTAATTTGGAGAAAGTCTTTGAAGGTTATATATTGCTTCTGAAATAAAGATTGCAAGAAGAGGTAAGGAAATTATTGTCCATTTCTTATTTTTAAGTTTCTGAGACGCTGACAGAAAAAAACAAATTGGAGTAAGAACTACGAAAATTAAAGCTGGAGATTTTATCAATAATGAAAGTCCCAAACATACTCCCCACAAAATAGCATCTTTCTTTTTAAAAGAAATACTGGCTTTAAGGGCATAGTAAACACTCCAAATAAGAGCCGTAGTAAGAAATGAATCAAACAAAACCATTCGATCGTGAAAAAGCATAAAGGGATTTATGATTGCAAAAAATACTGAAAGTAAAGATATTTTTCTTGACCTAAATAGAATTAGAGATAATTTATATATTCCGATAATAGCAATGCCACCTGCAAATACAGAAACTAATCTTCCAGCTAGAAGATACAAGCTAGATGGAAAAATCTTTAGAACAAAAGCAAGAATCCAAATAAAAATAGGCGATTTTCCATCTGTTAAGGACATAAACCAATCAGTGTGAAATGTAGAAATATATTTTGCCCAATAAAGATAAATTGATTCATCTGTAAAGATTGGCAAAATAGTAAGGTTATATAGTCTGGTAAATAAAAAAAGAAAAAGTAGAAGTATGAAAATATTTCGCGGACTAATAGATATTTTGTTCATTAACTTGTTTCTATTCCAAAAACCTCAAGTTTCCCTCCACAATATTTAATAATCATATCGCAGGCTTCTTGCAGTGATTTCTCAACCTGATCTGAGCTTATATCAAATACTCCATCAACATTAATATAGATATTTTTTGTTGTATTTTGAACAGCAGTTCTTTGGGCATCTCTATAATTAAAATCAATATTAAACCCACCAATTTTGTCGAAATACGCAATTTCTGTATTTTTATATTTTGTTGGCTTACTATCTCCAAGTAATAATATTTCTTCCCCCTCTTTTGATAACCGAAGAACTGTTGGGTATTTAATTTTATCTTCATCAAATGCTCCGATTGAAACCCTATGCTTCATTACAATCAGGTTATATGCATCAACGCAGGTATTAATAGTATATAGACCTTTCTTGAGAGCAACCCTACGAAGCAATGCTTCTGGGCTTGGACGTTTTGAATGCCAATCTACCCCCATTTCTTTATATAATTTTCTGTATGACAAAACTTCTGGAAATTCCCCAAGTTGTTCTGTTATTAAGTTATTAAATGAACTGAGAAGCTCTTCTTTTTCTTTTTCCAAGTCAGGATCTGATTTTTTTATATTGACTCCTTTTATTACTGCAACTCCAACAGAGATTGATGGAAATTTATTTTTCAACTCTTTGTCAATTGAAAAAATATCTGGTTTATTAAGTCTTTTGAACGAAATAACATCCATATCTTTGATTCGATGATTCGAATCATTAGAACTTACTTCATTAAATCTTTTTCTTAAAAATTCTTTATCAAGCGAAAGAATTAACCATGCTGCTTTTGGTCCATGATCTTTTCCTATTATTGAAAGATAAATTGCAGAAAATGCTTCTTTTGATGAAATTTCTAATTCTTTTGCCCACTCATAAAGATTTTTTTGAAATTCCTCAGCCTCCCATTTACTATCAAGCTTTTCTGAAACATTTGTAAGAAATATTTTTTGTTTATCTGATAATTTTTCTGCATCTTTCGGAAGTTCTTTTTGAACTATAAACTTTTCAGATTCTGGAGCATATTTTTCCACCCAAATTTGCGCATACTTTGCCCACTCTTCCAAACCTTCTTCTTTAATTCTTTGTTCCATATTCGGCATCTGCACCCACTGAGCAAGAACAGAAAACCTAATCTTAGGTGGTTTTTGAATCTTACCAATTTGTGATAATTCAAATACACGTGCCATATCCTGATTTGTTTTTTCAAAATAAGCAACAGCTGTCTTTTGGTATTCATCAAAAAGTGTTGGAATTGTATCTTTTTCAGAAGGATCAAAGTTAATAGCTTGATTAAGCTTAGTCTTTGCAATCAGAAATCGAATCAACTGTGGAGATAAAACATCAAGCAAATCAACAACTGACACTCCCATTCCTTTTGAAGTAGACATTTTTTTCCCTCCAACAAGAAAGAATTCATGTGCAAAAGAATAAGGAGTAGGATAATCTAGGATTTCTTCGGCTACTCTTTTTGCTAAATCATGAGAACCGCCTTTTGTCATATGATCTTTTCCGGCGCCTTCAACGGTTACACCTATCGCCTGCCATTTAACCGCCCATTCAACTTTCCATGGAAGCTTACCGAAGATTTTATCCTTTGTCGCGAATGGTGAAATTTTTCCCTGGTGTCCACATCCACGAGTCCAATTGACTGCGTCTACTCGACATTCAAAAGTCACTTCATTATTACTCCAACCTACAGTTTTTGTTGTTGAAACTTTATTGCAATTCGGACAATATACATTAAATGGGTACCAATCATCCGCTATTTTTTTCTTATATAGATCTCCATAGATTTTCCTTATTTTGGCTGCACCGTCAAGACATTTTTTAATACCTTCGTTCATCTTCCCTGAAAAATATAAATCAGCTCCCCAAATAATTTCAGGGTGACAATCAACTTGGTTAAAACCGCTCTCGAATTCTTTTGCAAAATATTCCGCGTAATTTGAATCTCCAACGGGTGAAGGAATCATGAATAAAGGAACTCCTAAATATTTTTCGTATTTTTCCTTTGGCAAGTAGCTAGGCAAAGAGTCCATTGGATCATGATTATCAAACACATACGTAAATTTTGCTTTTAAACCCGCGTCGACTAATGCTTTATAAACAATATCGTGAGTTGTCACGGCACGTAATCCACCAACATGGATACGTCCAGAGGGCGTTTTCATATCATCTACCCAACCCAAAGGCAATTTTCTTTTCTTAATATCTTCTGCTATTTTATCCGCCCAAAACATATCCATATTGTACATTTTTCTTTCTATTTATGAAAGGATTAGCTTGTAATCCCTTCTAAAAAACTTCCTGCTAATTTTCCAAGATCAGAAACATTATATCCTCCTTCCTGAACAAGAAGAGTTGGAATACGTAAAGATGCAATATCTCTTCCTATAATTTTGTAAAATGGAATTGATAATTTAAAACCACCAATTGGATCATGTAAATATGTATCAAAACCCAACGAAACAATAAGATATCGAGGGTTAAATTGTTTAATTTGAGATAATGCATTTTGTAAAAATCTTTGATAAATGAGTTCACTTGATCCCATGGGAAGGGGATAATTTTTGGTATATCCAAATCCTTGACCCGCACCATTTTCCCAAGGAAATCCAGAGCTATATGGAAATTTAACCCGAGGATCCGCGTGAATCGAAATATAGAATACATCGTTTCTGTCATAAAAAATTTCCTGTGTTCCATTTCCATGATGAAAATCAATATCCAAAATTGCAACTTTTCCTTTTTTTGATAAGTAATCTGCTGCAATCGCTGCGTTATTAAAATAACAATATCCCCCCATACGCGCAGTCTCTGCATGATGACCGGGAGGTCGACAAAGAGCAAATACAAACCGGTTTTTTTCTAAAAGCTCTGCGCCAGTCAAGACAGTATTTACAGACCAAACCGCGGCAAAATATGTACCGGGAAGAATTGGAGTATAGGTATCCATTATAAAATAAGATGGATACAGAGATTCACCAGTATTTAAACTCATAGATTTTTCTTTGATAAAATCTATGTAATGCCTATAATGAACAGACCGAATAAATCGCAACGGAAACGATTTTGGGCTTATAACCGGACCAATTTCGCTCTGTCGAATTGAAGAAATAATTGATTCTATCCTTTCCGGCCTCTCCGCATGGGAGACTTTTTGGCCCTCAAAAATCTCCCATTGTGGATTGTGAATCATATGATTTTTTGAATAAATAATAGTTATATTTTTCATATTTACTTATATATTTGCCATTTGTAATACCTCGTCAACTGTTTTAAACGAATAATTTTTCATTATTTCGTCTTGAGGTAAATACATAAATACAAAATCTCTCAAACCAGATGGTTCTATTCTGTCACCAACTGCAACATTTTGACGAAGAATTTGATGGGTATTTCTTCTTGCATCTGGTTGAGGCATAGCCAATCCAGCTGCATGGCCAACACGGAATGCTTTTGTCATCCAGTTACATTCAGCATAGATAACAGTCTCTGGACCTAAGTCACGCAAGATTTGAGCATTCATATGACTAACAGTCCCCCTCATCAACCCTTTTCTTCTGTAGTTTTGATCAGTAGCCCATTCTGTACTTTCAACAAGAGTCAATGGTTTTCTTTCTCTTTTAAAATCTATCCGCTCAGCAGTAGCTGCCGAGACAAATCTTCCGTTATGTTCTACTCCAGAAAACCAAACCTCCCTTAGATTCTGAGGAATTTTTGCTTGATCCTGCAAGCGTTCCTGCAATTTTACTATCCCTTCTTGAGTCCATTCAAATGTTTCTCCCCACAAATCCCAAAGGCTCTCTATCAAATAATGAGGAATCTCAGATCTAATTCTGAAACCATAAGACTGGATCTCTTCAATAGATTTTTTAACAGTAATATTTGTACGATCTGCATTATTATTAACCCATGCATGATAGGAAAGTTGCGGATAGAAGTCGTTCCCTTCAGCTATTGCCCTTCTATTTGCTGTGTTTGCCCCTAATACAACAAGCCAATACGGATCCTCTGTCCAACAGTTATTGATTCTAAGCGCTACTTCTTGTTCTGTTCCTGCAGGGAAGTTATGTGAACCCCGTGACAGATCTTCATATGCCTGTTCTGTAATAAGACCACGAAATACTGTTCTGGTTATTCCTTCTCTATCTGCAACAGGCAATAAGCGAGAAAAAGCAGATACGAGATTGTTAACATTAGCTATTGGTCTGCCACGCCAATTCCAATATAATCTGTCGTATGATCTTCTTTCAAGACCAAGCCCTCCTGTACTGCTTACCATTTCTGGATCTGGTCTATTTTGTTCACTGTTCATAATTTTCACCTCCTTTCTTACTTTCATACATAGCGATTTTCCCACTAAAAAACCCCTCTTCAGGGGTTTATGTTTGATTATAAAACTACTTATTTAACCAAGACAAAAACCCCTTGTTAGGGACTTTTCCTTGGTTTTCTTATTTGTAAACACTAAATTCATATTGTTATGAACTAATATTATAACATTCATGCAGGCTTGTCAAATTACATTCTAGCTTGATCTTCTATTATTCGTCCAACTGTTTCTACTGGAAGCCATCTTCCTTGTTTTGATGGCTCAATTCTTATACCTTGCTGCGCTGTTTCATCAGGTACTACACAAATATCTCTAATTGCTTTATCTTTATTGTTTCTCCATCCCATTCCAGGCCGAAACGCAAGACTTCCTTCCCAATGATCAGAGGCAATCTGTTCAAACTGAACCACTGTTACTTCTTTTCCTGTTTTACTAACTGCATTTGCAACAATACCTTGAGCTATAACTTCTGGTAAAACATCTCCTGATGAATCTGACCATTCTCTAACCACAACCGTATTTATATGCACAGACGAAGGATCTATGCTCAATTTTTCTTGTCTACTCATGCAGCTATTATAGCATACTGATTGTTAAAACTATAAAATTAAGCTGATCAAGTATGATTGAACGCTTGCATATTTTTATTTCTCAGGATAAAATACTCATCAATCTATGGGCGTTTCTGAACGAGCAGGAATATTAGGCAGAGAACCAAATAATCTTGGGTTAGAAGAACCAGAAGAACTGATTATTCGTTTACCACTGCATGTTGCAAATGTTAGCTTGCTCTTGGCAACATACCAACCAAGAAGGTTATTAAATCGACAACAATATATTGCAATTGCTGTACCAGCATCTCATCGGTTTGAGACTGCAGCTAGAAAAACGGATCTTCCGTCGGTTGAAAAAACTCCCTATGAAGGATTTAGACAGGCTATGCAAGGTTTTATAGATGAAAAAGGAATCTCGCTTGCACTTAATCCTGGTTATGTTTGCACAGGAAGAACTGTTGATTATTATCCAGACAAAGATTATCCGGAAGACCGTAGCAGGGGCGAATTTAGAGATACACGTAGGGTAGTATTTAGTGCAGAAATTAAAGATGAAAAAACAAAAAAAGCGATGGAAGCACTTGGATATGTATTTTCTCCCTCTCAAGATGTTAAAACTCAAACACTTGATTCTTTTCGACGACCAATTATTTTACAGGCAATTTTGCATAATTCTCAAAAGAAGAAGCATAGAGTACCATTTAATGAAGAATTTGTTAATCCTTACTTTCCTAAACTAAGTCGATATCTTCGAGAAAATCCTTGGGAATATACGGAATAGAATTTTTTAGTTAACAACTTCTAGCTCTAACTCCGGAGAAAAACCAAACTCATTGCTAAACTTTTCCTTGATTTGATTAATTAGCGAAAAAACGTCTGAGAATTTTGCATCATTAACATTAACTATATAATTTGCATGTTTCTCAGAAACTTTTGCTCCTCCAATTTGTTTACCTGAAAAACCTAATCTATTAATAATATAACCCATTGCTATTTTCCCATGCCATTTCTGTTCGCTTAACTCTTTAATGTCTGACCATTTGTTTATTATCTCTTGAACCTCCTCTGAAGAGGTAATATTTTTAAATACTGACCCGCATGATGGATATTCCATTGGATGATTTTTTTGCCTGTATTCAATGCGACTCTTATAAATTTCTTTTGCCTTTCCAATTTCCTCATCTGTTCCATGTTGTAAGTTAAACTCTACAGAAATAACGACTAGGTTTTTATCTCTTTTTATTATGCTGTCTCTATATTCAAACTTTAATTCTTCTCTTGTTAATTTTTTTATTTCATATTTTCCATCTAACTTGCCTCGCCGCAAGGCGGGTAATGTAATTATCTGAACTGCATTAACAACATCTTTTATCTCTTCTCCAAAAGCTCCAACATTACCCCGAATTGCTCCTCCTACAGTACTTGGTAACCCTCCTGCCCACTCAAGACCAATTAAATTATTTTCAAATGAAAATTGAATAACATCATCCAATAAATCACCAGAAAAAGCTTCAACTGTACTTTCCGAACTTTTTGAAATGGAACTTTTTTGTGGTTTTTTAAACCAAAGTATTGCTCCTTCAAAAAATTCATCAGGAATTAATAGATTTGAACCAAGTCCAATTGGCAGTATTTTTTGTACATTATTTTTACTAACAAAATCAAGACTTTTAATCAAATCTTCTTTATTTTCAATAGACAAAACTAATTTGGCATTACCACCTATTTTGTAATAAAGAATATCTTTAAGAGGAAAATTTTCGTAAATGTTCATGCGGATTATATCACTTTTAGTTCTTTACCAACTTTTTTGAAAATTTTTATTGCAAAATCCAAATCCTCTTTAGAATGAATAGCAGATGGAATCACTCGAATTCTAGAAGCACCCTTTGGTACCATAGGAAATTTAATAGGTGTTGCAAATACACCTTCTTCTAAAAGCTTTGCGCTAAATTGACTAGCAATTTCCTCATCGCCCAGCATAATTGGTGTAATTGGAGTCTGGCTATGGCCGCAATCAAAACCCAATTCTATTAATTTTTCTTTAAGGTATTTTGTATTTTCCCAAAGTTTTTTAACCAAAACATCTGATTCTTCAAGAATTTTTACAGCTTCTATAATAGCTGCCGTATCGGGCACTGTAAGAGTATTTGAAAACATAAATTGCCTAGCATTTCTCTTATAATACTCAATAAGTTCTGCTTTTCCTGTTATGAATCCACCCATTACACCAAATGCTTTAGACAACGTACCAACTTCAATATCTATCTTTCCCAATAAATCAAAATGATCAATTGTTCCTCGTCCACTTTCTCCCATAACTCCCTCTCCGTGCGCATCATCAACCATTGTTAATGTGTCATATTTCTCTGCAAGACCAACAATCTCAGGAAGTGGCGCTAAATCTCCATCCATAGAAAATACTCCATCGGTTACAATAAGAATTGTTGGGAGCTGTCCGTTTTCCTTTGGAACTTTAGAGATTTTTTGAACCTCCTGTAATTTACTTTCCAAATCCTTCACATCTTTGTGTTTATAGATAAATTTATTTTTAATCTGTGCAATACGAATCGCATCAACAATTGATGCATGGTTTAATTCATCAGAAATGACAATATCTTCTTTTCCAAGAATGGTTTGAATTGCTGCTAAATTCGCCATATATCCACCAGTGAATACAATTGCACTCTCTGTACCCTTAAAACGCGCGATTGCATTTTCTAACTCAACATGAAGCACATTTGTTCCTGCCAAAGTACGGTATCCAGTTCCTACACCATACTTCTCAACCGCTTCTATAACTGCTTTCTTAATCCTTTTATCATTTGCAAATCCTAAATAATGACTGGAACATAAATTAAGTTTTTTTTGTCCTTCAATAGTAAGATATGCACCTTGAGGAGATTGAATCGTTTGAACCTTCTTTGGAACTTGCACTGCATCGTGAATTGTTTTGTAAAACAAGCTAGATTGACTCATAAGATTTATGGGGTAAGAATTACTTTTCCTGCTTCTCCACTTTTCATTGCAGCCATTGCCTCTTCAAATTCTGAGAGCTTAAATTTATGCGTTATGATTAACGAAAGATTTACTTCTTTTGAAACAAGTAGGTCTGAAACTTGGTACCATGTTTCCCAAATTTTTCTTCCAAAAACTGATTCAATTCGAATTTCTTTATTTATTATATATTTTCCAATATCGATTGATGCTTCCTTTTTTGGAATCCCAAAAAAGACAAATACACCACCAATTCTAATTGCTCTTAATCCATCTTGTATTGCATCAGTATTTCCAGACATTTCCAAAACCACATCACATATGTTCTCTAAATGGGAAGGTAACTTTTCATATGTTTCATCAAGTCCCATTTTTTTTCCTAAATCTCGTCTAAAAGATCGTCTATTAATACCAATAACTTTTTTTGCGCCATATGCTTTTGCGGCGGCTGCAGCGCACAAACCCGTTGGACCAAGTCCAAATATCAATACTGTCTTCCCAAAAACTTTTGCTTTTGACACAACGTGAACCGCATTTCCCAATGGCTCTTGAGCACTCATTACTTCAATTGGAAGTGAAGGATCATTTTTCCAAGAAGTCCGAAGTGGAATTGTGGCATATTCTGCAAATCCACCGTTTCTTCCAATCCCAAAAAGCTCCATATTTTCACAGATATGCCGGTTTCCTATTTTACATTGATAACAATGGTTACAATAAATATGAGTTTCAGACGAAATAAGATCTCCTTTTTTTAATCCAAACAAATCATCACCGTTTATTTCTATAATTTCTCCTACTAACTCATGCCCCATAACCATCGGAGGAGTTATATGTCCTTGTGCCCATGGAGTCCAGTCATAAATACTTATATCTGTTCCACAAATAGAAGCTGCCTTTACTTTAACTAACGCTTCTCCAATTTGGGCTTGCGGTATGGGAATTTCTTTAAGAGCTACGCCTGGGGATTTTTTATCCTTGAGGACTGCAAGCATTAATTTTGAATCTTTCATTGAACAGAAACTACTGTGTAAATAATCTTTCCAGCTGGCGCTTCAACCTCTGCTTTTTCTCCAACTTTCTTACCAAGGAGAGCTTTCCCCAAAGGGGATTGGTGGGAAATCTTCTTGTCATTAGGATCTGCTTCCCATTCTCCGACTAATGTAAACATTTCTTTTTTTCCATCCATATTGAGCGTAACTTTTGAACCCAATTGAATACCCTGTTTACCATTTCCTGTATGATTTTCCTCGATAATTTTTACTTGTTTCAAAAGCTCTTCAATTTCATCTATTCTTCCATCTATAAAAGAAAGTTCTTCACGCGCAGCAACATATTCTGCATTTTCCGATAGATCACCTAGGTTTCTTGCTTGAGAAACTCTTCCTAAAACATCTGGACGTTTTACTTTGCTTAACTCTTCGAATTCTTTTTTAAGCTCCGCAACTCCTTCTTTTGTTAAATAAATTTTTTTATCCATAAAAACTCCTTTTTAAAATAAAATCCCGCAAGCCATAAAATTTCTTGGGGGAAAATTATATAAAAATTGGCCTTACGTAGTTACCTTTAAGGCCGTTTGAATCTTATAGCAAAATCTCTTTTTTGTCAATGGCCTCTAGTACTTATTGTGCTATAAAACGGCCTATAATATCATAAGCCTTATCTTTGACTTCCTCCGTAACTTCAATCAACACGACTCCTTCTTTTGGTTGCCCATATAAAACTGTAAAGCCTAGTGGAGCTGCAAGCAGAACAGGTAAAACTGCTAAATCTTCTTCACCGTTAACTAAAATTATCTTTCGAGATTTTGAACTCTTTGAATCGAAAACCTGAATGACTGAACTAAAAAGTTCCGGCGTTAATGAACCGCTTGGATTATTAACAGAAACTACTTTTTCACTGCCTTTAAAACCTAAATCTATAATTTGGGAAAAAACTTTTTTTCGCTCGATCTTAAAATCAATTATTGATAAGTTATTCTGAACCGAAAGTTCGTTTGCTGATTTAGTAACTACATCTCCAACTGTAACTAATTGAGAACTAATTTGTTTATTATGCTTAATCCAACTGTCAAAATCATTGATCAGAAATCCAAAGGGCTTCTTAAGCTCTCTAGTGAGAGAATCTGTAATTATTAATGTGTTTTTCGTAAATACAGAACTTATATATGGCCGACCTTCTCTATTTATTTTTCCCATTCTGATTCTTGAAGATGAAATAAATTCTCCATCTTCTCCTCGCACTAAAGGACAAGAGATAATTTTGAGAGCTGGCAAATCTTCTTTAACGCGAAGATTATTAATTGCATCGGCGCCTTGAACTGTATTCTCTGAGACAAAAATGGCCTCTATTGGTAGGCCTTCCCAGATTTTGGGAATATAAATAGAATCTATTTGTGCAATTTCTACTCTTTTTAATAAATTTTCTTGTTGTAAAAAATTTTCAACCGCTTTTTTTCTAATTTCAAATGACTCGATTAAACTATCTGATACCTTACCCTGAACGAAACTATTACTTGTAATTCCTAGCAAAAGTCTTTCAGTTTGAGAAAGAATAAAACGTAAGAATTCTTCATGTCCTTTATGAAAATAGTCAAATGTTCCTCCTGCTACAACTAAATTAAACTTTTTCATATTTTTTAAGTCGTTTCTCATATTCTTTAAGAATTATTTCTTGATAATCTTTAGGGTGAAAAGCAAGCATTGTACTAGTAACTGTTTCTCTTGTTTTATGATTCTTCATATACCATAATTGAACCGTTTTGGCAACCCATTCGAACATATAAAAGACATTAAATGACTGCTTCTCATCTTCACTCAATATCTTTGAACCTTTGAACCTTTGAACCTCTGTATCTACGCTATTGGGCAAAAACTTAGTCACCCATATGTTTCCAAACAAGAATTTTTGATAAGTATTATTTTTATTTAATAATGGCTTTACCTGAACTACCTCGTGAGCTGTATAAAGATTACGTTTATCATAAGAAAGAGATAAATTATCCTCGTCCATAAACATATTTAAGCAAACTTTATTTGAAGCCTTTTCTACACCCCGTTTTCTTCTTACTCCTTTTATTTCCAAAAGAACTAAACACAAAAGCCGAGTCAACCAAAGCGTACCTTTTTGTGTAATTATAAAAAAATCAATATCATCATCTTTATCTGCATTTTCCATTGCCAAGGCACCACTAATACCTAAGAATCGAACTGTTGGAATATTTGACAATAACAAAGCAATTTCTTTTGCAAGTATTAATTTATTTTTGCTATCTTTTTCTCTTTGTATGCGTAATTGAACAATTTTTTCTCTTTGTTTAAATGTGTATAGATTATTTTGAACTGAAATTAATGACGAAGCTGAACCGAGGACTTTTTTAAATGAGTCTCTACCTATTTTTTCACCTATAAGAAATTTATAAAGTTCTTCAAAGGTAAGAGGATAATCAAAAACATCCGAGTAGGCGAGAGTTTTTACAATACTTATAATAATACTACTGCCCATACTGCTTTAAGACTTGAGAAACGCCGGCAGAAAGCGTTTCCACTGCGCTTTGAGGAGAAGTATTTCCCAATACAGAACGCACTGCGTTTCCCAAATAGCTATTCATTTGATTATTTAAACCATTATCATATGTATCGCTTGCAAAAAACGAAGAAACGGCATTCGGAGCTTGACTAACGAATGGGTAAACTAGCTTGTTGTCCTTAAGAGTATCTGCCAAATCGACCCGCGCATAAGGCTCGCCAAAAAGTCGAGTTTTTGAAGTTTCTGTAAATAATTTTTGCATAGTTTCTTTTTTTGACAAGAATTTCATTAGCAAAAGCGCTTCCTTTTGATGTTTACTTTTTATCGATACTCCTTGCGCCCAATAACTGGCAATTGTAAAATTTCTATTTGGGAGATGTGGGGTATCAAAAATAGAAAAATTTAACTCCGGATTAATACTCTTAATAGTAAAAATATCCCAAGAATAACCAAAATACATAGCTAAGTTTCCTTTAGCAAAAGCCAAAACAGATGGATCAAGGGTACCATCCCATACATTGGCGCCATCTTTTACAAAGGACGCGTAAAAGCTTAAAGCATCAGATGCGTTTTGAGGATTTTGTGATAAATTTTTTATATTCGCTCCATTTTGAACAAATAAGAGAGAAACGACATCTGAAGCATGTGTAACATTATCAAACGTACCCAGCGCAGCTCCTGCGGTTTTAATTTTTCCCATCTCATCTTTAACTGTTAACTTTCTAGCAACATCTGAAAATTCATCCCAAGTTTTTGGAACTTCAACTCCACCTGCTTTTAAAATATCTAGGTTAATAAATAAAGAAAGGGTATCTGTTCCTGTTGGAAGTCCATAAATAGCCCCATTAGCAACAAGATCTTCTTTGGCGCTTGGATAATAAATGCTCTGGAAATCCTTACTACTTATAATGTCATTTGGAAGAGGGATAAGAAGCTTACTAACCATTGGTAGCCAAGTATTATGGAAAAGAAAAATGTCAGGACCATTGCCATTCTGAACTTGAGTTGTAAGTCTGTCTCTGTAATCTCTAATATCTTCTTTTTTGTAAACAACAGAAATATTTTTATTTTCTTTCTCAAAATCAGAAAAAACTGTCTTCATAATGTTTTCTCCTTCCCATAGTCCCCAATAAGTAAGCGTAACTTTTTCACTCTTTCCTTTAAAAAGAGGAAGAACAAAACGAGAAAATATGAAAACCAAAACTAAAAACAAAAATATACCAATAACCACTTTTAGAATTGTTGGAATTAACGATTCTGAGGGCGGGGGACCTAATGGATCATTCTGTATTTTCGGAACCTCTACCGGTACATTCGGCTGTACAGTTCCTGCCTCTGGTGCAGGTGTTATTGGTGGCAAGGATGCTGGGCTTGAAACCGGAGATGGTTGCACCTGAGGAGCTTGCCCATCAACTGACTGGCTAGATTCACCATCTTTTTTAAAGACAACATTTTCGTCCATATACCTATATATAGTATAATACCAAATACGTATGAGAGTAAATACTGCGCATGGAAAAAAAATAGCCAAACATACTGCTAAATCATTCTATATTGTCACAAAAAGCTTGTTTTGGTTTTCTATAGGAGGCTTATTTGGTCTTTTTCTATTTGTAAGTTTTATCTTTATATACTTTCAAAAAAAATATAATAACGTTGTCTATCCCGGAGTAATGGTTAATAGCATAAGCTTTGAAGGAAAAACTAAAGCAGAGGTATATAAATTTTTTGAGGATAAGAATACCAAAATTGCTAATACTAAATTTGTTTTCACATCAGGAGACAAATCTGCGACAATTCCTGCATCGCAACTTGAACTTGGTTACAATAGTCAGCTTTTATCTGAACAGGCATATACAGTCGGTCGATCTGATAATGTTTTTTCAAATGTAACCTTAGTACTACAAGCCTACATTAAAGGATTAAATTTACCATCAAGCTATCATTATTCACAAGGAAAATTAAAAGATGCACTTTACCCAATAACTAAAGACTTAAAGATTGATCCCATTAATGCTCTTTTTACATTTCAAAATGGCAAAGTGTCTGCATTTAGACTTTCTAAGGAGGGGCAAGAACCAAACCTTGAAGCTCTTAATAATAGTATTTCTGATAAAATAGCTTCAATTATTTCAGGCGAAAAAGCAGAGGTAATTACCATCCCCATCCCAATTAAAAAAATTGAACCGGATGTTACAACAGAAAATGCAAATCAATTTGGAATAAAAGAATTAATTGGTACAGGAACCTCTTTTTTCCAAGGATCAATACCAAATAGGGTTTATAACGTTAACTTAGCAACATCAAGGGTCAATGGTATTTTGGTAAAACCCGACGAGGTTTTTTCTTTTGACAAAGCTTTAGGTGATGTTTCAGAATTTACCGGATATAAACAGGCATATGTTATTGAAAATGGACATACTATTTTAGGAGACGGAGGAGGTGTCTGCCAAGTTTCAACCACTTTTTTCCGCGCACTGTTAAACGCTGGACTACCAATTGTTGAAAGAACCGCCCATGCATATCGTGTAGGTTATTACGAACAGGGATCACCTCCTGGAATTGATGCCACTATCTATGTACCAAGCGTTGATTTAAAATTTAAAAACGACACTAGTAATTATATTTTAATTCAAACAGAAATTGATGAAAATCAAGATAAGCTTACCTTTTTTCTATATGGAACTAAAGATAGAAGACAAATAACTCTTACTCAGCCTGTAATTACAAATCAAACTCCGCCTCCTGATACATTATATCAAGATGATCCTACTCTTCCAAAAGGAACTTTAAAACAAGTTGATTTTGCGGCTTCGGGAGCAAATGTAGTATTTACAAGATATGTTGTCAAAGACGGAAAAACAATTATTGCAGATAAATTTGTCTCAAACTATCGACCATGGCAAGCAGTATTTTTAAGAGGAACAAAAGAGTGAGCAAGATTCTAAATATAGAGGAGGCAACAAATCTTGCCGAACAATTAAGAAATCAGGGCAAAACTATAGTTTTGGTTGGTGGTTGTTTTGACATCCTTCACATCGGGCATATTGAATTTTTAAAGGAAGCAAGAAAAAGAGGAGACGCGCTATTTGTTCTACTGGAAAGCGATGTATCCATTCGTAAACTTAAAGGAAGGGAAAGACCTATTAATCCTCAGGCTATTAGAGCGGAAATATTGGCAAGTCCGGAAAATGTAGATTATGTTATCCTTCTACCATCGGAATTTACAAATTCAGACTACGATGCTATAATACAACATATAAAACCAGCTGTCTTAGCAACTACAGAAGGTGATCCGAATAGGATTCATAAACTAAGACAAGCAAAGTTAATAAATGCAAAAGTGGTTAATGTTATTAAACGAATATCTGACCGTTCGAGTACTAAGTTAATTAATTTATTAATCAAAGAAGGAATATAAATATATGAAACTAATTTTATTATTGTTTGCTGTTTTACTATTAATTATTGTTGGGATTCAATTCTCGCAAAAATATTTTACAGGTAATATCTCTATCTTTTCTCAAGGCCCAACCGCAACTATAAAAAACCAATCATTTAAACTAAATTATGCTAAATCTGAAAAGGAAAGAGAGATAGGACTTTCTCAGAAAAAATCTATGCCGGAAAATTACGGCATGCTATTTACTTTTGACAAAGCAGATCTTTATCCATTTTGGATGCGTGATATGGAATTTCCAATAGATATAATCTATATCAACAACAATAAGATTGTTACTATTTATTCATCTGCGCAACCTCCAAAAAACACAACGGATTCTTTACCTATTTACAAACCAGATAATGCGGCAAATATGGTCTTGGAAATTAATGCCGGTCTTTCTGATAAGTATGGATTCCAAAAAGGTGACGAAGTAAAAATAAGTAAGTGATTATTCTAGGAATAGAAACATCTTGCGATGAAACCTCTGCGGCGATAATCGAAGCTAAGCCAAAGTCAAAATACATTAACCTGCTATCTAATGTCACCTCCTCTTCTTTATTACTTCATGCAAAAACCGGCGGAATCATTCCGGAAATTGCTGCCCGAAAACAAGTTGAATACATTATTCCTGTAATTGAAAAAGCTCTGTCTGATGCAAATACCGATTTTAATAATGTAGATAACATAGCAGTTACTGTTGGACCAGGGCTTATAGGATCACTTCTTGTTGGTGTTGAAACAGCAAAAACTTTAGGATATTTTTTAAATAAACCAATAGTTCCTGTTAATCATTTAATTGGACATATCTATTCGAACTTTATTGATCAACCTTCTGTAGACCGTAGACTGAAGGCTGTAGACTTCCCCGCCATCGCTCTAATAGTTTCTGGGGGACATACTGATCTAGTACTAATGAAGAACCACAATGACCTAAAGTTACTAGGAGGAACCCGTGATGACGCTGCTGGCGAGGCATTTGACAAAATTGGACGATTATTAGGAATGTCCTATCCCGCAGGACCTACTATTGAAAAGAGAGCTCAAAATGGAAATCCAAAAAGGTTTAATTTCCCACGACCAATGATTGATTCAGGTGATTTTGAATTCTCCTTCTCAGGTCTTAAGACAGCAGCCTTAAGAGAAGTAAGAACAATGAAACAATTTGCCTCGCCGACAGGCGGGTTGAACAATGAAACAATTTGTGATTTTTCTGCTTCTCTCCAACAAGCAATTATTGACGTATTAATTAAAAAAACTTTAAAAGCAGCTCAAAAATATAATGCAAAATCTATTCTCCTAGGTGGTGGTGTAGCTGCGAATTCTAAACTTCGAGAAGACTTAAAATCATCAATCGTAAATCTTAAATCATCAATCAAACTTTTCGTACCTACGAAAAGTTTGTGTACGGATAATGGGGGGATGATTGCCTCCGCAGCCTTTTTTAATCATAAACCTATATCTTGGAAGAAGATAACAGCTAATCCTGAACTGTACTTCGATTAAGAACCTTGCTTGCCCGCCGAAGCTTTAGCGAAGGTGGGGCAAAAGATTACAGCAAACCCAGAGCTTTATTTTGGAAACTGAAATAAACTAATTTCTGTGGTATACTACCCACATGCAAACTGCCTATCTTATTCTTGTTCTTCTTTTGGGATTTGGGATAATTTTTTATCTTCTTAACAAAAAACTTTCTGAACTAAATAAGCCAAAAAATGACGAATCTTTATTCGAGTGGTTAAAAAGTATGCAATCTTCTCTTGAGTTAACAAACAAAACGCTTAATGAAGCTTTAAGAAATAGCTCAACAGATATGGTAAAAACTTTGCAGGAAAACTCCAAGCAATTAAATGATAGGCTTGATAAAGCAGCAACCGTAATTGCAAATGTTGGGAAAGAAGTTGGAACAATGAGCGAAATTGGCAGAAGCATGAAAGAATTACAAGATTTTCTTAAAAGCCCAAAGCTAAGAGGCAATATTGGTGAACAAGTTTTAAAAGATTTAATTACTCAGATGTTTCCTAAAAATAGTTTTCACCTCCAATATGAATTTAAAAATGGAGAAAGAGTTGACGCAGCAATAAAAACAGATGCAGGCATTTTACCAATCGATTCCAAATTCCCAATGGAAAATTTCCAAAAAATGTACAAGGCAGAATCTGATTTAGAAAAGAAAGTAATCGAAAAAGAATTTATCAGAGACGTAAAAAAACATGTAGATTCAATTTCTAAAAAATATATTCTGCCCGAAGAAGGAACAATGGATTTTGCTCTAATGTATGTTCCAAGTGAGACTGTTTACTATGAATTAGTAAATGATAATGAATTTATGGAATATGCAAGAAAATCTCGAGTCTATGTTGTCTCTCCAAGCACTCTTTACGCGCATTTACAAACAATTCTTCTCTCTTTTGAAGGCAAGAAAATCGAATCAAAATCCCGCGAAGTATTCATAATGCTAAGAGCCTTACAGATTGATTATGATAAGGTTGATGAAAATATGCAGGTACTTGGAAAGCATATCAATAATGCTTCTTCTCAATTTAGTAATGTTACTTCCGGATTTTTTCAGCTTGGAAAAAAACTAAGCAGCACTAAAAGATTAGAAGCTTAATATCCAGTAAAATTTTCTTTTAATATATTCTCCTCAGAAACACCCATTGCCTGAACAATTTTGATCATTGATTCAACCATTTTCGGCGGGCCAGCGATATAGAATATTGAACTTTGAACATTTGGAATATATTTTTTTATTAGATCTTCTGAAATCCTGCCAGTTTCTCCATTCCAAGAAATTTTTGATCCTTCAGGATGAGTAATTGTATAGATGACTTTAATTAAAGGATTTTCTTTGGAAATATTTATTAGCTCTTCATAAAAAATACAGTCTTCAATGCGGGTAAAAGAAACAAAAAGAGTTATAGGAGTATTTATTTTTGCCTGATGAACATAAGTTATTATGCTGTAAAACGGAGTTATACCAATTCCACCTGCGAGAAATACATATTCTCTTTTGCTGTTTTGATTTAGGATAAACTCACCCATAGGACCAAAGAATTTTACTTCTTGTCCGGGAAGAAGATTGAACAAAGTCTTTTTAAAAGTGCTTTGAATAATTCTGGTTGTTACTACAAGATACTCTTTGTTTAGAGGAGAAGAACTGATTGTAAAATAATGACTGCTTCCTCTCTCGTCTGGATTCTGAATATCTAAGGTCATTCTTATATATTGTCCGGCGATAAAATCAAGGTCTATATTTGAACGGTCAAAATAAAAAGAATATGCATCTTCTGCTACTTTCTCTTTCTTAACAAACGACAATGTAAAACTCCTCGCCTCTTCCATGCATTGATTATACCACTCCCTTGACAAGGTAATTAAACTGTGCGTTAATTTAATTAATGGGAGAATATAAAAAAGGATACGGCGGGTACGGAAACAGGCCACTTTGGCAATGGATAGTAATTTACCTGGTAGTTGGAGCTATTATTTACGGATTAGTTTACTATTTCATTTTAGCTAAAAAAGGCGGTTACAATTATAATTACAACCAACCCAGTGCTCCACAATCCTCCTCATATTAAAATTTCCTATATTGACAGGCTTTTAATAAGTGGTAAACTAGACTAAACATGAATAGTAAAATATTAATTGGAGTAGTAGCTATAGTGATTTTACTTGGAGGAGTTTTATTGCTATCAAATAGAACCAGCAATAAGCAAGCTGCACCTACTCCAGCTATAGAACAGCAGCAACCATCTGTAACTGCAATACCAACTACTCAAGCCTCACCAAGCGCGAGTGAACAAGCGATGAAAGAAACAACTGTAACTGTTACAAGCAGCGGATTTTCGCCTAATTTAATTACAATCAAAAAAGGAACAAAAGTAATTTGGGTTAATAAAAGCGGAGATATAGCAAATGTTAGCTCAGACCCTCATCCAATTCATACCGATTATCCACCTCTAAACTTAAACAACTTTAATGATGGAGGATCTGTTTCTTTAGTTTTTAATGATGCGGGTACATATAAATACCATAATCATCTTAACTCAAGTCAAAAAGGAACAGTAGTAGTTGAGTAACCTCAGAAAGGAATTAAATTATGTGCTATAACTGTGGATGCGGTATGCCAAATGACGATATGGGCAGAGGCAAAATTACAAATGGTGGAGCTTCTTTAACCGAAGATGATCTTAAGGAAATGGCAAAAAAATGGGGAATGACTCTTGAAGAAACTAAAAAGAATATTCTTGACCTTCTTAAACAAGAGGTTAAAGAATAGGATTGTGGTAAAATGACTGCATGGCAGACGCGAAAAGTTTAAATCCCGAACAACTTACTGCAGTCAAACATGATAAAGGACCGCTTCTTATCATTGCCGGCGCCGGCACTGGAAAAACAACAGTCATAACCGAGCGTTTAAAATATTTAATTGTTGATAGAAATACTCCACCATCAAGCATTTTAGCCTTGACTTTTACGGAAAAGGCAGCATCTGAAATGCAGGAACGTGTTGATGTCCTACTTCCTTATGGCTACACAAATCTTTGGATTCACACCTTTCATTCTTTTTGCGACAGAATATTAAGAGATGAAGCTCATACCATAGGACTGGATCCAAGTTACAAGTTAATCTCAGAATCAGAAGCAATACTTCTGATGCGGAAAAATATTTTCGATATAGGACTTAAGCTTTTTAGACCTCTTGGGAACCCTATAAAATTTATAGATGCGCTTCTTGTGCATTTCTCAAGACTTAAAGATGAAGATATCTCTCCAGATGAATATATAAAGTGGGCAAAAAATCAAGAATCTACAGAAGATTCAGCTCAATATCTGGAGCTTGCAAACTCTTATAAGGAATATGAGAAATTGAAAATTAAGGAAAGTGTTATGGATTTTTCGGACCTCATTTCAAATACATTATTACTATTTAGAAAAAGAGGCCATATTTTAAAGAGGTATCAAGATCAGTTTCGGTTTATCTTGGTTGATGAATTTCAAGATACAAACTATGCGCAAAATGAGCTTGCAATTGCTCTTTCCGGAGATAATAAAAATATTACTGTGGTAGCAGATGATGACCAGTCAATATATAGATTTAGAGGTGCTGCTATCTCAAATGTTTTGCAGTTTAAAAAGAATTTTCCAGACACAAAAATAGTAACCCTTAACAATAATTATAGATCGACTCAATCTATTCTTGATGCAGCCTATCAGCTCATCCAACATAATAATCCCAATAGACTTGAGATTGTTGAGGGCATTGACAAAAAACTTAAAAGTCAGAGCCAAGCTCGCAAAAAAGAGATTGAATTAATTCATGAAAACAGATCCGAAGACGAAGCAGATACGATAGCGCTAAAGGTTGAAGAACTAATAAAACATAAGTATGAATATAGCGATATTGCTATTTTGGTCCGCGCAAATAATCACGCTTCACTTATTACGGCAGCGCTCAAAAGGCATAGAATCCCCTTTCAGTTTTTAGGACCTGGGTATCTTTTCCAACAAGAAGAAGTAAAGGATCTTATTGCTTATCTTACATTCTTAACAAATCTTTCAGATTCTGTATCTCTTTTTAGAGTACTTTCAATGGATATATTCGATATCTCCTACATTGAATTAAATTATCTTCTCAACTTTGCAAAGAAAAAAAATCTTATGCTTTTTGAAGCGCTTCAAAATATTAACCAATCTTTTTTGAAACCTGAAACACAACAAAAGCTAGTAAATTTTAGACAAATGGCAGAAAAGCATCTTAATAGGAGCAAAAAAGACTCCGCAGGCCAAATTCTCTATTATTTTTTAGTAGATTCAAAGCTTTTTGAGACACTCAATTCTACAAATTCTGTTATAGAAGAACGCAGAGTTGAAAATATTGCAAAATTTTTTGATAGGATAAAAAATTTTGAAACAGAACGCATAGAAGCAAACATATTCACGCTTGTTGAATGGTTAAGTCTTATGATTCAAATGGGAGACAGCCCAAGAGCGGCTGATATTGATACTGCAGATAGAGACGCTGTTAATATCTTAACAGTACACGCTTCAAAAGGACTTGAATTTAAAGTTGTATTTTTAGTAAATCTTGTATCAGACCGTTTTCCAACGCGAGAAAGAAGTGAAAAAATTCCATTGCCACTAGGAATTATTAAGGAATCTCTATCTTCTGAAACTGATTTCCATCTGGAAGAAGAAAGAAGACTTTTCTATGTTGGAATGACACGAGCTAAGGAGAGATTATATTTTACTGCAGCAAATTATTATGGAACAGCAAAACGCGCCAGAAAACTTTCTCCTTTTATCTATGAAGCTCATCCCAAACTACAGCAACAAGAAGAAACAAAAAATCATGCTAAACAACTATCTCTTGCAGGAGTTCTTTCTGTATACGAGGATGTTGAGGAAAGAAAAGAACAGAAACCACCACTTAAATTAAGCTATATTACCTTCTCTAATCTACAGATGTTTGATATATGTCCGCTCCACTTCAAGGCAAAAGTTATTTTTAATATTCCAACCCCTGCTGCAGCTGTTCAAAGCTTTGGTATTTCTCTACATAATACTTTGTATAATTTCTACAAAAAAATACACCAGGGAGAAACTCCAACACTTACGCTGTTACATCAAATACTAAAAGAGGAATGGCAATCTGAGGGGTATAATGGCAAAGAACATGAGAAGGAGCGCTTTTCTCAAGCGCTTAACATGCTTACCGAGTTTTACAAAACAGAGCCAAAAACACCAGTAGAAACTCTGGGATTTGAATTGCCCTTTTCTTTTGTATTAAAAAACAATGTCAAGGTTTTTGGTAAAATTGACCGAGTAGATAAAAAAGGAAATGGTATTGAAATTATCGATTATAAGACAGGTGAGGATAATCCAAAAGCAGAAAAAGCGCATAAGCTTCAACTGGCTATGTATGCACTAGCCGCAACGCGAGTGAAGGATCCCATTCTTAATCGGAATCCCAACGATATTACCTTAACCCTTCATTTTCTAGAGGGAAATACGAAAAAAACTATGCATTTCAAACAAGAAGATTTAAATACATTAGAAGATCAGCTTATTGAAAAAATCACCGAAATTGAAAAAAGTGATTTTAGTTGTAGTAAAAGTGTTCTTTGCATCAACTGCGAATACAAAATGCTCTGCCACGTCTGACGTGGCTTTGTCAAGTTTGACTCTTTTTTAATTTTACTCTACCATAAAACTATGGACCCCGAAGAAAAACGACAAAAACTAGAGCGAGATATCCTTACGATTATTGTTGAAAAGCTCCAAAACGGACAGATGGATACGGAAAGAGCAAAGTTAATCGCCAAAATGCTTCTTGATAAACTTCATCCCCCTCTTACACTTGAGCAAATTTACCAAGTTGCTCCGGTACTTGATAATGAATTTTCGGAATTAACAAAAGCTGTGTTACCGATTATGCAAGAACATGACGAGGAGTTAAGAACTGTTACTGCGTCCCACGCGGAGAAGCTTATTCAATCCGGTAAAATAGAACAAGCAGAGGATCTTTTAAGAAAAGCATTGGATAAATAACAAATGGCTGAATTAGCAACCTTACCAAAACCAGAAGTTAAACCTGTTGAACCTCAAGTAGTAAAACAGTCTGAAGCACCCTTGGTCAACCCAGCAGAAAAAACCATGGCAGGTGATATTATGATTGGACTTGAAAAAGGAGAAGATCCTGATAAACTAGTTCGTTCTATTTTAAGTGGAGGTGAGGAAGGAGCAAAAGCAAGAGAACCGTTTCTTCAACAAGAAGGTGAAACCGAAGAACAGTGGACAGCCCGTCTTAGCAAAAAAACAGAACCTACATCACCCGAAACAGAAGCTCCAGACGATAATCTTGAGGTATCAGAAAAAGCATATGTTGATACAAACAAAGCAAAATGGGATGGGCTTGAAACAAGATATAAAGACGAGAAAACAGACTACCCGTATGTACAACAACAAATTACAGAATTTGCAAATAAAGCTGGTTTACAACAAGAAAGAGCTCTAGAACTTTCAGATCGTTCGTTTGGGGAAGAAAGTAAGCAAATTGTTCTGACAAGAGTTCAGGAGCATGTAGATAGACTATTAAACAGCGAACAAGGCAGATTAAATCCGGAAAAACATAAAATAGTTAGTGACGAAACTCAAAGATATCTAGAATTAGTTTCTCAAGCCCAAACCGAAGGAGATTTACCTACTGATTTGAGTGCTCAAGATGTTTTGGATTTAGCAACACAAAATGTATGGTCATTAGCATTTCAAGATAGAGTTGCTTCGGAAAATCTTTTAGGAGATCATGGAGTAAGACATCTCGTTGGACATAATATACGAGCAACAGAGTTAATTGATGACGAGCTAGTTCGAAACGGACAACAAGTCAAAGCGATTGATCGATTAATCAAACATCAAACTATGATTGATCATGATATAGGATACGCAATGGATCCGGTAAGAGAACAAGTAAATTCAGGTAACTTTAAAGCAGATAGAGGGCATAACGTACTTGCAGCAAAATTTGAAAGGCAGCGAGCGGAAAATCAAACAGATGTGTTAAGCAAGGTATATTCAAGAAAGCAAATTGCAATGATCCATGAAGGAATTTTGGACCATGACGGATCCAGCGTTAACTTTGATACCCATGGAAAAGATAATCAAGCAAGAAAAGATAATATTAACTCCGCTATCCACGTAGCAGACAACACCCATGCTTTTGAAGATAAACTCCCAGAACTTCTATACGGCAATCCTGACACTCTTCGCATTATGCGACTAATGAAAACCGCAGGAGAAATTGGCGATCAAGAAAGTTTCCAAAGTTTACAGTCTCAACTAGTAGATGGAATAAAAAATAATTCGGGTTTTTCTAAAGATGACAAAGATGCATTAATACAAGCTGCTGGCGCAATCAACAAAGACAGTTATAAATTTTCAATAGGCAGAATCTGTGGAAATAAACCTGAATACTCAATGGATCAACAAGGCAACTTATCTATATCTGTACAAGAATCTGCAATTCACCAGGATGTTGTAGGACTTTACGGACAAGATTCCTATGCTCAACTGCGGAAATTTGTCGGCGATCTAACCGGTAATAAAGATGTTGATTTAAACCAAGATACTATTCGATCAACAAATGGGAAACTTGAAATCAAAGTGAAGATAGGAGACGAGCGCGCTGGGATAACCGAAAGAACCGATTATCAGAAACGCATAGAGGAAATGATAAAAGATCCTTCTTTTCAAGAATTTATTATCGGAGGCGTAGAAAATCGAGGAGATGTGCGTTTATCAACATATCAATTAAGTCTAGAGCAAGAGTTAAAAAACCATTCCGAAGGATCTGAGATGTATAATACGGTAACTAGTAGACTACAGGAAGTTAAAAATCGAAGGCGTGATAATCTAAGAAAATATCTGGAGCATAAATAGCTATGATCAATGAAACTGACAACACAAGATCAATAGGCGTAATGACTGAGCAAGTACTAAATAGTATCAGTGTATTACACACTACCGGCAGTGAAGCCATTTCTGAACAACAAAAATCTCAAAGAAAAGTACTGCGTTCGGTCTTCCGTCCAATTGTCCTGTCCTTAATTGTTCAAGGAGTATTA
>Ga0209515_10002168_pt1 | contig 30827 bp, 35 predicted proteins | sample Subgroupgradi54m_FD_187454 | JGI IMG/M metagenome (GOLD analysis project Ga0209515, IMG submission 187454) | Subsurface groundwater microbial communities from S. Glens Falls, New York, USA - GMW60B uncontaminated upgradient, 5.4 m (SPAdes)... ... | reverse complement strand
AATTGTTGCATTTGCCTTATTCCTTCGCGTATATCATATTAATTTCTATGCTGTCTTCCTTGATGATTGGTATTGGTTTGATCAAGCATGGAAAGTTTCCCATGGAATTATCACAACACCATTTGGTTTTATCGGTGATCAACCATCAAATTTACCAACATTTCTTGTATTTCCAATCTATATTTTAACTGGCAAGAGCTATTTAGCAGTAAGAATAACCGGTATCATTTTTAGTATTTCAAGTCTGTTCATTGTTTTTTTTCTTGCACGATCATTTTTTAATAAAACTGTCGCATTTTTTGCAATTTTTTTTATTGCAACGTCCATATGGGATATTCACGTAAGTAAAATTCCGTGGATTAATACAACTATCAATCCACTCCTTATTTTTGGAAGCTTATATTTTTTTTATAGATCACTAATAAAAAATAGCTTGAGAGATAGTCTATTTGCTGGGATATTTATCGGAATGAGTATTAATCTATTATACCTTGCAGCAGTTCATGTCTTAGGTTTATTCTTTTTTTCAATTTTTTTCTTAATCTATAACAAATTTAAAAAAGTAACGCTTTTAACTTTACTAATGATGGGGTTTACTATCTTTCTTGTTTCTTCTCCAACATTTATAAAAATTGCGAAGTATCCAACATCCTCTATTGCACGACATGAAGATTTTATTAATAAAAATATACAGCATTCAAAGACAAACGGCGGACTAACATACTATCTCAATCAGCTTGAAACAGCATTCTCGCGATTTACCAGTGACTATTCTGGATATAAAGGGCATCTTTTTCCGTATTGGGGGATTACTATAGAACCGCTTATCCAGGTTTTATTTATTATTGGCCTGTTATATATAACATATAAAATTAAAGATAAAAAAAACCAACTACTAATGCTGAGCTTTTTTATCTTATTTATTCCAGTTGTGGTTCTTGAAAGAGGAATTAGTGAATGGCGAGAGTATGGATTTTTTAATCATATTTATCTACTTTCAGCTATTGGAATGTGGTTAATATATTCATTATGTAAAAAACTACTATCATTTAATCCTAGACTTCAAAAATTAATCTTATGCTTATTTATTGGAACGTACCTATTATTTTTTTATTCTAATTTAAAAACGTATGAAAAAGAATATGTGAATATTTCTCTTTATCCTTATGAAAATCAATGTGGAGAAATTGCTGAATACCTATTGAGTAAAACCCCACGCAACAGTAGGATTTATCTTCCCAATAAAATGTGCCAAGCGCTAATTTCAGCAAGAAGTGGAGATACTTTTATATACTTTTCGTATAATAATCCTCAAGAATTGCAAGCGCTAAAAAATACAAAAGACAGAACAATTATAGTTAAATTGAGTCCTCAGAATTCTAATTCGCAAGTTTTAGGAGATTATGATATAAAAACTTATTTGGGAACAGATTATAAAGAGCATATCTTACCAATAAGTCACTCAATAATCCTAGAAAATACAAAATGATTATCAGAAGAGAAATAAAGAATTAGTAGGCTTAAAATGTGCTCTACGATATAGTATATAATTGTGTATATTGAATCTATGCTAACTGACTTTCTATTTATCTCGCAATGGTGGGTTGTATTTTTTATAATAGGTATAACTTTTCTTCCTCTGACATTTACCCTTTTCAAAAACTTTTCTGACAGGGGTTACATATTTTCAAAAATTTTGGGAATTGCGGTTATTTCTTATGCTATTTTTCTATTGGGTTTATTACATATTGCCCCTTTTTCATTTTTAACTTCTGTCTTAGTATTAATTTTTTTCGCTGTTCTGAACATTTCATTTATTATTCGGGAGAAAAATGATGGTCTAAAAAGGTTCTTAAAAATTATAAAAGATAATTGGACGATTTTTATTTTTGAGGAAATTTTATTTATTTTCGGTCTTTTAACTTGGTCTTATATTAGGTCCTTTCAGCCGGATATTCATGGCCTCGAAAAGTATATGGACTTTGGGATTTTAAATTCTATCTTACGATCGGAATTTTTCCCTCCCAAAGATATGTGGTTTACTCCACTGCCAATAAATTATTATTATTTCGGTCATTTAGCAACAGCAGTCCTAACAAAACTTTCTAATATTCCTTCAAGTATTACATTCAATTTGATGATCGCATCAATTTTTGCCTTTACTTTTGTGGGCTCCTTCTCAATAGGTGCAAATCTCATATATAAATTCAAGATTCAAAATTCAACCCTTCGGCTTCGCTCAAGACGAAAATTCAAAATTATTCTATCCGGATTTTTGACTGCCTTTCTCGTTTCTCTTTCCGGAAATCTTCAAACAATCTATTCATTTTTTAAAAATTATTCCGGGGAGAATCCTGTTCCTTTCTGGCATTTGCCATACTCGTTCTCAACATTTCCAAATAATTATTGGTATCCTAATGCTACCCGTTTTATTCACAACACCATTCACGAGTTCCCCTTATATTCTTTTGTAGTCTCAGACCTTCATGGCCACGTTTTAGATATACCTTTTGTTCTTTTAATAATTGGGCTTCTGCTTTCGGAATTTTTGGGAATGCGAATAAAGATCCGTAAAACAACTATAGTTTTGATTTCTTTTCTTCTAGGAGTTATGTACATGACGAATGCGTGGGACGGAATAATTTACTTTTTACTTGCGGCACTTATTTTTTTGTATCCATTAATATATTCAAGGCTTCTCTCTTTTTCAAAAAAGTTTTCTTTAGGTGATTGGCTTTTGATTATATTTACTTTACTTATTGGTTTTTTTATTTTCTCTTATCCATTTAACCATTTTTTCAAGCCATTCGTTTCGGGAATCGGAATAGTCTGTCCTCCTGATTTTTTAGTAAAAGCGGGAAAACTTGGCCCTTTTATTTTTGAGGAGGCACACTGCCAAAAATCACCCTGGTGGCAGATATTTATACTTTATGGATTTTTTTATTTCTGGGCAATATCTTTTATAATTTTCATCTTTAGAAATATTAAACTTAAGAATTTTACTATAAAACTTAAAAACATAGAAAAAACAGATTTCTTTGTATTTACTTTAATTCTTCTTTCGACAATTTTAATAATAATTCCTGAGTTAATTTATGTAAAAGATATATACCCTGCTCACTACAGAGCAAACACGATGTTTAAGTTAGTTTATCAATCATTTATTATGCTCTCGATTGCATCTTCTTATATTATTATTCGTTTAATATCAACTTTAAGAAATTGGATTATCAAGAGTAAAATCATTACTTTGATCTATTCAATCTTGGGAGTCATGATCTTAACTTTTGTGTTCATCTATCCATATTTTGCAATCAACTCTTTTTACGGTGGGCTCAAAGTACGATCAGGACTGGACGGAACCAAATATTTAAAAGATCTTTACCCCACGGATTATGATGCAATTGTCTGGATTAATAAAAATATAAAAGGGCAACCGGTAATTCTTGAGGCGCAGGGAGATTCCTACACCGATTTTGCCAGAGTCTCTACAAATACCGGGCTTCCGACTATTTTAGGATGGACAGTTCACGAATGGTTATGGAGAGGAACGTATGATGTCCCGGCCCCAAGAATCCCAGAAGTTCAAACTCTATATGAAAGTCCTAATGTTAATATAACCCGCAATCTAATTGAAAAATATAAAATTGAATATATATTTATCGGAAATTTGGAATACCAAAAATATCCAAATTTAGCTGAACAAAAGTTTGGAAATTTGGGAAAGATAATTTACAAAAACGGAAGAACCCAGATCTACAGAATTACTTTGTAGAAATGGAGCAATTACCTACCTTAATCTCGCAGTCAATATATTTTTGGATTTCCAGAAAATTTCCATTGCCTTTTCTTGGAATAAGAACCCACTCCAAGTTATATTCTTCTCCAGACTTCGGATTTATTAAAAGTCCCGGGCGTTTTGTTTGATCGTCTCCTGTGTCTAATACTGCATTCTCTACTTGCGCTGTCTTCATCTTTCCGGCAAGCCTTATAAAATCATCGAATTCATCAACTTTTATGTTTGTATCTATGCTCCCTTTCAAAATGTCATAAAGGCTTACGATCTTCACAGGATTTGCAAGTGTCGAAAGAGAGAATATTTTATCTTTAAAAGCTTTAATTACTTTCTCCTGTCTTTTGCTTCTTGCAAAATCAGTCCCCTCATCCCCCTGAGCATGACGGGATCTTACGAACTGAAGAGCGGTTTTTCCGTCCATTTGCCGCAATCCTTTATCAAAATGCACATGATTATATCTACAGGGAAATGCTTCAAGCTGGGAAGATGCGGTTGCCAATTCCTTAAGCTCTGTATCGCTGTGTCCACAGGGATCTTCCTCTTTTCCGTCGATCGGATATTCATAGTCGTCAAAAGTCCGATCAACATTTACCGAAAGTCCTCCAATCAAATCCACTGCTTTAACAAAACCGTCAAAATCTATTCTTACAACATAATCAATCGGCTGATTAACAATTTTTGAGACAACGGCATTTGAGAGTACCAGACCTCCACCCTGTCTTTTGCTTTCTCCTATTGCATATGCAGTATTAATTTTTTCATTTAAATCCGGCACCCATAAATCCCGCGGAATAGAAATCAATGTAACCTTATCCCCTTTTGTAGAAAGGCTAGTAAAAATTACAGTATCGGTAAGATTTGGGCCTTGGTGATTTTGACCTCCTATCCCCAAGAGAAGAACATTTATATGACCACCATTTGTTTTAAGATTTATGTCTCTGTTGAAGATAAGCTGAAACAAAAACGGGGTAAGTCTTGCAATTTTAATCACGGCTTTTCCAACAAAAAAAAGAATTATTAAACTTAAAATAATTAGGACAATTTTTTTAAACTTTTCTTTTCTATGCATTCTTAATTATTTCTAAAAACTCCAGAGGATCTAGGCTCGCTCTTCCGATAAGAAGCCCGCCTATATTTGGCACATTAGTAAACGTTCTTACATTAGAAGATGTGACACTTCCTCCATAAAGAACGTGCTGAGCTTTCGTTTTCTCAGAAACGAGCCTTGCCACTCTTTGCGCATTTTCCGGAGTATCGGGATTTCCCGTTCCAATGGCAGCCGGAGGCTCATAGGCTATGATATTGACTCCCGCAGGAACCGGTGTTTCTTCGCTTTGAATACAAAAAATAGGTATTAAATTATATTTTTTTGCCATTAAAACTTTTTCCGAAAGCATCTCGTCTGTGTCTTGGAAATTCTGTCTTCTTTCCGAATGTCCGATAATTACATACTGCGCAAATTCTTTTATCTGTTCTCCATTTACCTCCCCCGTATAAGCTCCCTTATCAAAAGGTGAAATATTTTGCGCGCCAAATTTTATTGGGAGTTTTAAGGAAGCTGAGCAATAATTCACATGTTCAAAAAGAGTGAAAGATAAACAAACAATTATTTCCTTATTCTCGATATTTGGATTATCGGATTTTAGAATTTCTGAGAAATCATGGAGCCACTTTTCTGCCTCATGTATAGTTTTATTTGACTTCCAGTTAGCGATTAAGAAAAGCTTTTTCATACATTCGATAAACTCAGTATGACCCTGAGTAAAGTCGAAGGATCATATGATACAATAACTTGAGTTCCTCTATTATAGATTATGGACAAAGACTTTCTCAAGGACTTAAACCCCGATCAAAAAAAAGCAATTATCAAAACCGACGGGCCCACAATTATCTTAGCAGGTGCGGGATCGGGTAAGACAAGGGTTTTAGTTTATAAAACAGCCTATTTAATAGATAAAGGGGTTTCGCCGGAGAAGATTCTCCTAACTACTTTTACTAATAAAGCCGCCAACGAAATGCGTGAGAGAATTTATCGACTTTTGGGGAAACAGTTGCATGCACATCAGGTAACCATAGGAACTTTTCACTCTCTCTGTGCGAGGATCTTAAGAATTGACGGAAAGTATATTGGAATATTCCGCAATTTTGTTATTTATGATGATCAGGATCAAGTCGAGGGAGTAAAACAGGTAATGAAAATATTAGATATCCCAATTAAAGATTTTAAACCCTCATCGATTTTAACAACAATATCGCAGGCAAAAAATCAGCTCATAACAGCAACTGAATATTTAAATTATGCCAAAGGATATTTTCTGGAAGCAGTCGCTCGCATTTATCCTGTCTATCAAAATTTGCTTTCGGAAAACGGAGCCTTGGACTTTGATGATTTAATTTCAAAAACTATAGAACTTTTTGACAAAAATTCAGATATCCTTGCGAAATATCAGGATAAATTTAAATATATTTTAGTTGATGAGTATCAGGATACAAATCATGCGCAGTATATGTTGACAAAAATGCTGGCAGGAACAGAATCTCCGAATGTTTGCGTAGTTGGAGATTTTTCTCAAAGCATTTATTCCTGGCGTGGTGCGGATTTTCAAAATCTTTCAAAATTTAAAGAGGATTTTAAAAATACCCAAACATTTTCTCTTTCCCAAAATTACCGCTCAACCCAAAAAATTCTTGATGCCGCATCTTCTGTTATTTCTAAAAACACCTCTCATCCTGTACTTGACCTCTGGACAGAAAATCCAAAAGGAGAAGATGTGACTTTATATGAATCACGAAACGAACACGACGAGGGAGAATTTATAATAAATAGAATTCTTGAGCTAAAATCTAAAAATCCTAATTTTTCTTATTCCGACTTTGCAGTTCTTTACAGAACCAATGCCCAATCGCGTGCAATTGAAGAAGTATTTTTGCATCAGGGAATTTCTTATGTTCTAATCGGAGGAACAAGATTTTATGAAAGACGCGAAATAAAAGACGTTTTAGCATACTTGCGACTTATTTCAAATCCAAAAGACACTGTTTCCTACAAAAGAATAGAAAAATTAGGTAAAGGAAGATTAAATAAGTTTCTTGAGTTTTCGGAAAATTTTAAAGAGTTAGAGACTGAAACAATACCGACTCTTGAAATTCTTGATAAAATTCTGGAAAGAACAGATTACCTTTCTTTGTATGATGAAAAGGACGAAGAAGACAGGACAAGGCTTGAGAATATTAAGGAGCTAAGATCGGTTGCTATAGAATTTCCAAATATTATTGAGTTTTTAGAAAATGTTGCATTGGTTGAACAGGAATATATGCCTGACCATCCAAAAAACGGAGAGAAAAAAGATGCAACAAATCTTATGACGCTTCACGGCGCAAAAGGGCTTGAGTTTCCTGTTGTTTTTATGGTTGGAATGGAAGAAGGTCTTTTTCCTCATTCGAGAAGTCTTATGGACAAAAATGAACTAGAGGAAGAAAGACGACTTTGCTATGTTGGCATGACTCGGGCCAAAGAAAAATTATTTTTAACATATTCTCGAAAAAGACTTTTCTTCGGACAGAGAAGTTCAAATATTGTTTCAAGATTTATTCTTGAGCTTCCGCAAGAGGTTATTTTCAAAAATCTTCCGGTTTTTAAGAAAGATTCACTTGAGTTTATATGAATCCAAAAGATTTTAATAAACATGCAAATCATCCTCTTGCGGCTTTTGAATGGGGACAATTTAGGGAAAAAACAAGGCTTAAGGTAATAAGAGGAAAAGACTTTCAACTGACAATCCACAAAATTCCGCATACACCATTTACGATTGGCTACTTGCCAAAAGGAAATCTTCCGACAAAAAAATTAATTGAAGAACTTAAAAAAATCGGGAAAGACAACAATTCTATTTTCATCCAGCTTGAGCCAAATATTCTCCGATCAACTCTCAGCTCTCAACTTTCAACTCTCAACTTAGTGCCTGCCGCTCATCCTCTTTTTACCAAATACACTTTTGTTATTGATCTGACTAAATCTGGAGATGAACTGTTGAAAGCTATGCATCAAAAGACTCGCTACAACATAAAAGTTGCAGAAAAACATGGGGTAAAAATTATCGAAGACAATTCAGATGAGGCTTTTAAAGCTTATCTAAAACTTACGAATGAGACTACCAAAAGACAAAGGTTTTATGCCCATACGCAAGCGTATCACAAACTTATGTGGCAAACTTTAAGACCAAAAACCAACGAACTGACAGCTCATTTACTTCTTGCAAAATATAAAAATCAAGTTTTAGTAGCTTGGATTCTTTTTGTCTTCAAAGATACGCTTTATTATCCCTATGGCGCATCAAGCGACCAATATCGGGAAACTATGGCTTCAAATCTTATAATGTGGGAGGCAATAAAATTTGGTAAAAAACTGGGGCTTGTAAAATTTGACATGTGGGGAGCGCTTGGACCGAATCCGGAATCAAAGGATCCGTGGTATGGCTTCCATAAATTTAAACAAGGTTACGGCGCAGAATTGGTTGAGTTCATCGGAAGTTATGATCTGATTATTAACCCAATTTTATATAATTTTTATAAAATTGGCGATAAACTCCGCTGGTTTTTATTGCATTTTAAATAATTAAATAAGGTAACTATATCTTTATAGCAGTTACTTCATAAAAGCTTTTATCTCTCCATAAATTTATTTCCCGCACAAGAATTTGCCTCTCGCCATATTTTTTGATATACTCTGATATACTTAAATGTTGAGTAATTTAAAGCATGACATATTGCATAATTGTCCTCGAGACTGTCCTCAATGTCGAGGACAATACGTAGGACAATTTGAAGCCGAGCTGTAATAAAACTGTGACACCTGCCTTTACCTAATACGGAGTATATTAGTACGGTTGGGCATGGCATAAACAGTAAATATACAGAGAAAATAGTAAGACATTCCAATATCAATATGACACTACCCGCCATAACAAAAAAACAAGAAGAAATAATAACTTTTATTCCCCGATTCAGATTTATGGACAGAACCCATATCCAATCATTCTTAAAACATAAAGACAAGAGACGAATCAACAGCTGGGTAAAAGATTTAACAGAAAAAGAATACATAAGAAGAATATATGACAATCAAATTATTGGAACGAATAGAATACCTGCAATCTTTTCTTTAGAAAACAATGGGGTGAGATTTATAAAAGATCAGGGTATATATAACAACTCGTTTATTCACAGATTATATTGGGATAAAGATAGATCTGAATCTTTTATTGAACGCTCCCTGCTTGTTGCAACAATTGGTTGTGAGTTAGAAAAGAAAAACAGTGATATTCTCCACTATGAATATAAAACTGAAAGTGATACGTGTGATCCAGATAACCCATTCCATTTCCTAAAAAGTTCTCAAATACCACTTGACCTAGTTTTCAGTAAAAAAGAGAAAGGAAAAAGAATAAAGTATTTTCTTCTTACCCTTTTTGATGTAACACTGCCTCGATACAGAATAAGGAAAAGAATTCGCGATTACAAAGAATTTTATTTCAGCAATGACTGGGAAGATAACATGGATGCTCCCTTTCCCATATTATTCTTTGTGTTTAAAACTAAAGAGCGCATGATCTATGCAAAACGGTATACAAAAACATTGTTTGATGATGATAAACCTCGTAATCTCTCATTTTACTTTGCGACAACCGATGATGTACGTACAGATGGTGTTACAGGAAGCATTTGGGAAGAGGTATAAAAAAGACGGGGCAATGGGTTCGAATCCAGGCTTGACAGCTTCTCTAGAAACTCCGTGCAAACTACGCTACTTTATTTTTTAATTACAAACTCGAGGTAGTTATCCCTGTTTATATATTTGAATTTGGAATCAGTATATGTCGTCTTCCATCCTTTTGGAGCTTTAACGATTTTCCCTCCGAACTTGAATTTATACCCTTTAAGTTCACCTCCTGTATCTTCCACGTAATCTAATTCTGCCCCTGTATATAGCCTCCAGAAGTAGTTAGAAACATAAATCTGGGTATATGAAAGATATTTTACCCTTTCGGAAATGAGGAAATTTTCCCATAATTGCCCAGCGTCATTCCGTTCCTTTAGTGGTTTTAGGTTATCAATAAGAATATTCCTTATTCCCAGGTCGTAAAAGAATATTTTATCCATTTTGGTTACTTCCTTGCGTAAATTGCGACTGAAGCCTTCCAGACGAAAAATAACGTATGACTTTTCCAAGAAGTCAATGTAGCGCGAAACAGTATCTTTTCCCATTCCAAGACTGCTCCCCAGCTCGGAAAGTGATACTTCCGACCCGACCTGAAAAGCCAACAGTTTCAATAAATCCCTAATTTTATTAGAGTTTCTGATATCTCCCAATTCCAATAGGTCTTTGTACAGGTACGCATCACTTAGATTCTGTAAATATTCCCGTTTATTGGTTTCACCAATCAGGGAAAAGATTTCAGGGTAGGACCCATAAATCATTCGTTCTTCAATTTGTTCGTCCAATTCAAATTTATTTTTAAAAGCCGACATCTCATAAAACGAAATCGGGTATAACTTATAAGTCCATACCCGACCGGTTAAGGGCTCGCTGACTTTACTTGCCAAATCGAGTGAAGAAGATCCGGTAACGACAACTTTCAGACTCTTAAAATTATCTAGAATAATCTTAAGGTTGATACCGATTTCAGGTATCCGCTGGGCTTCATCAATAAATAACAACTCATACCCTTCTACAAAATCTTTAATTCTATTAAGATCTCGTTGTGAAAAAATATCCAAATATTTACTTTGGTCTGCATTCACAGTTAGTGTTTTTAACCCCAGATTTTTTATTACATCATTGACCAAGGTAGTCTTTCCGACCTGTCGGGCACCGTAAATAACTATTCCCTTATCTGAAGATTTTAGCTTGGATATAACAGTTTTTGTCAAAATTCTGGGTATTTTCATCACCCATAGAATAACATAATTACCAGATAATGTCAAGCGGTATTAGCGTTAATATCGCTTTTATACAAGTGTTAATAACGGTAACTGTAATTGAATATTCTTGATAAGCACGTTTAATCATCGTATTTCTTACGTAAGGTAATACGGGAATATTTACCTTAAATAATATAAAGGTACAAATTATTTTTGAATTTTGAGTTTTGACTTTTGAGTTCTAATGGATATCTATAGCTCACGATCTTTGTTCCTTTTTTTAGTTCTTTTTTAAATTTTGGCAAGAGGAGATTGAGAGTTTTGGGAATTAAATAAACTACAACAACTGTTGCGTTTGACAAATCTTCGTCAAAAAAACTTTTTCTCTTTATTTTGACTTTGGAAGATAAATTATTTAGTAAAATCCGGATTTTTGAAATTAAAAAACGGCTCGGTTCAATTTCTATCCCAACTCCGGCAGCGTTGAATTCTTTAGCAGAGGTTATGAGAAAAGTTCCGTCTCCACATCCCAAATCGTAAACAATGTCATCTTTTGAAATTTCTGCAAGTCTACAAATTGCCCGTGCTATTTTTCTATTTGTTCTCCACCACGGCGCCCACGGACTATCCGGCGGCCAAACCATCGATAAAATGACCAGTAAGAATATAATTATTAATAATAAGATCAGTTCAAGCATTCTTAGATCTTATAAATCACTTTTCCAATTATATCTTCTTTATTTATCCACCCAATTTCCTTACTATCCAAACTATCTTTTTTATTATCTCCGTTCAGAGAAAACCTTTGATTCTTTATTTCTTTCACTCTTTTTATATAAATTCGGTCATCAACTTTAAACACTACAATATCTCCAACCTTTGGTTTTGAAAAAATAAAAGGAGCTGAGCTTGCAAATACTATTTGAGTGTTTAAAAGGGAAGGTTCCATACTATGGCCTTTTATCTTAAATTTTGAAAGAAGCATCTATTTGTGGGAAACAATCTCTCCTCCGGTTGGGTAACCTGAGGAGATTCGCACGGGTACAAGATCTTTCGTCTTATAAAATATTTCGGCAATTTCCATTATAGCATCGATCATCTTTTGTGTCCCGTCCATATCGATAGTTTGTCGGGTTTTAATAGAAAGTTTTACCGCCTTCTCGATAAGCTTTTTAAGATTTGGAAATTTTTTATAATGTTCTTCTTTAAAATAATCATTCTCCAAAGTTCCAAGCTCCTCCTCAACCAGCTCTCCATGCTTTTCTTTAACTCGAACCATTCTTGCAACCTCATTGTGATGCTTGGTATATTCGATATTTTCAACTTTATCTCCTTCCGGAACTTTAACATCTATTAATAATTGTGTCATGCGAAGAACAGTATGCGCCGCCATCTGTGCATTATGAGGATCGTAAACTCCGCACGGAATATCACAATGCGCAAACGCAATGTTTGTTGGAAGAATCTTTGATAGAAAATCGAACATTCTTTTCATAGCCAATATAAAATAAAACTTTATTTACTATTTGTCAATCCCAATTAATCGGGGTCGATCCTATTATTGTCTTAAGTCTTTTTCGAACTGATTCCATCTCCTAAATGCTTTATAAAACGGCAGTATCCCCAAAAGGTAGCGAAGAAACACGATTTGTTGCAAAACCCATGCGAAGAATCCGTCTATATGAAGCCAACCTTCTTCATAAACCGCGTATCTTCCTTTTAAAGGAACAATATATCCGAAATGTTTATATTTATACGGGACAAGAGGTTTTTTTTGAATTGATCTTGCAATATTCTCTGCCGCAATCTTTCCCTCATCTTCCGCAACTTGCGCAACGCCCGGCACAATCTTTTTTGATTTTGGATCTATAAACTCTGCGATGTCGCCAACTGCAAAAACGTTTTCATGACCATTAACCTGCAAATATTGATTTACAATTATCTGTCCAGCCTTATTAAGAAGCAGTTCGCTGTCTGCAACAACCCCATTTGCCCTAACTCCTCCTGTCCAAACAAGTATGTCGAAGGAAAATTCTTGATTTTTATCGGTAGTAAGCTTATTCTGAGAAACCTTTTTTATATGAGCTCCAAAAATAAAATCTGCTCCTAATTTTTTAAGCCTTTCGGTTGCAATATTTGAAACGTGCAAGTCTAGTTCTTTGAGAAGTTTATCTGATCCCTGAATAATAAAAATTTTTATAAGAGACTGTGGCATTTTATGTTCTTTCGAAAGTTTATAAATATATTCTGTTAGTTCTGCTGCAAGCTCTGTTCCTGAGAAACCTCCTCCGCCAATGATTATATTTATCATTTCGTTTTTTGGTGCTTTTAGATCATAAAGTTTGTGCATGGAGTCTTTTATTTTTACAGCGTCAGTTACTGTCTTAAGGGGAAGAGAATATTGCCTAAGCCCATCGATATTATAAAATGCCGGTTCACTTCCCAAAGCGATAATTAGATAATCGTAGGAAATATCTTTGCCATTTTTGAGTTTAATATTTTGACTTCTTGGATCTATTTTTGTGATTTCCGAAGTTATTAATTCTATAGAATTCCCGAATATCTCAAATATTGGTATTGCTATATTTTTTTGCGGTTCTTCAGAAGTTGCCACCTCATATAAAGAGGGGGTAAACAGATGAAAAGGATTTTTATCGATTAAAATTAATTTTGCCCCAGTTTTAGAAAGGGTTTTTTTAAGATAAATCCCCGCAGAAATTCCCGCAAAACCTCCTCCTGCAATTACTATTTTTCCCATTTTTTTATAAAAAGGCTATCTATTGTGTATTTGCCTCCGTTATTTATTACCAGATACAATCCAAGCGCCAAAAGAATATAGTGCGGCCAGACTACTTCTTTAAAATAAAGTATAGACATTGTATAAAGCAAAAATGTTATAAGAGACGCCATTCTTGTCTCAAATCCCACGATTATAAAAAGTCCTACGGCAATTTGCGCAAGACCGGTACCCAATGAGATTAAAAGAGGATCCTGCGGAAAAAGCCAGTGAATTTGATCTAAATGATACTGCCTTACTATTTGAATTATGATTATTGGGTGCAAGATTTTTATGGAAATCGCAGGATACAAAATAGAAATTCCGTAAGTAATTCTGATAATCGGTGCCTCAAATTTTTTAAGACCGGCTGTTATTTTTCCTATTAAATCCGGCAGAAATTGATCAAGGGCTATAAATCTTGTTCCAAAAAACATTAGTGCAATGAATTCACCAAAGTAGTTAAAGTAAGTCATCATATAGTCTTTATAAGTTAGGGTTGCGATAATAATAATTACCAGAGACAAAAATCCCGTTAGATTGTTGAGCAGGCCTAATATAAGAAGTGTGCCTAAGACATAAAGAGAATAATGAATAAAAATTCCTAAAATAAGAGATGACGTTGGTATCTCAGGTCCCAAATAAGAATTGGTGAAAGCCGAATAAAGAAATGAAGCCCCCAACGCAATTCTTAAAATAAATATTCCGAAGGGTTCAAGTTTTCTTAGGCCTTCATCCAGAATTACTCCGGGTTTTGATTTTTGAAAGAAAAAATAAACTATTATTCCAATAAGACAGCCCAAAACTACAAAAAGGACTATTTTAAGATTATCTGGATTATTTAAAGCACTAAGAACATTTATGCTCGTGTCTCTCATTCCCTGATCGACTTGTTGGGCAGTCAAAACATAATTCTCATGGGCAAAGGTTTTTTGAGGCATAAATAATATGATTAAGAAGGCTAATATTAAAATCTTAAACATCGTGGGTTTAAAAAACATAAATTTATTAGATATATTTATTGTATAACTTTTCCAAACGCTTGACAAAATAAACGAGGAGAAAGATAATGTTAAAAGACAGATATGCCCAAAAAAATTATAGCAATAGGCTCATTCGCTGTTTTAGTGTTAGTCGTAGGTTCTTATCTTTTACTCTCAAGAGAAAATAATCCTTCTTCTCAAAATGCAATTCCAGCAAAACAACCTTTAACTTCTCAAAATGCCGATACTTCATTTCAGCAAACAGACTCAATTATCCAAACGCAGATAGACCAAGTAGATCGGGACTTGAATTCAATTAACCAGATAAATACTCAAGCGCCCTTAAAAGATGACACGAGTTCTATAAATAGTCTATGAAAAAGTTTCTAATTATTTTTATTTCAATTACAATAGGACTTCTTGTAACTACACAGGCAACTGCTCAATTTGGTATTGGGAGATTCAAAAACGATATAAATAGAACAGGAAATTGGGCAAGCAACTCTGCGGCAAATCAATCGCTAAGACTTTCAAAAATTAAAGAAATGGCGGATAAGCTAATTGCAAATAGAATTATTGAGCTCAATAGGCTTTTGAATAGAATCTCAAATGATAAAAGACTAACGGATGAGAAAAAAACATCCTTATCATCCGAAATTCAGGCAGATATCAACGGGCTAACTGCTCTTAAGGCAAAGATTGATGCCGATACAGATATTGATACTGCAAAAATAGATGCAAAACAAATAATCACAAGCTACTATATTTATAGAATATTCGTTCCAAAAACAAGACTTCTTATAACTATTTCTAACATGCAAACTCTTTCGGTAAATATAGGACAGTTGACACCAGAAATTCAAAATCTTATCAACACACTTAAATCTCAGGGGAAGAATGTCTTAAGTCTCCAATCATTATTAGATGATATTAACGCTCAGCTACAAATAATAAATACAACGCTTTCAAGCGATAAATCTAAAGTAGAAGCAGTAAGTATCTCAGCACAAGACTATCAAAGCATATTTGTACAGGTAAGACAGGATTTAGCAAGTATAAGGGCAGACTTTGCAAAAATAAGAAAAGATATTGGACAGATGAGAGTACATTTTAACGCGGATATCAAAAGCTCAATTAAGGTGAGCTCTTCGCCTACTCAATAATTTTTCCGAAAAATTCTAACTTTTGCGCATCATGTCTAATCCCAGCGCAACGACTATTATGATAACTCCTAGCAAAACATTAGCAAGTGATGGTATTAATGCCGAAAGCAGCAATCCAACTCCCAAGCCAAAAAAACTGTGCATTATTGCATGTGGCGTAAAGCATGATTTCATTTTCGCGTTCATTTATAAATCACCTCCTTTCATACCTACTCTATCTTAGACATATTCTAAGAAAATAATCAAGAGGGAATTAATTAGATTTTGTCTGAACCAACTGAAAATAATTTCCATCAATATCTTCAAAGGTTGCTATATAGCCGTATTCTTCCACATGATAAATATCCTGAATTTTTTTAACACCTGCTTTTTCAAGTTTTTTTACATCTTCTTTTATTTTGTCAACCTCAAAATTTATAATTACTCTTGCCGGTGTTTTGTTTTTACCCTTTACCTTTGAGTGATCAACGATGTAAAGAATGCTTCCTTGTTTCATTTCAAATGTATATAGCTCTTCATCATTCTCTCCCATTACTGCCTCAAAAGTTATCTTCAAGCCAACTTTTCCTCGATAGAACTTGGCAAGTTTTGAAGCGCTTTGGCTAAAAAGAGTTATTCCCTCAATTCCTTTTATCATTTTTATCACCCCCATTCATAAAGCCGACTAACAATAATGGTTTTGGAGTATAAATGTCAATAAGTAAGATTAAAAGAGAATTACAGAGAGTGAAGGAACATATTTATAATCGATAGAACGATACTAAAAATAAGAGCCCATAAAAATCCGTCTACTTTAAATCCTGGAACAATCGCACTTGTCAGAAGAACCAAAAATGCATTTATTACAAGCGTGAATAGTCCTAAAGTTAAGATATTTATTGGAAGCGTGAGAATTACAAGAATAGGTTTGATAATTGCATTAATAATTCCAAGCACAACCGCCACAACTAAAGCTGTTAAAAATCCTGCAATATGAACACCCGGCAATAGATAAGATGCGGCCAATATAGCGAGTGCCGAAACAAACCAGCTAATTAAAATGCTCATATATTAAACTGTGTTATTCATAATAATTACATCTCCATTGGGGACATCAGTTGGAAATAATTTCCATCAGGATCTGCAAAAGTTGCAATGAGTGAGTCTTTATTATCATTCTCTTGCGGATTGTAAGGTTCCGTAATTACCTTTGCTCCTATTGCTTTTATTCTTTCAAAATCTTTCTTGACATCTTTTGTCTGGAAGTTAAACATTATCCTTTCAGGATTTGGGCTTTTTCCTTTTACTTTATCATGCGGACCTATGACCAAATGCCCATCGCCGGCTTGAATTCCCGAGTAACCGCCTTCTGACCAATCTGCAGGTTTTTCTAGAATTTTTTTATAAAATTCTGACAGCTCTTTGGGGTTTTCGGAAAATAACAATATCGAATTTAAATTTAGCATGTCTTAGGAATTTAATATTAATCGCAGATGGAGTTCTTGTCAATAATCAAAAGAACCTAAAACTGTATCAGTTTTCAAATATCCGCAGGCATTAAGCAACTGTGTTGGGACTTATGTAGGACAGTATTTTATTTTTGCAAATTAACTATTGTCACCCTCTGGTATCGATGGGAATTGTTCAGGCTCAACACAGCCATAAAGCTGTCGTGATTGTGCGATCCATTCATGAAATTGGTCTTGATTAACACCTGGAAAAATATCAATATTTCGTCTTCTTAAATTGGCGATATTAACTAAAGCCCACTGCCATGCTTCATACTCATCCATTAGGGCGTTGACAAATCCACGACTTCTATCTCCTAGAAGAACAGCATTCCTTGCATGATGACGTTCTTCAAACGCAACATCTGATAAGCCATGCCATATATTTGCATGGCCTAAGGCATGAAATAAGCCAAATAATTCTTGTTGAGTAGTTAGGTCTTCAAACAAGACATCACCTTTGTCTGAAGCTCCAACTTTTAATCTTGAAGCTCTTCCAGGGAAATATGTTGCAGTAAATCCTTCGGGCAAAAAATCCATTAGGTTAAATTCTAGTCCATTACCTCGCCTGTAAATCATTTTGCCAACATCACAACGTTGTCTTGGTAATTCAAAATCTATTGAACTAGGCTCAAGATCTTGCCTTGTAACTATCTCAAACTGCCCATTTCCATCTTCTTGCATCCATGAAAAATAACGTTCAGTTTCAGTAGAGTCGAATGGTTCTAACTCCCTTTTGCTTTGTGACATAGAGAAATTATACCACTAACGGCATAAATAAATATAGCAAGATAAGTTGCAGTAATAGGCTAAATTGAACTGCATGACTTAAGCAACTATTAGGCAGGTTCCGAGATGCTTACAGTTTCTATATGGACGGGTTTGTAGAAGAAAAAGAAAGTAAGACCTGAAATTATAATTACAACTGCCGCTACAATTACAGGGGCTTCAGCCGTAAGATTGGCCGCAATAAAACCGGAAAGCGCCGGAGGAATTGCTTGCGCCAATGCCTGAATGCTCGTATTTATTCCTAGAATTTCTCCCTGAATTGAATTATCAACACTGTTTGAAACTAATGCTGTAATGTTTGCTTGCGAAAGACCATTGAAAATTGCAAAGAAAGGGACGATAAAGAGAAGTTCCCACCAAACGTTTGGCAGGAAATACAAAAGCATTGTAGCTCCAGTACCTATTATCGAAAACCTCACAATTTGATCGGGCTTAAGTCTTTTTGCCAAAAATCTTGTAACGACTGCCTGGGTGATTGCAATCCAAATTCCGACAAATGCAAAATAATCTCCTATATTTCCCTGATGAAATCCAAATTTATTTATAAGAAAAACAGCGAAGAATGTTACGAAGAATGAAAAACCTGCGGCAAAAAGAAAAACAGTTGTAAAAATCACACGCAGCTTCCCATATGTATAAGCACGTACTATATTATGTATCGACTTATTCCAAAATATCTTTACATTTTTGTCTATCCTTTTGTGAGTTTCTGGAAACATGAAAATTACAGAAAGTACGTTGGTAAAACTCAAGATTGCCGCAAACCAAAAAGGAGTTGCAGCGGAAAACCAAGAAACAATACTTGGATCTGAAAATTTGCCCCCGATATAAGGGCCTATTATAAAACCCAGCCCGAAAACTGCGCCTATAAGCCCGAAATTCTTTGCTCTATTCTCAGGTGTTGATACATCTGCAATTGAAGCCTGCGCAACAGATAAATTTCCTCCAGTAATTCCGTCAAAAGCCCGAGCCAAAAAAAGTATAGATATATTTTTTGTGATAATTCCAATAGCAAAAATTATATATGAAAGGCATGTTCCCATAAGGGAAAAGGCTAAAATTGGTTTTCTTCCGAATTTGTCTGAGAGTTGTCCAAGAATTGGCGCTGCCAGAAACTGCATAAACGGAAATATCGCTGTCAAAAAACCAAGAAGAATATATCCTTGAGAGACAGTAAAACCGGAAGGCAAAAGATAATATGGCGATCTTGGGTCAGCAAGAAGAAGTGGAATAACAGGAATAAGTATTCCAAAACCCAAAAGGTCAATAAAAATAGTAAAAAGAATAACCGGTAGTGGGTATTTGGCAAGTTTGCTCACAAATAAATATTCTATCAGAATCTGGGAGCAATATCTACTTCGTATTCCTTGCAAAAGGTAAAATTAAATTGAATAGTTTATAATAAAATTATGAATACTGAAAATCTTCAAACAGCGGCTTTTGCGGAAGGATGTTTTTGGTGTACGGAGGCAATTTTTAAACGTTTGAAGGGTGTTATGTCTGTTAAATCAGGTTATGCAGGAGGTTCAATGGAAAATCCTAGTTACGAAGAGGTATCTGAAGGCTCAACTAGACATGCAGAGGCAATTCAAATAACCTTTAATCCAAATATTATCCCGTATGAAAGACTGCTTGATATCTTTTGGGCAACTCATAATCCAACAACATTAAACAGGCAGGGAAATGACATGGGAACTCAGTACAGATCTGCTATTTTTTACCACAGTGATGAGCAGAAAGAAAAGGCTCTAAAATCAAAAGAGAAAATGGAAAAATCAGGAATTTACAAGGATAAAATTGTAACCGAAATTGCTCCTTTTACAAATTTTTACAAAGCAGAAGCACATCATCAGAATTATTATGACCGGAATCAAGAATATCCGTATTGCCAGTATGTTATAAATCCAAAAATCCAGAAATTATTAAAAGAATGCAAAAAAGATGTAAAAGAAGAATATATAGAATCGGACTAGTCTCTTTTGGCTTATTTTTTTGCTTTTGTCGATGCTAATTTTATATTCTTCAAAAATAATTCAGAAACAATGACTGCTACCAAAGTTGCAACCAGAATTACTATCCAAGCCATACCTACTTGTATTTCTAATCTAGTTTCCCTTATTTCAATCTCTCTTAGAGATCTAGCGGCTAAAACAAATCCTGATTCTTTTCCTTTGTAGTAAGCCAGTACAACCGCATTTCTTACTCCCCTCTTAGGTTCCCACGTAAATCTGTTCTCTCCAAATTTTTTTGCAAAATCGAATGCACCTTTTGGAGGATTAGGAGTCTTTCCATCCAAGACTGCGCCAGAGACAATAGGCTTTTCCGACTCATCATAAATGATAATGTAGGGAGCAAGGCTCTTTGAAATATCTACTGTGCTTCTAAAAACTGCGGCTTTTGGAGAGAATCCCGAATTGATAGTTACAATAGTATCTTGCGCAATCTGAATTTGTGGATCATTAGCCGACTGCCTATAATCCTGCTGAACAGTTGCATAGACTAAACCGCAAAAAAGAGTTGTTAAAACAGCCAAGGGAAACCAAACTTTTATAACTGGGCTCCAAAGAGATTTATCTATCATAAAAAGATTATATCAGACTATTAAGAATTAATCTCGAGGGGGAAAAAAATATTAGCTATTTATTAGTTTGTCAAATTATGCAACTTTTAAAAAATAACGTCCATTACTTTTTCGACAATTTATATCCTGAGTACGACAGATAACCTGCAACTACAAAAGCTATTATGCTGATCCACAATGGAATTACTACACTACCTATAACAGCTCCCCATCCAAAAATTATACGCAAAAAATGAAGTAAAGCAATAATTCCAAAGATAGTTTTAGTTGTATGTAAGTACGTTTTGCTATCCAAGAGTCTCACCTCCTTACTATCTACAGAGTATAACCTTTAAAGTTTTTAGTCAAATACGGTTTAGGCTGCTGCCATTACCGGCTGAACACCTTGCTCGATCCCCATATCAACCTGCTCTTTTGTCATCATTGGTTCCCCAGCGTGCTTTTCTGCCATATGCTGTTTTATTGCATCTTCTGTCATCATGTCTTTAAACTTTGCAGCTGCTTCTTCTCTATTTGAAGCGTCGACTGTCATTTCGTGCCCGCAAGTGCATGTAAATTTAAACGATTGCATTAATATCACCTCCCTTCGGGTTTAGTTATTTTACTATCCTTTTTATCTTCCTACAAGAAGTATTTAGTGGAACAAATTATAGCAGTATTTTATCATCCAAAGGTGAAAGCAAAAATTTCTGTGCCAGTGTTTTCAAATTCAAGTCTTAAAATGTGGTCTACGATATTTCCTTTTAAATCAATAAGGTTGTAAAGCCTATCTTCATTTACTAAGACCTCTCCGTCTTTAACATCTTCTCCTGCATTTGAGTTATTGACTATTTTGCCGTCCAGAAAGACTTTTACTTTCGTACTCGGATTTCCTTTTATAGGCTTCATTACCAGAAAAACTTTATTCGCATAAAAGTTATAATTCAATACTGAATTTGTGATAGTCCTCGCATTTTCATCCAAGATCTCCCATTCTCCGCCAAGACTAAAAGAATTTGGGGCAAGATCCTCGGAGAGTTTAAATGTTTGTCTGGTATTCCCAATATTTCCCGAAGGATAATAATATTGCATACGCTTTGATCCCAAATATGTCTCAGGAGAAATTATATCTCTGGGAGCTTGGTCTGGCATATTCTCCAAAATTGTATTTACTTTTCTGCCTGTTTCTTTAAGAAGGCTTTGAACTGCTAATTCCATTTGGTCATATTCTCCCTCCCCAAAATGTACTCTTCTTATAATCCCGTTTGAATCGATAAGATATTCTGCCGGCCAATACTGATTACCGTAATTGTTCCAAGTTAAATAATTGTTATCCTGTCCAACAGGATAATTAATTTTGTACTGCTTAATTGCCGAGGCAACATTATTTGTATCTTTCTCAAACTCAAATTCAGGGGTATGTACACCGATTACCACAAACCCTTTATCTTTGTACTTATCGTACCAGCTGGTGATATGAGGAAGGGTACGAATACAGTTAATGCAGGTGTATGTCCAAAAATCAATTAGGACAACTTTTCCTTTCAGTTCTTTCAGCGTCAGTACCTGCCTGCCGGCAGGCAGGTTTAGCCATTTTGTGATCCCTATAATCTCGGGCGCTTGCTTATTCTCATTAAAGAGTCCATTTGTGGTTTGTTCAGATGATTTTTTTTCTTTAAGCCTATCAAGCTGTTGTTTTACGGTACTGTTGCTTTCAAGTTTTGTCAAAAATTGACCATAGGAAGGGAATATATCAAGAAGTTTTACCTCAAGAGTCTTGTCAAAATTTGTGGCAATTGCCAAGGCAGTAATTATCATAATTATTCCGAAAATCTGCTGGGCTGCCCCCGTATATTTTGAGAATAATCTGCTTTTTGCAAATAGATATTTTCCGGCCCAAGCAAAAATAAAAAGAGGAATGCCAATTCCAATTAAATAAACAGCTGTGACCAACAAGACATCTGAATTAACGGATCGGGTTGCCGAAAGCGTTGCAATCGTTGCCAAAATTGGACCTGCGCATGGAGCCCAAACAATTCCTAAAGAAAGTCCTGTAATTAGCCCCGGCAAAAAACCTGTTGACTCCCGTTTTGCAGGACTTAATCTTCCGCTTCCCCTGCTTACAAAAGATTCTAGTTTTTCCGAAAGTTTAGGAACAATAAGCACTAATCCTAAAAGTCCAATAACAATTACTGCAAAATACCTAAGAAGATTCGGATCAAACGGGATAATTTTTATTATGTAGGAAATAGTAAGTGTCAAAAGCCCAAAACTAATTAGTATTCCAAGTGTTATTCCTAATGGCTTCCTATGACCACCGGTTGCGGTTGAAGATAAAATAATCGGCAGAAGAGGCCAAATACAAGGCGCAAAAATTGTCACAAGACCCGATAAAAAAGCAAACCCAAGTAAAATTATCATAGATTTATTATGTATGTAATAATTTTTCTTGGGACTTAGATGCACTAAGTCCCAAGAAACCATAACTACTTCTTCATCATGCTACCGCTTGGTTCAGGCGTCATTGTGGCACTTTTCCCTTGCATCATTTTGTCTTTCTCCATTTGAGCAACCTTCATCTTCTGATCATCAACCTGCTTTTGCATCATCATTTTTGTTGCTTCCAGCCTTCCTGTTGCCCGTTGCTTTTCAACAAAGTAGCCAATAAATACTCCAACCAAAAGAACAACTACTATTAATCCCCACGTCATAGCTTTATTCATATTTTTTCACCTCCTCCTTTTCAATGTTTGATATGCCCATAGATAAGGCCAAGTATTTTTGCAAGTAAGATAATACAAACGGATGCAACAATCCATGGATCAATTGCATTCTGGAAACTTTGTACAATAATCCCGACAATGAGTATTGCTACTCCTGTAAAGTAGGCAAAGCGTGAAGCGATAAATTTGTGTAATTGCTCCCTTTCATCACCTGGAGTTTCTTTCCATAAAAGTGCAGCAAAAATAACAAACAAAATAACAAGCAAAGGCACCATCAAAGGATGCATCATATGAGGCATGAGAAGAGCAAATGGATTAAGGAAAAATAGAAGTAGCGCAATTAAAATACCTGAAATAACTAGTTCCCAAAAAAAATTATTTTTCATGATATATAAATACCTCCTCTACCTTTTTCTTAAAAAACTTAGCAATTTTTATTCCAAGCAAAAGGGACGGTATGTAATTCCCCTTCTCTATTGCAAAAACTGTTTGACGTGAAACTCCAATTTTGTGGGCAACTTCTTCTTGGGTAGCCTGTTTTTGTTTGCGAAGATCTGATACTTTATTTGTAACATACTCTTTCATAAAAGAAAGTTGTCTTCGTTTTTGATACATTAAACAGAATAAAACAAGGAAATAAAAATGTCAAGTCCCCTTTACATTAGAAGCCTTAAAGTCTTGTATCGGGGTCAAAAGTCAAATTGGGAGTGTTTTATTTTGCGCTTAGTTCTCCGCAGGAGGTATAAACTATTATTTCGGTTTTTGATTTATGAACATTTATTGCCAGCGGAAGTCCTGCTTTAAGCATAGAAAGTGTAACGGGTAAAACCGTAACCGACTTTCCATTTACAACATTTGTTAGAGGATATTTAACCACGCCAACACCCGGACATACACCTATATGTATGTGTGCAGGCTGGGAAGCATCTTTTACATATCCTATTAAATCCAATGTTACTGTGGTTTTACCGCTATCTTCTTTTAAAACGGCAGTTCCCGATTCCCCGGAATTATTTTCCGCAACAAGTTTAACTGTCATTTCATTTTGCATGGCAGCGACTGCTGGAGTCGGAGTGGATTTAGGAGTTGTGTATGTGGGAGTGGAAGAAGTAGAATTATATCCGCCCTTTTTTCCCAAGAATAAATAGTAAAAAGCGCCGTATAAAACTACAGCAGCGATTAGATAAATAATTATCCACATCCAGAATGGTTTTTTACCGTATCCTTTATTTTCCGAAGTTTCTTCCATAACAATATAATTACATAATTTGGTTTATAAAGTCAACCATCAATACCGAGAAATGCTTGTTCTATCTTCCCATTAGTATATAATTGAATTTAAAATTATGAGAAATTTTGGCTTTTGATTTAATATCCTAAAATATATTTCCTGTTGTTTCGAATATTATCGTCCGGTTTAGTTTTAAAATGAGAATTAACATATTTACCCGTCTTTTTTCTCACATAGCCTCTTTGAAAATAAAGCATCCCGCCATTCTTATACTTTCTTTTTGAAGTGGATTTTCCGGGCAGAATCTCTGAAGTAAACTTGCCTGCCATAAATTAATTCTATAATAACTTGTAATTAGTGTAGCAAAATATTAATTCTATTTATCTGGGGCAAGCAACTGATGTAATTATCTTTAAAATGTGTTATAATAAAAACGTGCATAAACCTTTTTATCTAAGTGGGTTCCTCTATCATTTACGAACACAGCAAGTTCTATTGTATCAGCCTAATCTAAATAATAACACTCCTTCTATTTGGACTATGCCTGGGGGTGCGGGAATCGGAGAAGAAGATCCGCAAAAAGCTTTTCAACGCATAATTTATCAGCTATTGGGTTTACATCTTAGTGAAAAGTGCATTTATCCTGTCTATGATTACTTTAACGATACCCTTAATACAATCCGTTATGTTTTTTATGCAAAGGTTAAGACAATGAAAAATTTATCATTGCCTGATAACGGCACGCTTTCATGGTTTTCTTTCAAACAAATAACAAAACTTCCCTTAAGCGGACAAGCCAAGCAAGATATTATTGTCTCCCAGCGCGTAATTCAAGCTCAGGCAAGAAGCGACTCGGGAATAGTACCAGCATCTCGGGTAATCTACAAAACTTAATAGCATCCCTTATTATTCCAGGAGGTCTTTTAGAGATCCCATGTAATACTGCCCCCAGCCACTTTCTATTCCTGCTGCTTCGCTGTCGGGAATATTTTTGTGAAGCAAATTTATAGTTGTTGTATCTCCGTTTGATGTAAGTGTAAACAAAACTATAGAAGGCTCGTTCCATTTTCCTCCGTACCATTCCTGCTGAAGTTTTTTATTTGGCGCTACGCTTATATTTTTCCCAAAAAATATCTCCTCCCCACAAAGAAAATTCCGTACCTTCCTTGCTGTCCATAATAGCCGGTCCTGCTCCCCATTTTTCAATGATTTTCGGATCGGTTAATGCATTCCAAACCTTTTCCAAAGGAGCTTTTATAATGTATGTTTGTTTAATAACTTTCATGGGGCAATTATATCAGAAGCAAAAAATCCATCCTCATTTATTCTCATATGCTTTTTTTAAATCTGCGATATCAAGCTTCTTCATTTTGAGCATTGCATTCATGACTCTCCCCGCCTTGGCAGGATCAGGATCACTCATAAGTTCCCCTAATGCATTGGGGACTATCTGCCATGAAAGGCCAAATCTATCCTTGAGCCACCCGCATTGTCCCGACTCTGGGACTGCGGAAAGCTTATTCCAATAATAATCTACTTCTTCCTGCGTTTCGCAACTTACAAGAAACGATATGGATTCGTTAAACTTGAAAACCGGCCCGCCGTTTAGCGCCGAAAATTTTTGACCTTCAAGCTCAAATTCCACAACCATAGCAGTGCCTTCTGGCATTTTGTGAACTTCAAATCCTTCTTTTCCATAACGAGACACACTTCCTATTTTGGAATTCTTTCCTCCAGAGGCGGATCCAGAGAAAATTGAAGTATAAAACTTCGCCGCATCTTCGGCTTCCTTATCAAACCACAAGAATGGTGTAATTTTCTGGATCATATATTTTTAAACTTTCTAAACTATTTTACTAAATGTTCAAATCCATTGCAATACACGATTCATTTCCTAAAACCCAAGCATCATGTCCGAGCCCTACTTCAAATCCCTCATTTGGACCCACTGTCATTTCTTTGCCATCGGAATCTTTGATAACCATTTTGCCTGAGATGATAAATCCAATATGTGATTGCGACTCTTTTCCCGCCATCGGTCCGACATGTTTTGACCATTGCCAACCAGGAAGATATTCTCCACGTCCAATAGCAACTGATCCCAGAGTTATTACCGAGCGCCTGCTTCCGTCAAGAAATGTCCAAGTCTTGTCGGGTGTATCAAGATTTTTAGAAATTATCTTTGCCATAATTATTCAAAATCAGTATACCAAAAACTATGAAGGGAAAATATAAAGAAGACTACAAAAAATTGGAATTAAGTCAATACTTAAATATTTTATTTCTGTTTTTCTGTTTTTTTAATTTTGAGGACTACTTTTCCCTTTGGGCTTTGGTTTTCCTGATATTCAAATGCCTCTCTTGCTTGGTCTATTGGAAAAATTTTATCTACTTCTGGCTTAATTTTGCCGTCTTCGACATATCTTGCCAAACGGATAAGCAAATCTGTAGTTGTATTTGTGCGTTGACCAATAGCTGTTACTTCGTGTTCCTTAGCAAGTTCTTCATTGGGCTGTCCAAGCATTGACACAAGAATTCCTTCCTTTTTTAGAACTAGAAAAGATTTATCAACAGTTTCTCCTCCAACTGTAGTAAATACAGCATCGTAGTCTTTAAGTATTTCTGAGAACTGTTCACTTTTATAATCTATAACCTGATCCGCTCCCAGAGTTCGTGCAAATTCCATATCATTTGAGCTAACTGTTGTAGAAACATATGCACCTAAAACTTTTGCCAACTGTATTGCAATACTTCCTATACCACCTGCTCCGCCGTGAATAAGAATTCTTTGACCTTTCTGAAGTTTTATATGATCTTCAAGTGCCTGAACCGCGGCTGATCCAACTAGTGGCAGAGAAGCTGCTTCTTCAAAGTTCGCGTTCTTAGGTTTTAAAGCCAAACTCGCAATATTTACCGCGGCAAATTCTGCAAATCCTCCGGAACTTCCGGCAATAAGGAGTGCACTGCCATAAACTTGGTCACCAATTTTAAAATTAGAAGAATTATTCGCATCAACAACTTCTCCCGAAAAATCTCCACCCATTGTCGCAGGAAATTTTAGAGGAATTCTTTCCTTCATACTTCCTGCAAGAACAAAAAAATCAAATGGATTTATACTTGCCGCATGAACTTCAACAAGTATTTGATCTTTTCCAGCTATTGGTTTTTGAGCGTTTTCGCTAATTTCTAAAACTTCCGAACCGCCGTATTTATTTATTTGTACCGCTTTCATAGAACAATTATAGCAGAATCTAGCTGACTCCCTGTGATTTTTTTCTTCTTTCTTCTGTCTCATCCAATATTTTCTTTCTTATTCTTATATTTTTTGGAGTAACTTCTACCAATTCATCATCTGAGATATATTCAAGAGCCTCCTCCAAATCCATCACATGGGGGGTGTTGAAATGCACAGAAACTCCCTCACCCTTTGATCTCATATTCGTTTGCTGTTTTATTTTGCAAGGATTTACTCTTATGTCTTCATTCCTGGCATTTTGTCCAACAACCTGGCCTTTGTAGACAGAAATGGCCGGTCCGATAAATAAAGCTCCTCTATCTTGTACGTTGGTAAGTCCATACAGAGTTGTCTTACCGTTCTCATTTGCTACCAGAGAACCCTGCTCCCTTTCATGTTCATAGCCATTGTTTTTTCCATAATGATTAAATGAAGAATTTAGAATTCCTAGCCCTCTTGTATCCGTAACGAACTCACTTCTATAACCGAAAAGCCCGCGTGTTGAAATAATAAATTCCATATAGGCAATTCCGTTTTCAAGCTTCATATCTTGAATCTCTGCGCGTCTATTACCAAGTTTTTGCATGACAATTCCGTTATGATCCTGCGGCACTTCAATGAATAACTCTTCATATGGAGTAAGAATTCCCTCACTTGTTTCTTTCTCGATTACTTGCGGGCGAGCAACTTGAAATTCATATCCCTCACGTCTTAATCTTTCAATAAAAATCGCCAAATGAAGTTCTCCGCGACCTGAGACTTCCCATCCTCCGATCGGAAGTTCTATGATCTTCAAAGCTGTATCTGTCTCAAGTTCTTTCATAAGTCTTTCATGAATTTGCCTTGAAGTCTTAAACTCTCCTTCTTTTCCCGCAAATGGAGAGTTATTTACCATAAACGTCATTTTTATTGTGGGCTCTTCGATACTAAGAAGAGGAAGTGCTTTTGGATCATCCACATCTGCAATCGTCTCTCCTATGTTTATATCCGCAATTCCGCAAATTGCTACAATATCTCCAACTATCGCATCTTTTGCATCAACTCGATCGAGTCCTTCAAAAGTCATAAGCGATGTAAGACGGTATTTTTTATTTTCTCCGCTTCTATTTATATGCATCACATCTTGCCCTACGTTAATTTTCCCGTTGAATATTCTTCCGATTGCAATTCTTCCTTTATGAAGATCACTTGTAATTGTTGAAACAAGCATCTGCAAAGGCTGATCAATAGTACCCGTTGGTTTTGGTACATATTTTAAAATTGCCTCAAAGACGGGAGATATATCCTTCATACCGGAAAGGTCTGGAGAAAATCCCGCCTTTCCAAATTTTCCAGAAGTATAAACTATTGGAAAATCTGAAGTATTTTCATCTGCTCCAAGTTCTATAAATAAATCGAGGGTTTTATCAAGAACATAAGATATCCTCGCATCCGGCCTATCGATCTTATTTATAACAACAACAATCTTGTGTTTTTTCTCAAGCGCTTTTTTTAAAACAAACCGAGTTTGCGGCATAGGACCCTCTTTTGCATCTATTAACAAAAGGCATCCATCGGCCATTGTTAAAACGCGCTCGACTTCTCCTCCAAAATCTGCATGTCCGGGTGTGTCAATAATATTTATTTTTGTATCTTGCCATACAATAGAGGCGTTTTTTGAAAAAATAGTAATCCCTCTTTCCTGTTCAAGCTCATTGCTGTCCATAATAAGTGAGTCAGAAGAATTTTTTGCAAGTTTTGTTTTTGATTGCTTTAAAAGCGCATCGACCAAAGTTGTTTTTCCATGGTCAACGTGTGCGATTATTGCTACATTTCTTATATTCTTCATATTAAAATAATTTGATATTAGTCGACAAAAGTTAATGCAATACCTGTCTTATTTGCTCTTCCGGTTCTTCCTATTCGATGGATATAATCATCGTAGGACGCCGGCTCATCATAGTTGATTACATGAGTTACATCGTCAATATCCAGTCCGCGGGAAGCAACATCTGTTGCAATAAGAACATTAACCATTCCATTTTTAAACTGGTTGAGAGCGCGCTGTCTCTGAGACTGGTTTTTATTTCCGTGAATTGCGGCAACTTTAAAACCGCGCCGGTCTAGAATAACAGAAAGTTTGTTCATTCCCCACTTTGTCCTACCAAAAACGAGCACTTTATCGAAACCTTCTTTTAAAAGGAGTTCACATAAAACATCAGCCTTTACTCTGCCATTTACTTTTATAACATCCTGCTCAACCGTAAGAGGTATTTCCTGTAATTTTACCGAGATTGTAACCGGATTTTTTAAAAATGTATGCGCAAGACCGCTTATGCTCTGCGGAAGGGTTGCTGAGAAAAATAACGACTGGCGGTTTTGCGGCAGGCGGAAAATAATAAATTTTATGTCATTGATAAAACCCATATCCATCATTCGGTCTACCTCATCAAGCACTATATTATTGTACTTAAATAACTTTAGCTGCCCCTGTTTTTCAAGGTCTTTTATTCGCCCAGGTGTTGCAATTACAATATCATGATTCTGCCTTAAATTATGAATTTGTTTGTATATACTCACTCCGCCTATACATAACACAGAATAAACATTCATGTTTTTGGTAAAAGCAATAAATTCTTCCTGAATCTGTACTGCCAATTCTCTTGTAGGAACAACGACAAGTATTTTCTGTGAACGGTTGTACAAAACTTTATTTATTAGAGGAATTAAGAATGCGGCAGTCTTACCCGTACCGGTATTTGCCAAACCTATAATATCTTTTCCCAAAAGTATAGGCTCTATTGCCTCATCCTGTATAGGGGTTGGTATAGTATATCCTTTTTCAAGAATATTCTGCTTTAACCTATCACTTATAAGAAAATCCGAAAAATTGTGCTTTGGAATAAAAGTTTTTTCATCTCTTTCTTCTGCTTTTTTAATATAAAAAGATCGGTTAATCTTTTTATGTTTATTCTCTCCTCTTTGCCAATTGGATCTAAATTGTTTTTTATACATAAAATAGGTTAATAAAAGAATATACCTGCCTAAATAAAAACGGTGTGTGAATATGGAGAAAAGATACAAAAAATGAAGTTGGGGTACCTTTATCTTAAACTATTCAAACTTTGTCAAAATTAAGCAGATATATTCTTTTATACCCTTAGTTAATACTATACCATAGGAA
>Ga0209515_10002166_pt1 | contig 30845 bp, 25 predicted proteins | sample Subgroupgradi54m_FD_187454 | JGI IMG/M metagenome (GOLD analysis project Ga0209515, IMG submission 187454) | Subsurface groundwater microbial communities from S. Glens Falls, New York, USA - GMW60B uncontaminated upgradient, 5.4 m (SPAdes)... ... | reverse complement strand
TCTTTTTGATAGCTTTGTGTAAGTTAACATAAACAGATTACGATTCTCTATGAGAAATAGATTTGGGTGTTTTAGCAGTTAATTGCACAACAGGTCTATAGATATAATTGGCAGAAGTTATATATAAAGTTTTTGAATTTGTAGAGTGTGGGACAGAAAAAGCTGATTACTCATTTACAGAGTCTTTCGTAATTATAGTGGCAGTCATAACAAACTAAATAATATGACTGCTCGCTTATAGTTATAGTAGAAGACATTACTTTCTATAATAATTATAGTACGAAGCATAACTATTTAGAATATATATGCTTCGTACATATAGTTAGAACAAACATATTATAGTCTAATTTGTTTTGTTCATAACTATAATGTCTTCTGCATATATTCAAAGAATATAGCATGTGTCATAACTTTCTAGAGTATTATGATGCCACATGCTATATGCAGCTGCCAATAAAGACAACTGCTCATTTATGATACTGAGTCTAGAAAGTTATGTCTTGTAATATCAATAAATAATATAAACTAGAAAATCATTATAAAGTACATGAAATTGAAAGCTCTTTTGTTAATATCAATAATAATTACACTATCAAGCTATTCTTTTGCACTATCTATAGGAGCTTCTCCTGGCAAATTAGATTTAGGAAATGTGGAAAAAGGAGAAGAAAAGCTTGTAGAACTTACGATATTTTCAGATGCTACAAGTGAAGTAGCTGTTAATATAAAATCGCTTTCATTTGTTGAAGATTATTATAACCCTAATTTCAAATCATCTGAAATAAATTTTGATCCATATGAAGCTTCTCAAGAATCAATAGGATCGTGGATATATTTTATAGAAAATCCAGTAGTTCTTAAGCCTGGGGAGCTAGATACAAAAACTAAATATCCTTCTTATATAACATCTGTAAAAAAGGTTAGTCTTATTGTAAAAATTCCTCAAAGTGCAGATCCTGGATATCATTCAACTAGACTATCTTTTGATGCAGTTATCAATAATGAAGGTACAGGAGCAAAAGCACTTGCAATAACTTCTGTAGACATACCTATAGTATTTAGAGTTAGTGGTGATGCTGTTAGATCTGGTTATATATCTGGATTTGAAGTTGCTGGTAACAGGCTAAATATAAATTTTTATAACAATGGTACCACAACATTTATTGCAAGAACTAGTACAATAAATATATTAAAGGACGGAAAACTTGTAAAAAGCCTTAGTGGATCATCTACTGTATCAGAACCAAAGACAACTAAAAAAATGTCTACTAATATAGATGGTATTGAACCTGGAAAATATGAGGTTTATTCAAATGTTGTTTGGACAACTGGAAGTTCTGAAAAGTCTGCAAACATTTTTATAGAAGCTGCTGGACAAGATACCACAGCTGCTGGAAAACCAATTCCATTAAATATAAATATAACTACAATAATAATTGCAATAGCTATAATCATAGCAGCTATTGGAGCTGTAATATTCATAAGGAGATAGAATGATAAAAGAAGCATAGCTTCTTTTTATTTCAAATTCAATGAGTTGAATTCAAAATGATAAAAGAGACTTCACATAAATATGCGATAATAATAGGTATTATAATTGTAATATTAATTGTTATAGCAGTATTTGCAATGACATTTGAAGAAGAACAGATTGAATATGATATGAAGATCTCTGTTATGGAGAATGTCACAGTAGGAATATCATCTGATACATTTGAACTAAACTTTGGAAGAATCCCTCTTAATGGAACATCAACTAAATTTGTTTCTATAAACTATAACAGCACAACTCCTGCAAAAATAATATTACAAACAAGCGGGAACATTTCAAAATATATATTATTCGAAAAAAATAACTTTATAATAGAAAAAAGTGATAAATTTGGAGTGCTTGTAAATGGAACAGAATATGGAAACTATACTGGGGTTTTGACAATAAAAATCAAAAAACCTAGAAATCAGTTGTCTAAATTGTTTCTTGGTCTTGTTTAGATTTTAGGTGCCGTTAAATGGAAAATGCTAAATACACTATTATGGTCTTGTTGATTATCTCAATTTCTTCAGTAGGATTTGCTCGATTTGGAAGCACTATAACAGTAAATGCGCATACAGGGCCTTCTTTAGAATATTTTTACTGGATAAATGCTACAAACGATACTATTCTAACCGAAGAACATTTTCAAAAGTATTTGATTTCATGGGAAAATATAGGATCTGTTTCATGTAAAACAAGAGCAGGAATATATTTGTTTAAGGCAAATGAAACTGAAAATCTTTCAGCATTTAGTAGCATATATAACATAGAATATATTGCGTGGAGCAAGTATTATGAATCAAATGCAGGAAGTATATTGACAATAGAGCTAAACTCACCTCTTCCAGAAGGAAAATACTTTGCGAAAGTTAGGGTTTACTACTGCAATGAACTGGTGGAATTTGGACCTTATAATGTTATTGTAAATAAAAGAGCAAAATTTGATAATAGTACAATAAGAGTAAATAATATAGATTTTTTTGATAATTATATAGAACTTAAAATAACTGCTGACAAAAATATTGATAAGATACATACTTATCCACTTAGTTATCCTTTTGGATGGATAATTGAACAAAATACTACAGATATGGTAGAAGCTGGAAAAGAAAAGACTATAAGAATTGGTTATGAAAGACCTGCAAAGCAAGATCTTGCTGTAAAGCTACGGCTTGCTTCTAATGACTCTATTACTGATACAGAAATCATGATAAAAGAAAAAGAACTTGATATAAGATACGTTATAATACCTATTTTGATAGGTATATTTGTAGTAGGGCTTTATGGTCTGTATAAGTTAAAAGGTAAGAAAAGACGCTAATTCTAATAAAAGAATTTTTTCAAGATGTTTAATAAGAAACTGTTAACGGACAGAATATTATATGAAATTAACGATAAAAGAAGACTTAGAAAATATAGAAATCTCTTTATTATACTACCGTCTATATTCATCTTCTTTTTGATCTCTTTTTCTCGTCAAGCTCGCTTTCAAAGTTTTTAGCTAGAGATAGTAATTCACTTCTATTTCTAGACTTTTTCTTTACTAATACCACTACTATAATAATAACTACTGCTACTAATGCTACTATCAACAAGGTATCTGTGTTTGTTATGTCAAAGGTTAGCATTCCTGTTAGCTGATTATTAGATGTTTGAGGTATTATTTCTTGAACCTTTATACTAACATCTGTTATCACAAGCTTTGATGGTTGATTTTTATTGATAGAATCTCCTTCCAAGTTTATTGAAAAATCGTAGTTATCTGTTGTTGTATTTATAGGAGTTATATTCAAAACTACGTCTATCTTTTCTTTCTCTGCTAAAGATTCTATAATATTTTTATCTAAAATAACCCAACTTGAAGGCAACCCAGAAATACTTAATTTTAAATTAGATAATGAATCTTGTCCAGAATTAAGAATTGTTATTGATGTGGAAACCCCTTTTCCTGTAGTTTCTATTTTCTGAGGATTTATTATAGTAACATCCTTTTTCTTATATATAGTAAGTTTCTTTGATGAGGTTAACGGAGAGAACAAATCTTTTTCTGCTTTTACTGATATACTATAAGAACCATCTTTAACAGGAGCTACTATTGAAGTTGAGTATAATCCGTTTTCATCAGATTTTGTAAGTTCTGTTTTATTATCCAAAGTTATTGTTATTGATGCTTCTTTTAGCGGGCCTCCTGAGCTATCTTTTATCTGACCAGATACTTTTATAGGCTCTGTTAAATAATAACTTTCTTTATCTGTTTTCAAAATCAATGAAAGATTTGCCCTTTCTCCTATGACATATGCAGAAAGATGATTTGTATTTATTCTTACCTTATTAGCAACTACGTCAAAGCTTCCTTTTGCTTCCTCCCATCCGCTATTACATTTTTTTGCACCAAAATTCCAATTTTTGCATGTATATATCTGCTGATTTGTTTCGTCAGATATTTTAGAGTCATCATAAGTTACTTCAATTTCCAATGATTCAAAAGACTGTTTAAATTCCATTGCAAATCCTGATGATATTTTCAATGAATTGAAATCAACTGCATCCAAATAAGCAAAATTAATCAAATTTTCTGTGTGGTTTTCTATAGAAACTCCTATAAAGTCTGCGTCTAAACCTGGAAGATGAACTGTCATATCATATTTTCCTTTTGGTATTTGAACTGTACTTTGCCCTGAGACAGGATATTTAGATACATCAAATCCTTTTGTAAAAATAAGATTTCCTTGAAGCGGTTTAAGCTTTGAGTCTATAAAACTTCCTGTAAAAATTACTGGATAAACTATTTTCTTAGTGCTTTCTATCAAAGATCCTGAATAAAGAAGCTTTAATTTTATAATATATTCTCCTGGATCATATGCAGGAAGATCAACTTTTATCAAATATTGGTCTCCTGATAGAGACATATCAGATATTTTGAAATCTTGATTTATTGAAAACATGTCTTTTGTCAAGTTTGTAAGAACTTTTCCTTTATAATAAGCCTTTGTAGAAAGAACTACACTTTCACCACCTTTAATTTTATCTGACTGTATGGAGTCTATTCCAAGAGAAAGCAAACTATCAACTTGTACTATATTTTGTTTTATATCATAGTTGAATGTATTTCCTAAAGAAGATTCTGAATATTTTCCAACAACTTTCAAATCATAAAAACCAAAATATGATGTAGGTATTTTTATTTTCAAAAGCCATGAATTGTTTAAAAATGATTGAGATGTTATTATCTGAATAGTACCTGATAAATATACTTCAAATGTAAATCCGTTTATAATTGCTATAGAGTCTTTTTTTATACTTGCAGTTATTTCAAGTTCATCATCTGGATATTTTATAGTTTTGTCTATAGGAATTGATATACTTACAATAAGTTTTTTTACAGAAAATGTTCCTAGAGTAGAATTTGCTATTGATGACGAATTATCCTTGCAGAAAATAATTCCAGAATAGTTTCCAGATGCTACTGGTGAGAATGTTGCTTTGTATATATTTGATACATTACTATAATCTATATTTATTCCTCCTTGATCTAATATTGCCCATACTGAAGTAACTGTATTATTTTCAGATATACATGATGCAGAAAGTGTAATACTATTTCCCAACCAAAGTTCTGTAACATTTGAAGAGATGTTTGTTATTTGAGGGCTTGCAAAGCCAGCTAAAGAAAATCCTAGTATTAAGATAAAAAATGCTACAAACTTTTTCATTTTATAATCCTCTTTCAATTTTATTCTGATGCTCTCAGTTAGCTCATATTGAAATTACTTCAATTTTGTTTCGTAATTTCTTCATTCGCACACTTTGTTTATTTGCTAAATATTCTTCTAAGAGCCAATAATTTAGGTTGTTTATAAGTATCACCGATTATTTTTGCTGCAAGCTTTCTATACGCTATAGATGAATGTGAATATGGACTATTTTTTACAACAGGCATGCCGTCAAAAATGCTTTTCTTTATACTTTTGTCTTCAGGTATTTCTGCCAATATAGCACATCCAAAAACACTTTCTATTTCAGATGGCTTTAGTTCTCTAGAAAAATTCTTCTCAGACCTTGTTACAACTATTCCTAGAATCTTTTTGTTCATCTTTTTTGCAAGCTTCATGGTTTTAAGCGAGTTTATTACAGAAGGAAGCTCTGGATTTGTTATTATTATTATTTCGTCTGACATTTTTATTATGTTTATAGTAGCTGCAGTAAGTCCTGGAGGAGGATCTATTATGAAAATGTCTCCTTCTGATCTCTGAATGAGCTTTTTCAGCTTTGATATATTTGAGTTTATCTTAGTTAATGAAATAGATGCTGGAATTACCCTTAATCCTGATTTATGTATATTTACAGCAGATAAGAGATTTCTATTTTTTTTCAGAATATCTTGCAAACTTATTGGAAAATTCTTAAACCCTAACTGTATCCCTATATTAGCAGTTGTTATATCAGCATCTATAACTACAGCATCCTTGTTCATTTCTTTTAGAGCAAGCCCTATATTAATAGCGCTAACAGTCTTTCCAACACCGCCTTTTCCAGACATTATACTAATTATCCTGCTTTTTTTCATATAATCACTCTTTCGCTCTCGACACGCTCACTGCAGTCGCAAGCTTCCTTTGTTCGCTAGTCTCGTTTGAACTAGATTTTTTCATTGAACCACTTTCGAGTTCTAACTAATTAAACTAGTCAAAACTAGACATTACAAAATTCTCTATAAAATGTTTATTAGAAGTCATATATATAGTTAATTCGGCTATTCTCTATAATATTTCTAAATTAACTATATATAATTAGATTCAATTTAACATATTTTATCAAGCACTTACAACTACTGTTATTATACCTTGTTTTAGGTTTCCCTCGCCAACACCATATGGTATTTGTGTAAAGATAGTAATGTTTATAGTTTGGTTTGGCTGCAAAGTTCCTGTGTATATATTATAATCATTATTACAAACACTTCCACTATCATAAGGTATATTGCCTTTATTCCATTTTACTATTGTTATTTTGCTGCAGTTTGACTCTATTATTCCACAATATTCGTCAGTACCTATTGTTATATCAGATGCTCCTCTTAGACCACTGTCTATTACTGATAATTGTGTTCCTGAATTATCTGAGAGATCTATATCTCCTATATTTGTTTTGTTATGGACAGAAGTTCCTACAAATATCGTACCATTTGTACAGTTATTTGAAGTTGATGATCCTGATCTCAAAGACCAAAAATATTCTGAATACCCAAAGCGAACTCTTCCTTGAGAAACTGAATTTGATGGAAGAGTAACATATATTGGATTTGTTTGATTAAACTCTGCATGATTTGAGAAAAATGCTTGGCTTGTACTGTTCTGAAATAGAATAAAGTTTCCTGTATCATAACTAGCTGCATCACCAGTTCCTATTGGGTCTTGGGATGGATTTGTTACATATAGATATATAGAGGATATATTTTGGTCTCCTGTATTATTTATCGTAAGTGTCTGCCCTGCTGATAAGGCTCCTACAGATATATTAGAAAAAGTAAATCCTGTCTGCACGACGTTTATGCTTATCACAGCATTGCTTGTATTTTGAAGAAGTATTATCATGATGCTTATTGATAGTGATATAAGTATAACATATTTTCTCATCAACACACCACATTTCTATTATTGTAAAGGGAAATATATAATAGTCATTGTATAATAAAAAGGATAGTATGAAGAAATTTTATAAAAATAAGCTATTTATTGAGATATCTGTATTACTATTATTCATTATAACTGCTTTTCTTCATTCAAATATCACAGGAATGGTTGCCGGTACAGCTGTAATAGATGCAAGTGTTGCTAAGGCTACAATTCCTTGCGTTTATCTTATATCACCTACTATTTTTGAACAAAAGGATTATGTATATATGGTGTCATATATAGAGAATTGCGGAAACCAACCAATGAATATTACAATGAATATAACAGCAAGCCATAGAAATATTACAATTGCCAACGCATCATTAAATATAACCAATCTTACACTGATTGATCGTGAAATACATCTTTCTCTTGTCTTTCCAGCAAATATTCCTTATAGCTCTGATACAAGAGAAAATATAATAAATATTACCATGACTCTAAACTATACAGACTACTACAATAGTATTATAAAAGGTTTTGTAAAAATACCTAGAAAGCTATATGTAATTACAAAACCTCCTCTAATATTAAAGCCTGTTGATAGCTTGACTGGAGCGCCAAAAAAAATCGATAATGAATTTGTAAAGGAATTAGTAAAAAATAATAGTTTTGAGAAAGTTGACAAGAATGCTACAAAAACTTTTATAGAGACTTATTCTAATTATGTACAGGTCTCAAGAAATAATGTTTCCTTTCCGTTGAATATATCAGAAAATTTAAACTTCTCTGATATAGATACTTGCTCTGCAAACCAAACGTATTTAGGTGAAGAAGTTTTCTGTAATGTAACATTGGTAAAAGGACATAGTTATATTTTGCATATAGGATATGGTTCTGTACATATATATGCTGAAGATGTTAGCGACGATCTTATTGAGCAAATTAAACAAGAGCTTATTGCTGAAGGACTTCTTAACAAGACCATAACCAATATAATATATTCAGAAGACTCTAAAGAAATAACAACTATAATAGAAAAAGAATCTCCTATAGCATTAATGGACCTTGATACTACTCCTCATTTTACATTATTGAAAGATTTCAACTACATAACATTTATAAAAGTCAAAAATTCTGGAACTATAGACCTGAATAATATAAAAATAAAACTTACGTCAGCATTGAAAACAAATATACTATCAAATAGCCAAATAAATCTAAAGGCTGGCGAATCAGTAAATATTCCTATAGAGATTATTCCTGACATAAAAGGAAACTATTGGATAATTGCTGAAGTTGAATCAGACAAGACATCAAAGAAAATAGGAATTAATATAGACATTCCTTCTGATGATTTTTATTCTTTGAAAGAATCTTTAGAAAGCTATGAAAAACTGATGAAAAGCATGGAAGCAAACATTTCTAATTATCAAAATTCAGAAGAAATAAAGCCGATAGTTGATGATTCTATAAATATAATAAAGTCTGCCTATAATTATTATGAACTAAAAGATTATGAAAAGGTAACTGAACTTTTAGAAAGACTTAGAGAAAATATTCTTGAAATTATAAATAAAATTTCGTCTAGAAAATCTTATATTGAGAATCCTTCTGATATATCTCCTAGCGGCCAGTTTACATTTTCAAGAGAAGGTCAAGATATTACAATATTATTTGCTATTTCTACTTGTATAGCTGTTCTTTTGATCTTATTATATATGAAGAAGACGAAATGTCAATCATGTGGAAGAAAAATTGAAGAATTCAAGTGTATGTCATGCAAGAAAGTTGTGAGAGAAAGAAATCATACATGTGGCAAGAGTCATTTAATTCCAAAATGTCCTAAATGTAAAAGAATAGAGTTTTCATGTAGATGTAAGAAATAACTGTAACTAGTTATCTCTTCTGCTATAATTCAAGGTTATTCGATACTTTTTAACAAAAAGTAAGATGAATGGTGGATATCATTCAAAACTTTTAACAACAATTTATTATAAAATAAATTTAGTATTATTGATTAAAAGTAAGAAGTGATTACAAATCACTTAAACTTTATCAATTATTAGAAAATTATAAATTAATAAAGTAAAGGGGGTAAACAAAGAACACGCTAAAAGGCTAGTGAGGCACTTTTCCAGCATTATCTATTCACACACCCCCTAAAAACTATACTCTATTTATTTTGGATGATATATAAAAGTAACGTTGTCCCACTTTTCGTACTAGAAATTATTTCTTTACTAATCTAGCTCCGTATGGAGTATCTTCTATCTGGAAGCCGTGTCTTCTCAAGATCTCTCGTATAGTATCTGCTTCTTTGAATTTTTTTTCTTTTCTAAATTTTTCTCTCTCTTTTAAAAGCTCTACATTTTCATCAGAAATTTCATGCTGCAGACTTTCAAAATCTATAACATCGAATATCTTATTGAATAACTCTGCAAAATCTATGACCTTTTCTAGTGTTTTCTTATCAACCTCCTTTTTGTCAATTGCTTTATTAATAATAGTTATCATGTTTTGGAATGATGCAAGAGCATTACTAACATTAAGGTCGTCATCCATGAAAGCAACAAATTCCTTTTCAAACTGCTTTATCTTTGAAATTATAGGCTTGTTCTCCTTTTCCTTTGTCCTTTGTTTAACAAAAAATACTTTTGAAATAAAATCATTTATTGACGCAAGTGTTTGTTTAACCTGATCAAGAGTTTCATATGAAAAATTAATCTGGCTTTTATAATGACCTGATAAAAGAAAATACCTTACTACTTCTGGTGAATATCCTTTTATCTCAAGCTCTTTCAAAAGTATGAAATTTTTCAAGGATTTTGAGACTTTCTGTCCTTCTATAAGAAGGTGTTCAACATGAAGCCAGTAGTTTACAAATTTTTCGCCTGTAGCTGCTTCGCTTTGAGCTATCTCATTTGTATGATGGACATTAATATGATCTATACCACCTGTATGTATATCAAAATGATTTCCTAGATATTTCATGCTCATTGCAGAACATTCAATATGCCATCCTGGAAAGCCTCTGCCAAAAGGAGAATTCCATTCCATATCTCTTTTCTTATCTTTTGGAGAAAATTTCCATAAAGCAAAATCTGTTGGATTTTTCTTTTCTTCACTTAGCTCAACGCGGGCTCCTGATTTCAATCCCTCTATATTCAAATTAGCCAACTTACCATAATCCTTTATTTTCGAAGTATCAAAATAAACTCCATCAGCTATAATATATGTATATTCTTTTTCTTCTAATGTTTTAACAAGGGAAATCATCTCTGGTATATGATCTGTTGCTTTGGATATAATATCTGGCTTTATTATTTTCAGCTTTTCAACATCTCTCATAAATGTTGCTGTATAAAAATCTGCTAATTCCCATGCTGTCTTATGTTCTCTACGCACAGCTACTTCCATCTTATCTTCTCCTTCATCTGCATCTGAAACTAAATGACCTACATCTGTAATGTTCATAAGATGTTTTACAGAAAATCCCTTAACAATGAGCCATCTCTTCAAAAGATCTGCAAAAACATAAGCACGAAGATTACCAACATGTGCATAGTCGTAAACTGTCGGACCGCATGTATAAAGCTTTATTTCCTTATCAGAAATTGCCTTTATTGATTCTTTTTTTCTATCAAGAGTATTGAAAACTTTGAACATAGAAATATTTTGTAACAAAGAATAAAAAGAGATCTTTTAAAGTATGGTTTAGAATCAAAAGGCATTTATTTTTTTACAAATCTTTTATGACCATGATAATAGAACCATCCTAGAGCTAATACTGCCAATATAACTGCTATGATTATAGCATAATCAGGAATTTCTGTTTGTTGACCTGATTTTCCAACATAGATCTGTCCTGCTGGACCTGATTCTTTCTTTTCTTCTGAGACTGGTTGAATAACCGGAGTTGTTTTTTCTTCAATAATTTCTTTCTTTGTCGTTTCTTTTGATTCTATTGCTGAAGTCTGTACAACTGGTAATTTATCTCCTCCTATTGCAAAGAACGATAATCCTGGAGATGTTGCTCTATAAGAAGCATGAGTTGCATTTGAATTTATTTTTGTTGTTGTCAACATGTCCCATTGAGTTGTATATCTATACAAAGACACTTTATCTTCATCTATATTGTTAGATGTTATCCAGCTTTTTTCAATATCAAATTCGAATGTTATTTGTGAAAGAGATGCTTCTGGTATTGTTTTGCTTATATTCAGGTATTTGTAAATAGTTGCTCCTGTATCTGCTGAAACAGGTTTTGATGCAAGTTTGTCAACTATAACTGAAACATCACTGACTTTATTGTTTACAATGATTTCCATTTTTGTAAGTGAAAGATCTTTGTGAAAGCTTTTTATAATACTTGGAGTTCCAGGAAGTATTGAATCAAAAGATACTGATTTTCTAATTGATTCTCCAGAAGCTCCACCGCCTCCTCCACCACCGCTAGATGCACCTGAACTAGATGAACTTGAGCTAGATGAACTGCTACCACTAGCACAACTGTCACATGTTATAGTTCCTGAAACAGAATCTGTTTTAGTTGCTGTTCCTGATGGATTGCTAACTGTTTGAGCTGAAATAGTATAAGCACAATCTGAATTTCCCATTGTAACTGTCCATGTATTTGAAGTTGATTGGCTGTCTGTCATCTCATTTCTTGCTACAGAAGATGCTTGATTTCCAATACTACATCCCCCACTTGTAGCTGAAAAACTAAGTGTAATATCTACATTGCCTCCTGCAACTGCTTGACCTGTTAGTGTAAAAGTTGATCCTAGAGAAGTGCTTGTAACTGAGCTTATTGCTATAGCTGTAACATCTATGACATTTACTTTTACAGCATTGTCTTTTACAAAAGTATCTGCAACATCATCTAAAGTAATCTTTGAAAATCCATTATTTCCTTTTTTCTTTCCCTTTAATCCGCTAAATACTATTTGAGTTGATGCTCCTGAATTTATGTTAGTGTTAACAGTTTTAGGGTAACTTGAACTTTCTGTCCAACTATTAGAATCTGGGTATAAAGTTGCTGTAGTCAAAGTACCTGCTTGATCTCCTGTATTCTGTATAGTTGCTGTACAAGAAAACTGATCATTTATTTTGACTTCAGAAGGACTGCATGAAAAAGCTGTTACCTGAAGATTGGCAGCTGCATAAACTGAAGGAGCTAACAAAACCACTACCATCAAACTAATAATTAAAATAATTTTTGTGAATTTCATTTTTATCAACCTACCCAGTTGCATTAAATGCATACATCCTTCCATCTAATGATCCTACATATAACATTGTGTTTACTAATATTGGTGATGATTGTACCCAATCTTTTGTTGTATAATTCCATAATAATGATCCTGTTGTAGAATTAAATGCATAAACATTTTTATCATTTGATCCAATATATAAAACGTCTCCAATAACTGAAGGAGAAGCCCAGTTATTTACAGTAGCTAAAGCTGTAGTATAGTTCCATATTTTAGATCCGTTTGTTGCGTTTAATGCATAAATTTGTTTATTAGTTGCTCCTAAATAAACTATGTTATTTGCTATAGCTGGTGATGAAAGGGTTCCTACTCTAACTCCTCCTGAATCAAGTATAGTATAATTCCATATAAGATTTCCGTTTGTTGCGTTTAAAGAATATACTTGTTGTGAACTTCCAATATATAAAATGTCACTTTCGATAGCTGGTGATGAAGATATAGACTCGCTACTGAATGGAGTGGTATAGTTCCATATATATGAACCGTTTGTTGCGTTTAGAGCATACACTTTTCCATCATTTGATCCAAAATACACTATACCATTAACAACTGCTGGTGTAGAAACAACAGAAGCTACTGTTGTATAATTCCATATATGTGCTCCTGTTGTAGCGTTTAAGGCAAATGTTTTATTGTTTTCACCTCCTCCAATATACACAACTCCATTTATAACATTCGCTGAAGAATAGTAAAAATGACTTCTATCACCAAGCGTATAATTCCATATCTGATTTCCGTTTGTTGCGTTTAGAGCATAAATCAAACCACCATTAGATTGTATATAAACTATTCCTTGATATATAGCAGGAGATGAAAAACTAATTCCTTTATTTGAAATATCTCCACCTACTGAAATATTTCCTCCGAGAACAGTATAATTCCATATTTGTGTGCCTGTTGTTGCATTAAGCGCATATGTATTGTTGTTCTCTGATCCAAAATACACTATACCATTAACAACTGCTGGAGAAGATCTTATAAAAGCTGATGTATTAAAGGTCCAAAGCAAAGTAAAGTTCTTGATACTAACATTGCTAGAATAATAAGCAGTGTGTTTTTGAGATAATCTAAACATAGGCCATTCTGTTAAAGATACACTAGGACTGCTTGATCCGCTGCTACCAGAACCTCCTGTAGTGTTAGACATATTTGCCTTTATTGCAACATATCCACGTGCAGAATTCCAATCTTCATCATTGCAGTATATTCTTATTCCATAAGACTGGTTTCCTAAGTTTGTTGCATCAAATAAATAGTAATGATTTGTTCCGTTTGTAACTAATCCTGTTGATCCAGAACTCCATCCCCAAACACCTCCTTTGTTCCAATTTTTATAATCTTTTGAAATATATTCATAATAATATGTTGTACTGTTAAAACCATATTTAGTATTGTTGCATGCTTCTCTAATCTGAGTGCTGTTTGAACTTGTTATAAGATTACAATTGCTGTAGCTATAGAATGAACTATAATCATAAACTTCTAAACTACATGTTCCATTTTTAGTAGTAGTCAAGTTTATGTAAAAGCTTGAATTTACTGTTTGATTTATTAAAGGAGTTTGCACTGAAATTGAAGGAGCTGTCATATCTTTTATGACAATATTTGTTCCTGCTATTACTTTTGTTCCATTTGGCCCTGATATTGTTGCTCTTATAAATATTGCTCCTCTGGTCCAATTTGCACTTGGGGTTTTTATGACAATTATTCCAGAACCTGTTATGCTAAGATTATTTGAAGCCTGACCTGATATAGAATATTCTGCATTACTATAGCTTCTACATGCTTCTGTCCAACAATTAGAAGATAATGCATATTCTACTTTTGTTACATTAATTAATGCAAAGCTATTTGCAGTATCTCTTACTTCTAATCTAACTGTAAGATTTTCATTTTGAGCAAAATAATACTTCCAGTTTCCATTTTGATCTGAATTATACCAGAAACCTGTATATGCATCTTTTGCATTAAACCAGATACTAGAATCACTTTGTACTATAGAACCTCCAGTATCTTTGAATTCTGACTGTAAATAATTATATCCTATTTGCCATCCAGAAGCTGGAGGATATATTGTAATATTTTTTGTTCCGTTTATCTCACAACCTTTTGATGAAGTAGTTGAATTACAACTGCCTATTGTAAAATCATATTTTTCTTCAGTGCTTTTATAAGTATCCGGATTATATCTCCATTGATATAATCTTGTAAGATTTCCTATTGCAGGAGCTCCTGAAGGAGTTGATATTGTTATAGGAACTACAATATTATTTGATTTTGAAACATCATTTCCACCTATAATGTTTCCTATATTAACTGAGAATGGAACTGCTCTAAAAGACATCCATCCTTCTCCTGTACTGCCAGATTTATCCTTAACTTTTATAGTTAGATAATGATAGTTGCCCCAGCTTCCTGATCCCCAGCTTCCTGAATTAGGACAGACTGAAAGATTAGCTGTTCCATTGAACAGATTTGCAGGAAGATAATTTGTATAAGATGTTGAACTACTAGAACCTCCTGTCCAAGTATTTTCTACTATATTTGTAATATTATGGGATGTGTTGTTCAAAATCGTATTTGAAGACCAATCTGGGTCTCTTACATTTAGGGTTCCATTAATACATTCAGTAGTTCCAACAGAATATTGATTTGTTGTTATATCAACTCTAAATGGAATTACTTGGAACCATAAGTTAGCATTTGCTGTTTCATTATCTGAATTCTTTAAAGTTAGTTCTCCCCAATAATATCCAGAAGGCCAATTACCATTTGCAAAAGTAACATTTACAATTCTAGATCCATTTATAGTAGTTCCTCCTCCAACTATAGAGAAGTTTATATCTTGAGGATAATTATATTCAATCTGTCTAAAATTAGTAGAATCCCATGACCTCAATACTCCAGATGAAATTGTTGTATTAATATAATCTGAAGAAGAATAACTATCATAATAGTATCCTCCTTTTTGAGATTTTGATGTAGTTATTTTGAAATACATCTGCTCATTATTTTTTATATTATATTTCCAGCTGCTTCCATTGAAGTTTGTTGGTTGTGATTCAGCATAGAAAGAAACTGTATTAAACCATCCATTTCCTGTTTCTGTTCCATTTACATCTAAGACAACTTCCCAGTATCCAGTTCCCCAGCTTCCTGATGTAGGAGTTAGATTTATTAAATAACTTGAATTAACACCTCCAGAATACCATCCACTAGATCTGTTAACAATTATAGATGTTGATGTATATGCACTAGTATTTAGATCAGTACAAGGCCATTTTCTACAGTCTCTTATTTTCTTAACACTTATAGTAACATTTCCTCCTAGATCATTTCCACCTTGACCCCATTCTCCTGCATTAGATACAGTAACATATAAACTTACATTATTTTTTGAGCTAATCTGATATGCTGAATTACACATATTATTAGAACAATCTATAGGTGTACTATATACATCCCATCTTCTTATTGAAAACCACGCATAACCATAATCACTGTTTCCGTCGCTGTCAGTACCTTTTAATACAGCACTATAGTATCCTGTTTTCCATTGACCTGGTGTAGGAGTTATGTTAACTGGCAATGATATAGAAGCTCTTCCATTTGTAACAGTTGAGGTATTTACAGCAGATACATTGTAATTATATAAAATAGGAGTAGAAAACCAATCATAACCTGTTCCCTGATATTCTATTTTTTCTAATTTAACTGTTCCACTTAATCCTCCTGATCCATAATTGCTCCACCAATTACTTCCTGCTTGATACATATCAACTGTCAAGTTAATATTTGCTCCAGGTTTATTATACCAGTTATTTGTGTATGCATAAATGTAGAATAATCTTGCTTCAAATCCTCCATATGTTGTATCAGTAGTACCATCTTGGCCAACTATTTTAAACTTTACACCATATCTTCCTCCATCCCAATTTGCTGAAGGTTTTACAGTGCATGTATATCCTCCTTTATTGTCTTCTGCTTGGCATACAGATTCTGTTTTATTAAGAGAAAATGTTTTTCCTGATTGTACATTTGTTACTTCTTCTATAGTTATTGTAGCATTTGTAACAACTTGCTGAGTGCTTGATTTATCAGAACATCCTTGGCTAAATCCGTGTTTTATATCACTTCCAATACTTGTAAATGAAGCTCTACCTCCTGTAGTATTTGATTGAGAAACTTTTAACTGGAAATATATTGTATCTGTTGTTTTGAACTGGGATATATAATAATCAGTTGCTGTAAATTGTCCTGCAGTGCTTTTAGGAGCAATACAAACATCATATGGATTTATAATAAATCTTGATGATATTGCTATTGTCCCATTTTCTGCTGATATATATACTGTGTATAATCCTCCTGCACTAGGAGTGTCTAATTTTAACCGCTGCGAAGAAACATTCCAAGCCCATTCTAATATGCTGTTAGAAGAATTTACTAAACTAAAATTATTAACTTTTGTATAACTAATCTCTGTACCGTTTGAGAATACAACTGATACTACTGAAGCATCTGAAAGATTAACATTTGAACTTGAGTTTTTAGAACTAAGTGTTATATAGACATTATCATTTGTTCCAAACAATTCTTTCAATATACCTTCCTTGTCTGTAGACTGTGCAAATATTGATGCATTAATAACATTTATTCTTTGTCTTAATGATTTTTGCTCATTATTGTGAGATACTAAAACAGAAACATAATATCCTCCTTTATTAGCAGGCGTTAAAAGAGAGAACCTATAACATCCTTCTTTTCCACAACTTACATTCCAAGATGCATTATATGTTGCTAGCTGATTGTTCAAATCATCTATTACACTTATATTCATTGAAGTTGTTGTATTTATTTCAGAAATAATAGATCCGTTTGCTCTCCATGAAGGATATATTTCAAAAGTAACATTTTTATTTGGAAATGCACTATATTCATAATCAAATCCAGAATCTATCTCTTTTTTCTTTAAAGACATATCCCAACTGCTTACTTGAAAAGAAGTAAATAATGTACTTGTTTGTCCTGCTGTCTTGCTTACATTTACCTCTACAAAATATGTTCCTGGAGAAAAACTTATAGCATCTACAGTAAATCCAAACCTATTTAGATATGAATTAGTAGAATTCAATACTGTTGATGTGATTGTTTTTATAGAAGATCCTGCACTATTTTTAATTACACCAGAAAATGTATATATATCTGCTGTGCTATTTGTCAAAACTTCTACTTCTACAGAAGCTTGGTCAGCTGTACTAAATACATATTTTATAGATTGCCCTAGCTCATCTTTCATCTGAATATTTGCACTAAATTGAACTACTTCAAAAGAACTGTATGATTTGAAATTATTGACTTCTAGTATATAATTCCCATAGCTAGAAGGAGCTGTGGTGTTTATAGTACATTTTCCATTTGAACCTGTTATGCAAGAAAATGTAGCTAATATTGATTTTGAAGAATTTCTTATTGTAATATTTGCGGTTACATTTGCTACATAAGTTATATCATCTCCAACCTCTTTAATAGATTCTACTAATATTTGAAGACTTCCTCCTGTACTATAAGAAGATTTGTCAGAGCTTACAAACAACTTGTCAATTGTTTGATTAACAACTTGTACTTCAGTTTTGGTCCACCAAACACCTGAGTTAGGATCTGTGTAATTAGCTTTTATAAAATAATCTCCTGGTGTAGCTGGTGATGTAACTAATACAGCTGTTGTATTATAATCGTTTCTGGAATAGAAAGATCCATCAGAAGTTGTATTTAATGAGTATGAAGAAACAGAAGCATTTGTAGTTTTACTTATAAAAGATATATTTACTCCACTATTTGGCAAGCCAGTATGATTTACCAATAAAGTGCCGTTATCACTGTAATTTGATAGATAAAGATTTCCTCTGATTTCTACTCTATCATTTACAGAATAAATTGTTCTAGAAGTAATAAGTCCTAAATCTGCTGTATAATTATTTGCATATACAATAGGAGAAAACGCTAGAAGCAATCCAGATAAAATAATAATACATAGATACTTCTGTCTATCCATGAATTAGCTTTCAATTCGTCCAATATATATAGTTTTTGTAACTATTTTTAAGGGTTTTTTTGCGGATTTTTATCTATTTTTTCTTTCAATACTCACTATTCTGCAAATATCTTGCATACATAAATAGCTTTAAATATTATATAGGAACTATAAACTATCCAAATAGAAATTTACTTATTAGTTAAATATAACTATTTATTGGTGATATAATGTATTATAGTGTATCTGACGTAAACCCTGTAGGCAGAGTAGCTGAAGCTCTTTTAGATGAATTGTCAGTAGCTAATACTGAATCAGGATTTCCAAAGATGGATATAGCGTGTTTTGATGATGCTAGGGCTGCTTCTTTTATACATGATATAAGAAGTCCTTTATGTATTATAAAAGGATTTTATTATGTTCTTAGTAGAACTGGAAAATATAATGGTACTGAAGATGTTTTAGGTGCTGTTAAAGTAAGTTCTGATAGACTAGAAGAAGCTGCACAAGAAGGCGCTCATAAAACTATTATAGGAAAGCGTCTTAGAGAACTTTATGATGCAACACAAAATTTTTTATACTATCAAATAAGGGATCCTTATAATCATGGAAAAGCTGATGCTCAAACCGTTGATATGGCAAGATCTGTACTACGTTCTTCAGAATTATTAAGAGTATACATGGCTCCTAGATTACTTTCATTGGGACACTTAATATATGTAGCAAAAATGGGTTCTGATGATGTTGTATTTAGAAGAGAGGGCAATTTTGGATTAAGAGTTCCTAATTCTGCAAGAGTTCCTATAGGAAATGTTTTCACAAATGCTGCTAAATACGCTGATGGTTTTGTTGATTTAAAAATACGTCCTGACGGTAAATACCATAGGATTGATTTAAAAAATCCTATAGACGAGACAAAAAAAGGGAATACAGGAATGGGGATAAAAATAACAGAGAGTTATATGGAAGCCATAGGAGGTAAATTTTATGAAGGTCCTATAAATGGAACATATTCTGCAACTCTTTTATTACCTAAAGATATTGTAAGAAAATAGATTTGATAATTCTTCAGGAGATACAAAAATTATAAAGCCAGGAGAGGGAATTGAACCCCCTTATGCCGCTTTCTACACAGGAGATGAAATCAAATGAATCTGACGCGCTCACTTAGCTCGCTTCACTCGCGTTGTTCTCTTGTCTCTCCCTGTCACCCTCATTTCCTTAATGAGTTTCTATGAAACTCATTATAAATATTATGTGAAATTTATTTCACATTTTTGTTTTTGGGTGACCTTAAGCCTTTTTACTAAAAAGGCTTAGTCTGCAGGCGGCCGCGTAGCCAGTCCGCCATCCTGGCAAGGATTAAAAATATTTGCATGAAAATTATTTAATACGCGTTTTTTTTCTATATTATACAAAATTTACTTCTAAGTTAAAAATGTAACAAAAGTGGGATTTAAATTCTAACATTCCTTATTTGAATTAAGTGGGATTATGAAAGGAATGAATATTATAAAGATTGATTCTAAAGGTCGTGTACTTATACCTTCTTATTTGAGAAAGACAATGGGTCTTGCAGAAGGTTCTGAAATTATTGTTGTAAAGGATGAAGATGAGTTAAAAATGTTTCCTCTCTATAGAGGAATGAATGCCAAAATGAAGATCATGCTTAAAGATATGCCAGGTGCATTATCTTCTGTTTCTGGAATTATTGCAAAACATAACTGCAATATAATTATTTCAACAACAACTCCTATGGAGAAAAATTTGACTGAATGGTCTGCTATAATACAAGCAAAAGATCTAAATGCCTTGCCAAAACTGAAGAAAGTTCTTTTAGAATCTGAATTTGTTGAAAGAGTTAAAATGTTCTACTGAACCGCAAACCTGCGGTTTTCAGTTTCGAGTGCCTCCTGATTTCCCTTCATGTTTATTCCATAAACATATAATAAAATCATACTGAACCGCAAACCATTTTAAATTTATCCAAATTCTATTAAATTTATGAAACTGTTTTTAACTTCTTCTGGTTTGAGAAAAGAGTATGAGAACGACTTTTTGAAGCTACTTGGAAAAAATCCTAAAGATACAAAAGTAGCATTTATACCAACAGCAGCTGATCCAGAAAAAGATAAATCCTATGTAAAAAAGAGTGTAGATGAACTAAGAAAAATTGGTATAACACAGATAAATGAGGTTGACCTTAAGAACGAAAATGCGAAAAGCTTGAAAGAAAAACTTTCTAAAGCAGATGTAATTTATGTAAACGGGGGAAATACTTTTTATCTCCTAGACTGGGTTAGGAAGAGTGGATTTGATAAAATAATTCCAAATCTTCTCAAAAAAGGTAAGATTTATTTTGGTGTTAGTGCTGGAAGCTATCTTGCTTGTCCTACTATAGAAATGGCTACCTGGAGGCATCAAGATAGGAATAGAATAGGTGTAAAGGATTTTAGTGCTCTAAAACTAGTTCCATTTTTGATAACAGCCCATTATACAAAAGACTATAAGGAAATTATTGAAAAGGAAGCTAAGAACACAAAATATCCTATTATTGCATTAAATGATAAACAAGCTGTTGTTGTCAAAGATTAAAAAATTGAGATAGTTGGGAAATGTAAGAAATTGATTTTTAATAAGAATTCTGTTTTTAATACTTTTCAAATCAATTAATTTTATTGATAAATATGACAGGAAATCTAACACTTGAACATGTACACAAAGATGTACTGGAAATGAAAAAAGAATTAGATATTATACGTTCATTGCTTGAAGGTGAGTTGGAACTAAGTGATGAAGCAAAAAAACTTCTAAAAGAAGCTAGAAAAATAAAGAAAGATGAAATGATATCCCATGAGGATGTTGAAAAGGAGTTCTTATGAGCTATTCTATTGAATGGAACCCTAAAGCTCTTGATTCTTTAAGAAAACTTCCTAGAGAAATTTCACAACGAATGGTTAAAAAAGTTTCTGAATTGAAAGAAAATCCATACCACTATTTAGATCGTTTGATTGATGATCCTGGATTCAAACTCAGAGTTGGTGATTATAGATCAATAGTTGATATTGAAGAAAACAAAAAACTTATAACTGTAAGACTTATTGATCATAGAAAAAGAATCTACAAAAATCTCAATAAGTGATGATATGAAATCCATTAAACAAGTTGTTAAATTCAAAGCAAATCCTGAAGAAGTTTATAGTGCTCTAATGAGTTCAAAGAAACATAGCCAATTTACTGGATCAACTGCAAAAATAAGCACAAAAGTTGGTGGAAAATTCAGCGCATATGAAGGAGGACTTTATGGAAAAAATCTAATTCTAGTAAAAAACAAGAAAATAGTACAAGAATGGAGATGTGAGATGAATGAGTGGCCTAAGGACCACTATTCTAAAATAATATTTTTGATAAAAAAAACTAAAGATGGATCAGAATTAATATTTACACAAACAGGTGTTCCAGATAAATGCTATGCAAGCATAAAACAAGGATGGATTGACTATTACTGGAATTCTATGAAGAAGTTCTTTGATTCTAAATAAGCATTCTTTAGATAAATTATTTTTTATATAATTAGAAAAATAAAAGAAAAAAAGGTTGAATTGAAATTGCTTCACAATTTCATGCTGTTCTTGCATTCTAGTTTAGTCAGTTGCTCTTACAGTTATTGTTGACTGTAGAAAAGATCCGTTTGCTGTTCCAAAAGGTATAGCTGTGTTAAAATAGATCCTTTGCAGTTGGCCTGGTTTAAACAATCCTCCGTTTGTTGTGTCGTTTATCAAGTAAACGTCTTTGCTACACAATGAAGCATTGTCATATGCATCAATTCCTTGATTTCCAAGACCCTGATCATTATTGAATTTCCATATTCTTGCTACGTTACAATCTTGTCTTATTGCAAAACAGTAAGATGTGTTAAATCCATAAGGATCACTGCCTGGCATGTTGAATGTTACATCTGAAAAGCCCCAACCATCTCTTGCTGCTGAAGGTGCGTTCAATGATAGAGTTACTCCAGTCTGTCCTGTCAAGTCTATTCCACCATTTTGTGTTCTGTTATGAACATTTGCAGTTGTGTTGAAATACCTTAATGTACCATTTCCGCATGTAGCTGAGATACCGCCTGAAGAATTACCATTAAGAACCTCCCAGAAATATTCATATTCTGTGAATCTGAATCTTCCTCTAGCTCCAGTACCAGCTGTGTTTGTTACATATACTGGCATCAATTCGTTAGTTGCTAACGAACTTTCTAGATAACCAAATGTTATGTCATCAGTACTTGCTAATAAAACATCTCCTGTAGCTATATTATCTACTCTACCAGAAGCAATTGGATTAAATCCTGAACCATAAGATCCTGGAACATCTATTGAAAGTTTTGTTACATTAGAAGAACCAATGTTTTCTATTTCAGCAGATTTTGAAGTGCCTAATGTACCTACTCCGACATTTGTCCAAGTAAAGGAATTTGGTGAGATGTCCACTTGTGTAGAAGATGATACTGAAGAATCGACGGTTGCTGTATCTGTTTGCGCCAATGCTAGACCTAAAGCCATTGCTAAACCTAGAATACTTACTATAAGTATTTTACTAAATTTTACCATGTTCTCACTAGCCTTTTATTTTTTACAAGAATAATTATCAAAAATTATCCAGCATTCCAATCCAGAGAATTTCCATTCTGATTTGTGCTAAATAAACTTATAATATTTTTTCAGTAAGCATTTATTGCTATAAACCATATATAAGTGTTGTGGTATTTTTGGCAAAAAAAAACGAATTTTTTTTCTAGAAATTCAAGCTTTCAAAAACAAAAAGATGACTCATGCTAATCGTTTGTGCTCAGCACACTCACTGTCGAATTTGTTCGAAATTCTTGTGAAGAGGAAAGTCTTATTCCTTATGTTCACTAGCTTTATTTAAACATCCATGAATCTTTGGTTTTCTGACTTTGATACAGGCTGTGGATTTCCTGAAACAATGTAAGGTGATTTTACGCCGGTTATAATGCTAATGACTTGTATCTTACCAGACATTTCAGGCACTATTCTAGCTCCCCACATGACAGTTGCTCCTGGGTCCATGTGTCTTGAGACAGTCTCACCTATCTCGCTGACTTCCTCTAGCTTCATGTCATCTCCTCCAATTACTTGGACAAGTGCACCAGTTGCACCTGTGTAGTCTACGTCTAACAAAGGATTTGCCAATGATCTGGAGACAGCTTCTCTTGCTCTGTCTGAGCTGTCAGATTCTCCTATACCAATGGTTGCTACTCCACCTGATTTCATTATTGCTTTGATATCTGCATAATCTAAGTTAACAAGAGATGGTGTAGATATTGTTTCTGTTATTCCTTTAATCATTGTAGCTACAAGACTGTCTGCTACTGCAAAAGCCTCTTTTAATGGACGCTTTCCAGCAACTTCTAATAAACGCTGGTTTTCAATAACAATTACTGTGTCGCATGCTGCCTTTAGTCTAGTAAGACCGTCTTCTGCTTTTGATATTCTTGCTCCTTCTATTTTCAAAGGCAATGTTACACAAGCTATTACAATAGCTCCCATGCTTTTTGCAACAGAAGCTACAACAGGCGCAGAACCAGTACCTGTACCGCCACCCATTCCTGCTGTGATAAATAAAAGATCACATCCTCTCAAAACAGCTTCTAGATCTTTTTTAGACTCCTCTGCTGCTTTTTTTCCAACATCTGGATATCCTCCTGCTCCCAGACCTTTTGTCAAAAGCCGGCCTATAAGTATTTTTTTATGAGCATTTGTTGACTGCAAATGACGAGCGTCTGTATTAATAGCTACTGTTGTAGCTCCTGTGACACCTAGTTCACTTAGTCTGTTGACTGTGTTAGATCCACCACCACCACAACCAACCACTACTATTCTTGGTTCTGTTGCCTTGAAATCATCTACGTTTTGTTCTTCCATAATAAACACCTCAATTGTTTTTAATATGATGTGCTAAACTCATTTGTCTCTTAATAAAATATTCCTCCTTGTGATAATATTCCAATACTCACTCTTTCAACTATTCCAATTCTTTCAGTAACAATTTTTTCTGATAAATGATCAACATACTTTATATTTACCATAGGTTGTTGAATTCCTGACAGCGATAGAGCTATTTGATATGGAGTGTGCTCAAAAGCTTCAATAACTAATCTATATATGTCTCTTCATTACTTCTTTTGCAACTATAGTATGTGTCATAACAAACTAGAATATTATTGTGACACATACTACACGCAAATAATATCAATTATTTGGTGCATCAAAGACGTTTTCGTCTTTGAATGTATGCAGAATGCATAATTATGTTCTAATTAGTTATGCATTCTACTATAACTATCCTCTTTGTAACGTTTCAATTTCTTCTATAGTTACTATACAACTCATCCTTTTTCTATTTTAATATGATGTGCTAATTTTTTCTCGTTTGTATATAATCTCGAAAGTGGTATATATAATTTACTGTATTTGACAAATACTCTTCCGCTCTCAACACGCTCGCTACAGTCGCAAGCTTTCTTTGCTATCTAGTTTCGTTTGGATCTTGTGCACTCGCTTAGCGCATCTATAAAATTTGTTCAATTTCATTTCGAAATTTTCTTGTTCACGTTTCTCGTTTGTATATAGGTAAAATTATTTTAGAGGTATGATTGCTTTCTATAAATATTCTCATCCAACACAAGAAAGAGTATAAACTCTTTCTGTACAACAGAACTACAAGTTCTGTTTGCAAAGTAATTTGGTATAGTTTTGTTGGATTCAAGTATACTCATCCATGACAAATAACATAAAGATTTATTTTGATGAGTATATTCACTTCACTGTCATCTCTTGCAATTCATTTATCCTCTTTCCAATATTATCAATAAACTTTTCATCCAATTCGCCCAAAACAAGCTTCATCTTGCTTACAAATTCTCTGGCATTTCTCATTACAATATTGGTTTCTTTATAGTTTATAGAAACGCCGTATTGAACTGTCTCTCTTGCTCGTTTTATTTTCCACATATAATCAATGTATTTTTCGCTTATTGTTATGGCTTCGATCTTGTTTTTTCTTTCCTTTAATTCAGTAAATTTGTCTATCAAATCTTTGCTTATCTGATCACTGAAGAAGTACTCCAAAACCGCCACAGTTGTTGTGTGGTCCTTACTTTCTAATCCTATTTTTGTTAGCAATGACATGGCTGAGTGGTACATAGAATAATATGCAGAAATTACAACCCAATCCTCATGGCCAAGTTTGCTCAAATCCGTCATAACTATTAAATTATGGTCTGCTTTCCTAATATGGCCTTCACTCAGGTAATTATTTGACTTGGATATTCTGAGACCTCTTTCTTCTTTTGCCCTCTTCAACGACTTTACAATCATGTCTTTCGCTTTCATTTTTAAACCCTCTGATTTCACATACACTAGAAATATGTTCTCTACATGTAGCTAACAACAAATTACTATACTGATTATTTTGTTATATATCTGTAATCCACAAAAATATCTTCATGATTATGATTTGAGCATCAAATTTACAAATTTTTCCACACCGTACAAAATATAATGGTCTTTTATAACTTCTTTTATTATGACTTTATTTTTCTGTTTTCTAAAATCCTCTGAGGTCATTACTATAACATTAATCTCTTTACCATATTTTGCATATACCTCTCTTGTTATCTTATCTATACCCGCTTTTGTTTTGCTTATCATCAAAATATCAATATCGCTTTCTTTTCTCGCTCTTCCTTTGGTATATGAACCAAACAAAACAATTGAAATCGGATTAATAGTTAATTCAATAGACTTTAAAAAATCCTCTAATATAATTTTAATCTCTTTGTTTGAATTGTAAAAATCTTTTTTCTTTTCAATTTCACTCAGATTTATCAATGCAATTGTTTTTTCTGTACCTAAATTTATAGAACATAGATATGCTTTACCAGCTTTTTCTTTGGTAACTACGCTGTCTTTGATTAATTTATTAACAGTTCTATGAACGAACGAATAATACTCATTTAGAGATTTCGCTATCTCATTTATAGTAAACTTTCGTTCTGTATTTCTTGCCAATAAATCAACAATTTTTAATTCAAGTTTCATATTATCACTATTTATGATAATATTATCACTATAAGTGATATATATTGATTTTGTTGCCAGAGTTACTATGTTTGATAGTCTCGTTTGGATCTTGTACACTAGCTTAGCTCACTGTCGGATTGTTTCTCAATTCTTGTTCACGTTGCTCGTTTGCATTATTTGAATTTTATCAAAACAAATATAAGAGCTAGAAAAGTTATGACAACTAAAAAAAGCAGAAAAATTGTAATCGAGGAGCTTTTTGTTGAATTGGATTTTTCATAACTTGAATTAGATATATTTTTATTATCTGTGTTGTTTGGATTTTCTATATAAGAACTAATATTATCAGCTACATTATCATAGGAAATGGTTTTAGAGGAATTCTTATAATTGCTTTTATTTTGTATGTTTTCGATAATCTCTGTGTTATTGTATTCAGTGTATTTGATCTCAGCAGAGTTATTAACAATATTTATTTTAGATACAACAACTGCCTCAAAATTGCCTATTTTCTCTGATGCAGTTATGTTTATTATTTCTGAAGAGTTGTCTAATAACGTTATATTATAAAATATTTTTCTACTATCTTCTGAAGACTTAAAAGAAATAGAGCTATTAGATAATTTAACTAATTCTGAATCAACTCTTAATTCTACAAAAAAATCCTTTTTCTCGTTGTTTATGATATATACAGCATATGTTTTTTCTTCTCCAATTTGCATATCTTTTCCAATAAATACTATTCTTTCTCCAGGAGCTATGCCTAATCCAAAAACAACTGAAGAAGACAATAAAAAAGTTATGCTAATTATAAATAGAAAAAATAGATGGGATGATTTAGTTGCCATATTAATCACTTGCCTTAGAAGATGTAATAGTTATTGTTGAAGCCTTATTTCCAGAAGGCTCTCTATAAGGAACCCTTAAATACAAGGTCATGTTAGCAGTAATTGCTGAGAATGAGGAATTTTTATGCTTTAATCTTGTGATAAATTGTCTAGTAGTTGCATCTAGATCAGTTAAACTCTCAGATGCACTGTCATATGAACTTGTTTGATTAGCAGTAATATTAGACTTATATTCACTTGTTTCGCTGCTTCGCAATCCTGTCCAAAAAGATGTTGATGACATAGTTATGTTAAAATCAACATTTCCATCATTTTTCAGTGTTATTGTTCTGTTGTAAGTTTCTCCAGGCAGCATATTATACGGAAATTGAAATGTTGTTGAAGACAGTGTTAGTGCAACAACTGAAAGAATTTTAAATATAAATTTATGAGACCAGTCTCCATAGTCAACGCTGTCATATGCTCTAGCTCTCCAGAAAAGATTTTTGTCTACTTTGAGTTCTGCTACAAAAATTGAAAGAGTATAGTAACTAATGTTTTTAGCTGTTGTATTGATAATATATTCTGGCGAACTAAAATCATTATCATCATCTATTTGTATTTGATAAGTCAGGTTGTCGCCATCTGGATCAGTAGCATCTGACCAATTAAAAACAGGCTCTCTATATATAGTTTCTGAATTATTTTCAACCTTTAGTAAATTAGGCTTACTGGGAAGTCTGTTTTGCACAAAAAAGCTTTGTACAGCCAGTGTGCTATTCCATTGGCCAAATGAATCATTTGCATAAAAATTCCAGCCAACTGTTTCCTGATTATTCAAATCGCTTTTAGATATTGTACATGAATATATATTGCCAGATTTTGTTGTTGTGTAATTTACAAAAGAATTTGTTGCATTATGCCTGCACCAAACTTGAGATACATTTGTTGTTTTATCTGACCAAGAAGAGTTTATTATTACATCTATGTCATTATATATTGGATCTAATGTTTCTCTTGTAAAATTAGTAAAATATGGGGGTTCTACATCTGCTGTATAGTTTTTTGTAGAGTTTCTTTCTTCGCTACCATTTAATTGATCTCTAAATAGGAATTTTGATTTTATAGTATAATTATTGTCAAAATATCCAGAGCTTGGACATTCTGCAACATTATAAACAAGAGATGCTTGACTTGATTTATCTCTATCTATTCTAAAGCTTCTTGTATCAATTGTTTTGAGCGGTGTTGAATTGCTCTTATAGTATAATTCATGCACAAGCGTACCTGTATAGTTTCCATTTCCAGTATTTGTAACATTTGCAGTTATAGTTATGCCACTATCACATCCATATAGTGTATTGCCAATCCACCCCCCCCTATTGTTGCTGTAGCAACACCTTCATAATCTGTTAGTATTGTAAAATTTTGTGCTGCTGTTTCTGAAACAAGACTAGTATTTGCAGTCCATGCTATAGTATAATTTCCATAATATATGCTGTTGTTTGTATTTACAATGCCAGCGCATTGCATTTTTTTTGCTGGCTCTGTGTGGGTTATATTAATTAGAAAATTGTCGCTAGCTGCAATTGTTCCATCACTGTGCGTCATAGTGCATGTTATATTTATGTTTGTTAGATCAAGTGTTCCTGTATTTGACAATACTGAAGTTATGTTTAGTCCATGATAATCTGATGCATTTTTCAATGTTGAACCATTTATAGAATCTATAACAGCTAGGTTATCAAATTTAAAGCTTCTTCCAGGTATTATTTCTGTAGCGCTTTTTCCCAACTCATTGTTTGTATTTCCATAAGCAACTCCAAAAAACTTTTTAAACCTTGCTCCTGCTTGCGTTAAATTTCCGTCTGCTATTTTTAGCACAAACATTATATCATTTTTATTATTTAGATCAGGAGAGGTAATATCTATCTGCTCTGGAGGAACTTCTCTTTTGCCATCAGTGTCTGTGCTTGGATTTGCAAATCCTTCCTGAAACTCTATTTTTACTTTATTTGTAAATTCTACTGATCCGCCTATAAAAAGATCTAATCCAGATATTCCAGTTCCAAGATGCTGCTTAATAGTAAATGAATCATTTGCAGCGCATTTTTGCAGGTCAACTTCATTTGGAAGGCTTTGTGTATCGCACACTATTGATCCTTCTTTTGTTATCTGCTCTTCTGTTCCAGCACCATATTGCGAGCTGTTGACTATTGCTTTGTATTCGTCCTGAGATTCTACTCCTGAATCACTTGAAACATCAAAATCAAAGTATGGACTATGGCCTACAGCTATAAGAGAAGTTGTTGTATTGCTTTTTATCTCGTGAAACATAAAAAACTGAGATACAGCAGAATCAGCAATATAGCTAAATGTTCCAATAATATCAGAATTGACAATAATACAATCTACTTGAGCTAAACTAGTGGTATTTGAAATAATGCTGCATGATGTACTATTAGCATTTGTATTAGTAATGTTATAGGTTATTCCAGTTTTGTTATAAAATAATTGAGGCTTTATTAAAAACAAAACATCTCTGTTAGTATTGCCGCTGTTTGTTATATTTAGGTCTATTACATCGCCTGGATAGAGCTCGCTTGTCTTATTATGAAGGACATTAGGCCCTCCTGATCCAGAATTTTCTGTTCTTCTTGTTGTTCCAGTTATGCTGTAATTTCCTTCCCTAGATGCAACTATCTTTACGCTAAAATTTATATTATTTAACATATACCATGTAATATTTCCATTTGGTCCTATGTCTTTTCCTGCTGTAATATTTACTGCAAATGCTTGAGAAGATAGTACAAATAAAAAGACAACTCCAAAACCAAATAATATAATTTTATTCAACAAACCACCAAATATAGTATAGTGAAAGTAGTTTAATAAAGTTTTCTACTATCTTAAATAAAATTACTATAAGTGTAAGATATTGTGATAGTTATGAAATATTATTTTATTATATCTTCTTTGTTAATAGCCTTGTTTTTGATAATTTACATTAATCCACTACTAGGCCAAGAAGGATTAGGTGGTGTAGGCAATATATCATTAATAAATATTACACCTAAGAACTTTTCATGGAATAACACAGATATAGCTTATATAGGAAATGCCTTGAACATGACAATTGAAAACACTGGGACTGTTACCATAAGCACAATATATGCTACTATAACTACGACCAATACAAATCCTTATGGTACAGGCATATCAACAAACTACAATACTGGTAATTTTATTTTATTGAGAAACAGTACAAACACAAGCACAGACATGTTTTATATTAAAAATAAGAATTTCAATGAAACTCCACCTATTTATTTAATTCTTCCTGATAGTCAGGCTGTGGGACAGAATCACTAACCTAACCAATACAAATTATGCCACACGCCTCTAAGCTTATCAGCTGTATCAATTCTATCAGGTCTTTTCTGTCCCAGTTTCCAACCAG
>Ga0209515_10002162_pt1 | contig 30869 bp, 29 predicted proteins | sample Subgroupgradi54m_FD_187454 | JGI IMG/M metagenome (GOLD analysis project Ga0209515, IMG submission 187454) | Subsurface groundwater microbial communities from S. Glens Falls, New York, USA - GMW60B uncontaminated upgradient, 5.4 m (SPAdes)... ... | reverse complement strand
CGGCACGATCTGATGCTCCAACCTGCCGCACAGCTCATCGTCACGGTGAGCAATCCGAAACAGCTGCCACTTCCAGGCGTCTACGTGGCCATCACCCAATCCGGCAACACTGATAATGCGCTGGCCGCTTTCACCGATGAGCATGGCATCGCCCACTGGGCGGACCTTGAGCCGGGCTCGTACGATGTCTCTATCGGTCAGAACAGCATGGCGAATCCAGAAACCCCAACGCCCCCCTCCGGATCGGTCACCCTCTCCTCCGGCCAGGTCGCACGAATCAGTCTCACCACAGAGCCCTCCCCGCACTAAGCGCCTCTCTGCCGTCGCCCGTCGCTCTAGGGCTCAACGCTGTAGGCTCTAGGCGCGTGTGCGGTCTAAAGCTCTGAGCTTTCAGCCTGAGGATTCTAGGATTATGCGGGAACTGGGCTTGGGTTTGGGGTTGAAGCGGTGGTCTGGATGAACTTGGCGGAGAGGATTTTCGAAATGCCCGGCTCTTCCATGGTCACCCCATAGAGCGAGTCGGCCTTGGTGATCGTCTTTTTGTTATGCGTGATGAGGATGAACTGCGACAGCACCAAGAACTCCTCAAGGACCCGCGTGAAGCGGTCCACGTTGGCCTCATCGAGGGGCGCATCGATCTCATCGAGGATGCAGAAGGGTGAGGGGCGGACTTTAAAGAGCGAGAAGAGCAGCGCGATCGCCGTCAACGCGCGCTCCCCGCCGGAGAGGAGGCTGATGTTCTGGAGCCGCTTGCCGGGCGGCCGGGCCACGATGTCGATCCCAGATTCGAGCACGTCTTCCTCATCCATGAGGATCAGATCTGCCTCGCCGCCGTCGAAGAGTCGGCCGTAGTAGTGCTTGAACTCCTGTTTGATGCGCTCGAACGTCTCGCGAAATTGCGCGCGCGCGGTTCGGTTGATTTGCGTGATGGAGGCCTTGAGATCGTCGCGCGCCTGCACGAGATCTTGCTGCTGCGTCTGCAAAAATTCCAGGCGGCGCTTGAGCTCATCATACTCATCGACCGAGCCCAGGCTGACCGGTCCCATCCCTTCGAGTTTGGCGCGCAACTTCTGGACCTCGTCCGTCATCGTGGTGCGCTGCTCCTGGCTGAGTGGCGAGGTCTCGGCATACTGCTGTGCGGCCAGTGTCGCGTCATCGATCTGATACAGTTCTCGCAACCGCTCAATGATCCGGTCTCGACGAAAGGTGCGCTCCGACAGCTGCTGGCTCTGCTCCTGGATCTGTCGCATCAGCGTCGACAGCGCTTGCTCCGCCTGCAACAGATGCGGCAGGACCTGGTCTCGCGTGGTTTCTTCCTCCTGCAACGCGACCGTGACCTGCGCCGCCTCGGCTTCAAACCGGACTCGCTCGTCCTTCCCCTGCTGACTCCCCTGCTTGTGCGTGTGCAACTGCAGCGTCAACTCATCCGCGCGCTTAAGCGCCTCCGCCCGCTGGCCCGCCTTGGCCTCACGCTGTTGGAGGAGCTGCGTGCGGTCCGACTCCAACTCTGACGTCCTGGCACGGAGCGCTTCCGTGCGCTGTGTGAGCAACTGCAGCGTCGCTTCGACTTGCGCTTTCGCAATCAACAGTTGTTGCCGACGCTGCTCGGACGACTCGCGCGCACTCTGCGCCTCGGCAAGGGTGCGCTCCACAGTGTGCTGGCGATGCTCGGCCTCTTCGACCGTGTGCTGCGTCGTCGTCAGCGCTGCGCGCAATTCTTCGCGTGTCGCCGCCAACTCCTGACGCTCCAGCGTCACCGCTTGCTGCTCCTCCTCAAGCCGTCTCGCTTCATGGGTCAGTTGATTGAGATGAGACTCGGCGCGATGCACACTGCTCGTCAGCTGTATCCATTGATCTTTGACGCCTTCGTGCTGGCCGATGAGCGACTGCCACTCTTGCTCAGCATGTTGCGCCTCAGCGTCGAAACGGCTGAATTCTTCTTCGAGCGACCCGAGCCGCGTCGTCGCCTGCTCCCACCGCTGCTTGCGGCCGACGCGGCCCTGCCGATTGGCGCGCGGGGTTCCGTTGAACTTCCATGACCGTCGGTCCCATCGATCCCCACGGAGACTCACGACGCGTCCTTGCGGCACGGAGCCGTCACTCAGCAAACGCTCGATATCATCAATGATCCACGAATCATTCAGCAGCCAATCGACGAGTCGTTGATAGGGCGGCTCGGTCCGAATGTACTGACGCACCGCACCGGACACCCCGGCTTGCACCCGCTGCGGCTCACCCGCGACGGCGCTGGCCGGACAATCCTCCAGCACGAGAAAGCGGCAGCCTTCCAATTGTTGCGCGCCGAGCGTCTCGCGGCAGCGGGCCAGCGCCTGACGATCGCGCACGACGAGCGCCTCCGCCATCGGGCCAAGCGAGGCTTCGATGATCTCCTCATAGCCCGGGATCGCCTGGACGACGTCGACCAACGGGCCAATCACACCGTCAATGGACTGCTCCATCAACGCCTTCACGGCGTCCGGAAATCCTTCATAGTGGCGCCAGAGATCTTCCAACAGCGTGACCTGTGCCCGCTGATGAGCCAGCTGCTCGCGCGACTGGTGGAGCCGCCCGGTCAACTCATGACGGCGCCGATCCGCCACCTCCAGGGCCTGCGCCGCTGCCGCGGCACGACGCTGGAGCTCATCGGATTGGGATTGCAGCGAGTCGCGCTCGCCCTGGGCCGCTGCTCGACGCTGACTCACCTCATCGCAACGTGAGACCCGTTGGGTCTGCTGCGCGTCCACGCGCTGCAACTGGGCATCGAGACTGTGGAGCTGCGAGGTCACCTGGTTGAGGGTGTTGCGACTCTGCGAGGCGCTGGACGCGGCGTCGAAGAGTTGCGCCTTCGCCTCGGTGAGGGTTTGCAGCGCAGTTGTGAGTGTTGACTCAAGTGCGCTCAACTCGCCGTCGCCCTGACCGAGCTGGGCTTGCGTCGTCGCTAACTGCGCATGAATCTCGGTGGTCGCGCCGTTGACCCGCGCGAGCTGTTCGTCAAGCTGTGCGAGCCGCTCACCAAGCTGAGTGCCCTCAGCCTCGAGCTGCGTGATCTGCTGCTTTAGCTCTTCGATCCAATTGGTCTTCAGCGAGAACTGGCTCTCATGCTGATCAATCTGGCTGGTGGACTCGATAACCTTGGTGCGCAGGGCTTGGAGCCGCTGCTGCGTCGAGGAGACCGCGGCATTACAGGCTTCAAGCGAGGCCATCGCGCTCTGCTTCTGAGCTTCCAGTTCGTCACGCTTGGCTCCCAACTCCTGGAGCTGCCGCTCCATCTCTCCATAGCGCGTCTCGCCCGACTTCAGTTCATCGACGGCCAGTTTGAGTTCGAGGTCTTTGAGGTGTTCCCACTGCGATTTGTACTGGCGCGCTTTGTTGGCCGCACGCTCAAGCGCGCTGACCTGGCGACGTACCTCCGAGATGATGTCGGCGATGCGCACGAGATGCTCTTCCGTTTCATCCAACCGGCGCATCGTCTCCTGCTTCTTCGCCAGATACTTGGCCACCCCGCTGGCCTCCTCGAACACCACGCGTCGCTCATCGGGCTTAGAGGAGAGGATCATGTCGATATGGCCCTGCTCGATGATCGCATACGTGCCGCCGCCTAATCCGGTGCCGAGGAACAGCTCTTGGATGTCCTTCAGACGACAGGGGCTTTGGTTAATGAGATACTCGCTCTCGCCAGAGCGATACACGCGGCGGGTCACGGTCACTTCGGTAAAGGAGATCGGCAGGAGCCCCTGCTCGTTGGAGATGGTGAGGTGCACCTCGGCCATCGAAAGGGGCGCCTTGCGGTCGGTGCCGTTGAAGATGACATCTTCCAGACGGGGCGCACGGACGTCGCGCGGGTTGTGCTCACCCAGCACCCAGCGGATGGCGTCGACGACGTTGCTCTTGCCGCTGCCGTTGGGGCCGACGATGGCGGTGACGCCGGGCTCGAAGTGGATGGTGGTCTTGTGAGCGAAGGACTTAAACCCGAAAATCTCTAATTTCTTAAACCGCATGCGACAGGCTCAACAACCGACGGGTCCGTGATGCGGACCGCTCAATCACGTCAACCCACAATATCTTCGCCACCGTCGACGCCAATGACGTTGCCGGTGACCCACCCCGCGCCCGAGTTCGAGAGAATGGCAATCGCACTCGCCACATCCTCGGGCGTGGTGAGGCGGTGGTGCGGATTGCGCAGCTTGGAGAACTCCATCATCTGCTCATTCCCTGGAATCTTGCGCAGCGCTGGCGTATTGGTGACCCCGGCGCGGACACAGTTGGCCGTCGCGCCGTAGGGTGCGAGCTCCATCGATAGTTGACGGACGTGTGACTCCAGCGCCGCTTTCGCCGCGGACACGGCCCCGTAGGTCGGCCACACGCGGCGACCACCCGAGCTCGTCATCGCGAAAATGCGTGAGCCTGTACCGATGAGTTTGCGCGTGACGAGATCCTGCACCCAGTAGACGAGACTGTTGGCCATGACGTCGAGCGTCATCTCCATTTGATCTTTGGTGAGTTGTTCTTTCGGATCGTTACTGACGTAGGGCTTGAGCGTACCGAAGGCGAGTGAGTGCATCAGCACCGTCAGCATCGTGCCACCAAGTTTCGGTTGGACCTGATCAAGGATTTCCTGACGCTTGATGGGATCGGCGGCGTTGACATTGAAAAAGAGCGTCTGCGATCCATTCGCCTGAAGTGTCTTGATGAGCTGCTCGACGTTGGGGAGCGTGGCCTTACGGTCCAGATGGACGCCGATGATGTGCATCCCGGCGCGCGAGAGCTCCAGTGCGGTCGCGGCCCCAAACCCGCTGGACGCCCCGAGGATCAACGCCCACTTCCCTGACAGACTGCCTGACGCCATCCCAACCCTCCTCTATCGTCTCACACGCTCAGTCTCATCATTGATGCGCGACCAGAGTAACATCGCCTTCCCGTCGGTGCAACGACTTTTTCGCCCCGCGGAACGATTACGGATGGTACTCGACCGCCAGCCGGAAGCGCACTTCATCCGCCTGCGATCCCGCCGGGAACGAGGGAAATGGTTGCGCCGCCGTCAGCGCAGCTTTCGCGGCGCCGATGTACGCGGCTCCCTGAGGGCTGGTCACCTCCCCCACACGGACGAGCTGTCCATCGTGACTCAACACGAATGACACGACCACCGAACCCGCCTGCAGCGAGGCCGCTCGGAACTGCTCAGTTAAGTGGTCTTGCAGGCGCTGGCGGACCACCTGGCGATACGCGGGCGACACGGGATCCTGGAGGACGACGGCCGGCAACGCGGCATCAGCAGCCGTCTCTTCGGGTGGCGGTACATACGCTGTGCCATCGGAGAGGATAATTTGCGGAGTGAGGAAGATGACGAGCTCAGATTTCGCTTTCTTAACTGCCGAGCTACGGAACGGCAGTCCCACCACCGGAAGATTCCCCAGCCACGGCACCCGGGTATCACTCGTCGTATCCTTCGTATCGATGAGACCGGCAATGATGAGCGTCACCCCGCTCTTGACTAAGACGGTGGTTTCGGCTTCGGTCGTTTTGATGATCGGGACGAGCGTGTTGCTCACAGACGTGTCGACACGCGCTACCGAGCTGACTTCAGGACGGATTTTCAACTGGACGTGGCCGTTCTTCTTGATGTTGGGCGTCACGTAGAGTTTGGTCCCAACGTCCTCGAATTTGATCTCCGGCGCGGTCACCGTCGGACCCGTAGACGGAATCGTCGTCGTGGTGGTGATGAAGGCCTCTTTGGTCCCGACGAGGATCTTTGCTTCTTGGTTGTTGGAAACCATGATCCGCGGGTTGGAGAGTGTTTCGGTTTTCCCAATCGTCTTCAGCGCCTCGATCACCGCTTTGGCGTCGCCCCGGCCCGAGAGCAACTGAATCGCCGCCCCGGTGGCGGTGCCGGCGATCACTGGACCGCTGATGACTTGACGACTCAGCAGATTTGCACGGGTGTTCACATCGACCCCGCTGAAGACACGCTGCCAATCGATGCCCAAGCTCATATCGTCGTTGAGGATGACGTTCACAATCCGAGCTTCGATGAGCACCTCGCCATCAGGCACATCAAACGCCTGGATGATCCGGTCGGTCTTCACGAGCACCTCTTTTAGGTCAGAAATGATCACCTTGTTCGACCGCGCATCAAACGTAAACGTCCCCACCGGCGAGAGGACTTCCTGGACTTTTTCCTTGAGCTTCTCCGCCTCCGCATAGTTCAGGTTGTACACGCGGGTCTCCGTCTGTCGATCCAACTGCTTGAGCAGTCCTTGCATTTCTTGGAGCCGCATGGGCACGTCGCTGAGGATGAGCGTATTGGAGCCTTCGTCGGCGACCACGCGGCCCACTGACGATTTGATTTGGTTGAGGACCGTCGCCACCTGGGCCACTTTCGCATAATGGAGCGGGAGCACAAGACTTTGCTTGCGTTCCTGAAATTTCTCGCCGTACAAGAGCTCGTAGTCGCGCGCCATCATGACTGTGACGATGTCGCCATGACGCTCATACGCCAGATCGTTGGCCCCGATGATGAGTTCAAACGCCTGCCAGACGTCGACGTCATTCACGAAAATTGTCACGCGTCCCGTGACGTTGCGTCCCGCGATAAAATTCAACCCGCTTTTTTGCGAGAGGAGTTTGAGGACATCGAGGATGTCCACCCCCTTCAGGTCGAGTGAGATCCGCTGGCCGACATGAAGTACAGGGGAACTGCTGGTGGGCGCCGGCGTTTGCGCTCCCGCATTACACACGAGTCCTACCAACACCATCATCACTGCGGCCACTCGTCGAGCGCGGACCATGACCCCACCACCCCCTCTCCCTCGTTGAGTCCCCAGTTCAAACCGTTGCGGGTATGCCCTACACGGTCGTCGTGCGTTAGAGACTAATTTCAATTTTTTCTCCGTCGAGATTCAGGATGACTCGGTTGTCCAAGACCTGTTCCAGGACAGCCCCCTCAACCACCACTTGTCCCGTCGTCGCAAAATAGGTTTTTTTGGTCTCGGAATCTTCGAGAATCGCCTGCGCGGGATTGCCCGCCACAATCCCCATGAGCGTCAGACGCGCGGCGAGCGACTTCGCCATCGCGCTGGGTCCTGCGTGAGCACCGGGACGCGGCGTCGGGGTTCCTCCCGTCACATCGGAGGCGGTGAACAGTGTTGCGGGTGCGATCTGTGCAAGCGAAGGAACATCTTGGAGCGCGACAGGACTCACGGGTTCTCCGGTGGACGATCGGGCGACTCCCGCTGGCACTGACACGTTCACCGTCGGCGCCGGACGCACCAATTGCACAACGAGAAATCCCGCCTCCATCAATAACACGACACCTAAGCCGGCCGCCACCACGGTGGTCCAACGAAAGCCCGGCACCTCGACCCCCAGCTCCGCGCGAGCCGCGGACCCTGGCAGCACACCGGCGACGGCCGTCGCAGCCGGAACCCGCTGACCTTTCTCGCGAATCAGCTTGAGGAGTTTCTCCTCAGGCAGCGGCTTCGTGGATCCATCGGGACTCATCGCTCACCAACTCCTGGAGTAACGCTTCATCCGCCACGTGTTTATCTTGAATGACGAGGGCCTCAAGCGCATTGTGACACAGCAACGCAATTTGGCGCGGGTAACCCTGGGTCGCTTGGTACACGGTTTGCATCGCTTCTTTCGAGAAGAGGGTCTGGCCGTTCGCCAGACCGGCGGATCGGAGGCGAAACTCGATCATCTCGATCGTCTCTTGTTCGCTGAGCGGGTTGATGATGTATTTCAGGGCGGCGCGATCAAAAAAGTTCTTGATCCGCCGGATCCGTCCCAGCAGCTCCATCTGCGCAAAGATCACCACCTGGAGCAGTTTGAACTCGTTCGTTTCATAGTTGAGCAACACGCGCAGGTTCTCCAGCATATCGAGCGAGAGTTTCTGTCCTTCATCGATCATCAAGACGGTCGTCTTCCCTTCGTTGACGCCACTCTGGAACAGATGATGCTCGATCGCCTCTCGACAGTCGAGCGTTGACTTAAAGAGGCTGCGCACCCCAAACATCCGTGAGAGTTGCAGGAGGAATTGGTACTCCGACTCAAAGGACGGATCGAGCACCATGTGGAAAGCAAACCCATCTTCTTGCGGAAAGTTGGCCAGGAGCGTCCGAGCCAACGTCGTCTTTCCCGTCCCAACATCTCCGAGGATCAGGGCGAGCCCTCGCCGTAGACGGATCGCGATTTCAAGCCGTGTCAGTGCCTGGACGTGAGAACTCGATCGGAAGAAAAATACGGGATCCGGGCTGGTCGAAAACGGTTCCTTCGTCAAGCCTAATGTCGTGTAGTAGCTCATTCACCCACTGCTCGCACCGAAGGCTCGTCAGATGACGGATGGCCTGAGACCTGAGACAGGGTGGGCGACGTGGGAAGAGTGGCGTGGGTCGTTTCGTCCATCGAGCTCAGGAGCTGTTGAATCTCGGCTAAGCTCTTGCGTTGCTTGCGCCACGCGCGAATCTTTGAGAGTTGGGCAGTGGTGGAGTCATCGAAGTAGCGAAAGCGCGTCTGCGGACTTCGACCGGTCTCCTGAATGAGGCCAAGCTTTAAGTAGAACTTCAACGTATAGATTGAGTGCCCACTCAATCTTGATAAGTCTTTTATCAAATAGATGTTAGCGGTTGTCTGCATGCTTACTCTCTATATAGAGAGTATATACTAAATGACGACCTTCTATGGGGTCAAGTAATTTTTAGACTGATTGGCTGGCTACGGTGCTGAGGGGTTACTTATGGAAGGTGAGTTTTTGGACCACCACGTTGGCGCGAAGCCAGTGTTCTTTGGTGGGAATGCTCGTCATGCGCAGTCGTTCGATGACCATCAGTCGCGGCAGGCTCACCAATCCATCGAGAAATGCGAGGAGTTTGTCCTGTGGGCCTTCGATGTCGAGTTCGACTTCCAATCGACTCATCCGCTCTTCCCGCTTCATCGGTCTGGGTTTGAAGTTCAACTGAAGCGCCGGATCGCGCGAGAGGCCTTCGAGCTCATTCAGAAACACGCTTTGCGCCTGTTCGTCGTCCTCGACTGTTAAATACCCGGCCACTTGTTGATATTGTTGCGTGATCGAAGGGGCCTGTTTGAGGAGTCGACTCAACGCTTCAAGCTTTTCCGTGTGCGCTTTGACTCGAGCGTGCAGCGTGCGGACATGATCCACCAGCGGCTGCACGAGCCATGACATGAGGACCCAACTGCCGATCACCACTCCGGCGATGAGTGCAAGGCGCCGTTCACGAGGACGAAGGTTGGGTGAGCTCCGAATCGGTTTCGCACGATCCGTCACGCTCATGAATGGCTCTGCCGCTGTTGAAGGACGAGCTCGAAGTCCGTTCGTTCACCGTCAGGGGTGGATCGCCGCGTGGAATATTTCAAGCGTACGGCGTTGACGCCTGAGAGGCGTTCAAGCTGTTTGATGTAATCAAGGACCTGCTGAGTCGATGGCGCACTGCCCCGCAACCCCACCTCCGCTTTTGCGCGCTCAAAGCTCACCATCTCCAACTGGATCGTTGGTGGTGTGGACTGAAACACGGAGGCGAGCATCTGTGCGAATCGTCGACGGTCGTCCAGCACAGCACGTACGAGTTGCGTGGCGCGTGTTTTTTCCTGCGCCTGCTTCGCGACGGGCTCAATGTCAGCTAACGCCTGCTCGACCTGAGTGGCCATCCGTTGCTGGCGAGTCATCTCGAGCATCAACCCCCCCGCACCCAGAACGAAGACGGCCAAGAGCATGAGACTCACCATCACCAACTCTTGCACCTGCTGGCGATGACGAACATGAACACGCAATTCGAGTGGGCTGAGGTTGAGCAACCCACGGATCTCGCTGGACGCCAGCCCACCCACGACCACAGGAGAAATAGGCGGTGCCAAGGAGGCTGCGACCCCCTTCAATGGACGACTCGCCTCAATCGCCTTCACAGGAAGGCTCAACCGCGTCGTCAGCTCCTTGCTCCACGCTGACAACGGACCGAGGCCTGTCAGGATTAACGACCTCACCTCCGTCCCTGGCAGTTCTTTCCGAACCGCCGCTCGACTACGCTCCACTTCGAGCGTGAGGAGCTCGCTCGTATCGGCCGTCGTCTCCCACTCGCGCCACCCCTGCCCCACACTTCGACTCGACAGCACTCTGGCATCCGCAAGCAACACGAGATCGGTTCGGCTATCATCAATGTTCACCACGAGTGTGGGCTCATCAGCGTTCGAGCTCCCCACCCGCCGATACCATCCGAGCACACCCCATGAGCTGACCGTAAGGAAAATATTGGAGAGCCCGGCTTCGCGCAAGATGGCCAACTGCCGGTCAATCACTTCACGTTGTGAGGCAATAATGGCCACCGTGCTAAACCCGTCTTGTTGGCTGATCACATGAAAGTCAAACACCGCCTGTTCGCGAGGATAGGGGAGTTGCGCTTTCGCGTACAGTTCCACCATCTGAGTCAGTTCGCTCGACCGTATCGTCGGGAACTTCACCACCCGTGTGATCACATGCTCCCGGGGAATGACGCTGATGACTTGTTGGATTGAGGAGGCGTGCTTGCCCAACAGCGCGCGCAGCGCATCGGCCGACTCTCCGCTAGGCCCGATCGTTTGACTCGCGATCGATTGAATACGGGCGTGCGGACCCTCGCCGTCCGAAAACGCAAGCCGCAGCGTCGTCCGGGTCCACTCCACCACGACATGAGACGCCATTAGGAATCCCTGTGATCCTGATTCACGCGCATCACGTACGACCTTCCCGCCAAGCCACCACGCACGGCTTAGGAACATTCGCTGGGCAGGCTTGGCGTTGAATGACCGCCTCCACACGAGCGTGAACCGGCGGACGCTTGAGCGACCCTCCCGAGAGCGACACGATGCCATCTGAGACGATGGTGAACGTTTGCGACGTGATCCCGACTCGATTCATGAGAAAGGTCTGCTCGTTCGCCTGGAGCGCACCCGCCGATCCGGTGCAACCATCCGCCTTGGTAAGGATCGTCGTCAGATCGTCAAACACCACTCCCTGTTTGCGGCACGCGTCAATCCCGAGCGCGTGATCGGGAGAGAATCCCAGGCTCACGAGCACCTCTGGAGCCACCGTGTTGATATTGAGTTTCGCTTGGGTGGCATAGGAGACGCTTGTTGATTGACGCAGGACGCTGATGGCTTCAGGGGTCATCCCGGGCACCTCCAACAATTCTTCCAACGCCACCGGATGCGCGTTCTTCGCCACATAGGGCGGCACCAACGTCGCATCAGATTCTAAGCCTACCACCCGACTCTGGGGAACCACAAACGGTGTTGCGTCCCCATCAATCGAGTCGACCAGACGGGCGGTGAGTTCGTCAGATGTGAGCAGCGTGCTCACGGCGCTGAACGTGGTGGCATCAGACGGGAGTTGATTGAGATCGATTTTACGTTCCTCATCCGTCATATGAATCCGGAGCTCGCGTGTCCCACTCGCCGGGTCATTCGGATCGACGGCAAGGGAGATCACCCATGCCGTTGGATCAGCGGGATCGCCTTTGGGAAAGACCGCCCAATCATCGGCGAGCGAGTCATAGATTTTCCCGCCAGGCTTGGGCTGCTCGTCTTGCACCAGCCGTTGTATCGCAAGGTAGACGCCACTGCGAGCTAAGATTAGCGCCTGTTCGTGCGCCAATCGGTACTTCGTGAGCCGCACCTCAGTGGACAGATACCGCGCCACGGCAATCGCCAACACGGACAAAATCGTGACCAGCCAGAGCGTGATGATGAGCAAGGAACCCGTAGAGTGCACTCGTCGGCGACCTCTCATGGCAACGGCGTTTGCTTCTTCAACAGACCCACGGGAATGGTCAGAATGCGTTCTACCTGACGCACGCTCACTTGTGGGGATGCGGTCCCTTCCCCGGTCCTACCCCCAACAGAAATGCCGAGTGAGACCTTGATCAATCGCGGGAGCTCCTTATACGCGTCCGTCCACTCTGTATGCCACTCCAGAGGCTGCGAGGTGTCTTGGGCAAGATAAGCATAGCGCAGGGTCAACTCAGTACACCCCTCGAGGATCAGCTCCGGTGTTGGGGGCTTTACGGGAACTCGCGCATCATGAATCGATTGGCTCGTCCTCCACAATCCCATCGTATCGCCGATCGACGTACAGGTGTACGTAACGAATTGAACGGAGCGCGTGCCCAGCGCGGTTGAGGGAACCGTCGTAAACCATCGCAATTCATGCTCGCCAAACTCCGGGGGCGTCAACCGTCCTTCCTCAGATCCGTAGGCCGCGTCACGATCATCGAAGATGATCGCGGAAGCGAGCTCACGCTCCAAACGATCCATCGCCACACGCTCGCGCTGAAGTATCTCTGCTGTCGCCGTCGTCCGCTGCCAGACCTGGAGCCCGCCTTTAAGATGCGCCGCCAGGCCGACGATGAGAACAGCGATCATGGTCGATGCGATGAGCAATTCGACGAACGTAAACCCACTCACCGTTCGGTCGTGGCGGCTAGAGACTGCACACCTTTGGAGGGCGCCCCTCCCATCCTCCAGCGTGACGCCTTCACTGACGCCGATGACTAGCGCCATTCGTCAGGAACCCACTGCATCGGCCAGGGTATTGCGAAGAAGACACTGGCAGAGGAGCGATCATTCCGTTCCACACGGAGTTCGATGGCTCTTGCAAACGCCTGGCCATTCGCATCTGTGAGGATGGTTCCTAGAGAAAGCATCCACTGATATGTACGATATGGATCCCCGAAGGTACCTCGCTGATCGGCGCTGGTGAGGGGATGCGCGAACAGTTTACGGCCCTCCAACTCCAGCAGTTTATTCTGCCCAAGCGACATCAGCGTTTCGTACTCTTCTAAGGTTCGAAGCGCACGGAGCTGGCTTGCCAATCCTCGAGTGATGAACACTAATCCTGTCGCGATGACGACCGCGGACAGGACCGCTTCAACGAGCAGGAGGCCGCGCTGAGAAGAGAGTCTGACCAGTCGCTTCATTCACCGTTACCGTGTAGCGATCATCGCCATGACTGACGTAGAGGGTCGACTGTTGACTGGTGCCATCGGGGAAAAATGGGACACGATCCACAGGAACCCCGTCTCGCACGAGAGCAATGACCATGACCTCCCCTGAGGGAGGACGAAAACTGACACGATCTTCGATCGGCTGGAACGTGCCATCATCCGAAGCGCTTTCCAACCATCCGCGGTGAGCACTCTCATCCCATCGCCACACCATTTCCCGTCCCTCGGCGACGGCACGCTCATGCGCGTACCGCAATATTTGTGCGAGTTCAGACGCAGCACGCTCGGTGCGCAACCGGTCGGCCGTGCGCAAAAATCGTGGGAGAGAGGTGGCGAGCAAGATCCCGAGGATCGCCATGACGAATACGAGTTCGATCAGTGTAAAACTCGAAGAGCGCACGTGGAGGGTGGGCGATGGCTGGTTGAACCGCGGGCGCACGCTGATCCGAGATCTCGTTCCCACCGTGCTTCCTTCCACCAGTTATCTGCTACCCCTACTACCCGTCATTGCCAATTCGTCATGTCATCGTTCCCCGGCTGGCCATCGGGACCCAGAGAGGAGAGATCGTAGTCGAGGTTGTGTTGGGACTGTTGGTTATAGGTATACGGCCTGCCCCACGGGTCTTGCGGCAATCCCTTTTTGAGATACGGCCCATTCCACCGACTCTTGCCTTCGGTCGACAAATCCGCCGGCGGATCATGTTTGGTGAGCTCTTCAAGACTGGTGGGGTAGCGCCCCACGTCCAATTCGTAGAGATCCAGGGCCAGACCGACCGCGGCGAGATCCGACTTGGCCCGCGCGATTTTCGCCTGCTCCGTGCGACCCGCCAGACGAGGCACCACCATCGCCGCCAACACACCGATGATGACAATGACCAGCATGAGCTCGACGAGCGTAAAACCCCTGCTGGCTCGATGCACCTGCGAACAACTCCCGCGGGTCTTCATTGGACGACCAGTCCGATCTGAAACACCGGCAACAACATCGCCAGCACAATAAACATGACCACGCCTCCCACCAGAACAAGTAAGGTCGGCTCCAAGATCGTCGTCAAGGTTCTAATCGTCCGGTCCACTTCGCGCTCATAGGCGCTGGACACTTTGAGCAGCGCCGCGTCCACGGTGCCGGACTCCTCCCCGATGGCGACCATATTACTGACAAACGTCGGAAACTCCCCAGACGCGCCGATTGCCGCGGCAATGCTGGAGCCATCGCGCACCGCCGCTTCGATCTCGCTGACGGCGCGCTGCAAGAGACTATTAGAGATATTATGGGAGACCACGTCCAGCGCCTGTAAGACCGGCACCCCTTGACTGACCATCACCCCGAGATTACGAGTAAATCGCGCGGTCTCCAGTTTTCTGATAAGCACTCCAAAACCGGGAAGTCCCATGAGCAGCCGATCGACAACCGCTCTCCCGCTGGGCCTTGCATACCATTGCCGCAGTCCAACGACGAGCACGACGAGCACTCCCACAAGCACCATCCACCAGTGTGTGAAGACACCACTAATACTCAACAAGATACGCGTTGGCAGCGGTAAGAGTTGTCCTGACTCGAGGAACACCAAGGACAACTTTGGAATCACGTACATCATGAGAAACACCGTCATCACGCAGGCGACGATGAGCACAAAAATCGGATAGGCGGACGCGCTGACAACGCGGCTCTTAAGCTCGGCTTCGTGTTCTCCCAGCTCAGCTAATCGAGCGAGCGCTTGCTCCAACGCGCCACTCACCTCGCCCGCCCTGACCATGCTCACGTAGAGCGATGGGAACACCGCGGGATGATCCGCCAAGGCTTCACTGAAGGAACGCCCGTCGCGGACCGCACTCGCCAGCTCATCGATGACGCGACGCAGTCCACGATGCTCCGTTTGTGTGGTCAGCAGCGTCAGCGCTCCCAAGAGCGGAATCCCACCACCGAGTAAATCGGCGAGTTGCCGCGTGGTATAGGCTAGGGTTTGCGCAGAGATACGGCGCGAGGCAAGGAAGCGCGGGGCGGGGCCGGCCGTGTGCCCCTGGACAATGGAGATGGGAAAAACCCCTTGGCTCCCTAAGCGGCTAATGGCCGAAACTTCGGAGTCGGCCTCAATCGTTCCTTCGATCACGTTCAAGGAACTATCTTTCGCTCGGTAAGCGAACTGAGGCATGAGTTTGAGTATAACACGGATTCTGGATTTTTGATTTTGGATTGTCGGCGACCCGACCGCAACCGAACATCTGACATCCAATCCCTCATCGGGGCGTTACGTCACGCGGAGCACTTCTTGGGGCGTCGTCATCCCTTTCAGAATCTTGAACCATCCATCTTGACGCAACGTCCGCATGCCCTCTATTCGTTGCGCGGCCAGCGCAATCTCCTGAGACGAGGCTCGCTTGAGGATGAGCTGCTGAAGCGCCTCGGTAATAAGGAGAAACTCGTAGATCGCCGTCCGTCCCTTGTAGCCGGTTCCCTTGCAGACTGAACAGCCGCGCCCCACGCGGATCATCTTGGGTAACGGCTCGGGCACCTGAAACTCCCGCAGGAGCTCAGGATCGGCCACTTGCTCAACCGCACAAGAAGGACACACGACCCGCACCAGCCGCTGCGCGATAAAGCATAAGACCGAGGACGCGACGAGAAACGGTTCGATCCCCATATCGAGCAAACGTGTCACTCCTCCGGCGGCATCGTTGGTGTGCAGCGTCGAGAACACGAGGTGGCCTGTCAGCGCACTGCGGATGGTGATCTCCGCCGTTTCCGGATCGCGCGCCTCCCCGACCATCATAATGTCGGGATCATGCCGGAGCATGGAGCGCAACCCCTGCGCGAACGAAAAGCCGATCTTCGGATGAACCTGCAGCTGCGTGATGCCGGTGAGTTGGTACTCCACGGGGTCTTCGATCGTCAGGATCTTGACGTTCGCCGTGTTGAGCTTCGACAGACAAGCATAGAGGGTCGTCGTCTTGCCAGAACCGGTGGGTCCCGTCACGAAGATAATGCCGTGCGGTTTTTGGATGACGGCAAGGAGAATCTTGAGCTGGTCGTCGTTCAATCCCAACTGCTCCAAACTGTAGAGCATGGCCGAAGACAACAGCCGAACGTTGACGGTCTCGCCGAACGTCGTCGGAAGGATCGAAATACGCAGGTCCAACTCCTGGCCGTCCAATCGCACTTTGATGCGGCCGTCTTGAGGCAACCGCCGTTCAGCGATATCCAGCTTGGCCATGACCTTAATGCGCGACACAATCGCCTGGTGCAGCTTCACGAGGTCGGTGGGAATCGGGACCTCATACATGATGCCGTCGATCCGTTGGCGGATGCGCACCATCTGATCAAACGGCTCGACGTGGATGTCGGTCGCGCGATCGTGCACCGCGGAGAGGATGAGCTGGTTGACGAAGGAGATGACGGAGGCTTCGTCCGTTTTGGCGGTCAAATCTTCGGCGATAGTGACCGACGAGGTGGTGCTGCGGGTACCACGATCCAATAATTGCTCCACGGCAGAAGCCCCCACCCCGTAGTGGCGCTGGATCGCGTCTTGAATGTCTCGCGGACTGGCCAGCACCGGCTTCACCTCACAGTCTAAGAGGAGTTGCAATTCATCAAGCGTCTGGACGTCGAAGGGATCCGCGATCGCCACTTCCAGCGTGTTGTTCGACAGCGTCAGGGGAACGATGAGGTAGTGGCTGGCGAATTTCGGGGGAACTTTGGCGAGCGCTTCAGGTGTAATGATCGCATCGGCCAAGTGGATGGACCGCATCCCGACCTGCTCTGCGAGTACCCGCAAGAGCTGCTCGTTAGAAAGAAAGCCAAGGCGCGTAATCACTGCGCCAAGAAATTCCCCGCTGCGCTTCTGATCGGCAAGCGCCCGCTTGAGCTCATCAGATGAAATCAGCCCCTTCTCAAGGAGGAGCTCGCCGAGGATTTGTTTGCGCTGTTGGACCGACATGACACCATAACCTTACCACAATCGCACAACACCAACAAGGTCAATGGGATCCGAAGCGAGTTCGTACCATACGAAAAGCTCAAAAGGATGGTAAATCAAACCTAGGTTTAACCGCGGAACGCTTTGAGGATGAGGGTGGCGTTGTGGCCGCCGAAGCCAAGGGAGTTGGAGAGGGCGACTTCCACCGGCGCCTTGCGCGCGTGGTTGGGGATGTAGTCGAGGTCGCAGTTGGGATCGGGATGCTCGTAGTTGATGGTCGGCGGCATCATGCCGTGATGGATCGCCAGCGCCGAAATGACGGCCTCCACCCCGCCCGCCGCCCCAATGAGGTGGCCGGTCATGGATTTGGTCGAGGAGATGGCGAGTGTCTTCGCGGCGTCCTTAAAGGTCTTCTTGATGGCGAGCGTTTCGATTTTGTCGTTGAGCTCCGTCGAAGTCCCGTGGGCGTTGACGTACGTCACTTGCTCGGGTCTGAGCTTGGCATCTTCGAGCGCGATCGCCATCGCATGCGCCGCTCCCTCGCCCTCAGGATCTGGCGCGGTCATGTGAAAGGCGTCAGCGGTTCGGCCGTAGCCGGCCATCTCGGCATAGATCTTCGCGCCACGCTTCTTGGCGTGCTCGAGTTCCTCCAGCACCATGACGCCAGCCCCCTCGCCAATCACGAACCCATCACGCTCTTGATCAAACGGACGACTCGCTCGGGTGGGCTCCGCATTGCGCCGGGAAAGGGCCATGAGGGCGCAGAAGCCGCCCACCGTCAGGAGAGTGATGCACGCTTCCGTTCCCCCGCCAAGCATGACATCGGCCTCACCATGCTGGATGATTCGAAAGGCCTCGCCAACGCCGTGCGCCCCTGACGCGCAGGCGGTCGTCGTGCAGAAATTCGGCCCCTTGAAGCCCAGATCGATGGCCGTGTGACCGGGCGCCATGTTGCAAATGAGCATGGGAATCATGAAGGGACTGAGCTTTTTGGGTCCGCGCGCCAGGAGCACGTCGTGCTGCTGCTCGATGAGGTGCATGCTCCCGATGCCCGTTCCGATGACGACGCCACAGCGAAACGGCTGCTCCTGCTCCATCTTGAGCCCCGCATCGGCCACGGCCTGGCGTGATGCCGCGATCGCAAACTGCACGAAGCGCTCGGTTCGCTTGATCTCCTTCGGGTTGAGATACTGCGCGGGGTCAAAGCCCTTCACCTCAGCCGCGATCTTTGACTCAAGCGTGCTAGGATCAAACAACGTAATCGTGCCCACGCCGCTGCGGCCGGCCAACAGCGCCGTCCACATCGTGGCCACATTATTACCAACGGGCGTCACGACCCCGAGCCCGGTCACCACGACACGTCTCATGCGTCTACCCCGTAAAAATACGAACGTCCGCTGGATAGCGGACGTTCTGTCTTCCACACGTTTACGATGGCCAGGCTATTTCGCGCCAGCGGTCTTCGACTCGATGTACTTGATGGAGTCCCCGACGTTCGCCATCTTTTCGGCATCCTCATCGGGAATCTCAATCCCAAACTCTTCCTCCAGCGCCATCACAAGCTCGACCGTGTCGAGCGAATCCGCCCCGAGGTCCTCGATGAACGAGGCCGCGTCGGTCACCTCTTCCAGCTTGACCCCAAGCTGCTCGGCGATGATCGCCCGTACTCGATCCGCGACAGCCTCTGCCATACAATCCTCCTTGTTCTCGTCCTTACATCGCAAGGCCGCCGTCCACCACCAGCACGTGGCCGGTGACGTATCGGGCGGCATCGCTGACTAAAAAGAGCGCAGCCTGCGCCACATCGAGTGGTTCCCCGAGCGTTCCCATCGGGATCGCTTCCATCAGCCGCTGCTTGGCCGGCTCAGGAAGTGCCTCGGTCATCTCGGTCTTGATGAACCCCGGAGCAATCGCGTTGCACGTGATACCACGGCCCGCGAGTTCCTTCGCCACCGCTTTGGTGAAGCCGATGATGCCCGCTTTCGATGCGGCGTAGTTCGCCTGTCCTGGATTTCCAATGAGCCCAACGATTGAGGCGATACTGACAATCCGGCCGCAGCGTTGCTTGAGCATGTGCTTGGCGACCGACCGCGTGCAGAGAAAGGTGCCTTTGAGATTGACGGTCAGCACTCGGTCCCACTGCGCATCATCCATGCGGATGAGCAAACCATCCTTGGTGATGCCCGCATTGTTGATGAGTATATCGATTTTGCCTAGCTTGTCAAGCACTTTTGCCACGCCCTCATCGACCTGTTTTCCGTCGGTGACGTCGACGACAATCCCCTCCGCGCGGCGGCCCAATTGACGCAGTTCGGCCACGGTCTGTTCCAGCTGCTGAGGATTTACATCGAAGAGCGCGAGATCGGCCCCGGCGCTGGCCAGCAGGAGGGCAATCTCCCGTCCGATCCCGCGGGCCCCACCCGTCACGATGGCGACTTGATTAGCAAGCTGCATAGGAAGGCTGTGAGCTACCGGTTTGAGAACAGGCGACCAGCCACAACACCATCACTCAACTGATTGGGCCGTATTATAGTCTGGGGAGGGGTCGTGCACAAGCGGAAATCTTTTCAGGAGTGCGGGACAGAAGATTCGGAGGAAATCTGGGATGACTGTGGCGTCGCGGCGGGACGGCGAATGACCCCCTCGGAGGACGACGCCACCGCATCGTTGGTGTGGAATGCCGTGACTTGATGCGCTGAGCCCTTCACGCAACTCGGCTTGAGGTTCCCTTCCTCATAGAGTTTGACAATCGCATCAACGACAGTGGGGTCAAATTGTGTCCCGCGATTACGTTTGAGCTCTTCGACCGCCTTCTCTACGGTCATCCCTTTACGATACGGCCGGTCCGTCACCATGGCGTCAAAGGCGTCGACGGCGGTCGCAATCCGCGCCCCGATGGGAATCTCCTCACCCTTGAGCCCGTCTGGATAGCCGGAGCCATTGTAGGCTTCCTGATGGTAGCGCACGATTTTGGACATCTCCTTCAACCCGTCAATCTTTTCCAAGATCTCCGCGCCATCGACCGGATGGCGGCGCATGATCTTCCACTCTTCATCCGACAGCGGACCTGGCTTAAACAAAATCTCCTTCGGTGTGAAAATCTTCCCGACGTCATGGAGGAGAATCCCGGCCAGGAGCAACTCATCCGGCATGTCACCGAGCGAAATGCCCATCTCGCGCAGCTTCGTGAGAATGCGGCCAGCGTAATCCACGCTGCGGGAGACGTGCTCGTGGGTGTAATGGGGGTCGATCTTTGAGATCACCATCGAGAACGCGGCGACAATGCCACGCGTGACCTGCCGCAACACGACAAGCGACTGCTTGAGCTCCTCGTTGGTGGTCCGAAGGTCTTCGTAGAGTGACGTACTCACCTTCGCGAGCACTTCTTCCTTTAGATACTCGAGGCTGAAGGGCTTGATGACGTAGTCGGTCGCGCCAAGCGTTTTCGCTTTCTTGACCGTCTCCTCATCCTCGACGGCGGTAATAATGATGACTTTGATCGTGTCATCCAACTGCTTGGTTTCCTTCAGGATTTCCATGCCGTTGAGACCGGGCATATGTAAATCGAGGAAGACGAGGTGGGGCCGCTCATCGCGAATACGTTTGAGGGCGGTCTCGCCGTCATGCGCGACGATGACGTCGAAACCCCGCTCAGTAAAAAAACTCTCTAACAGCCGACAAATCTTTTGTTCGTCGTCGGCGACGAGGAGTTTCACCATGGCACCATCCGTTCTCAGACACTACAACCTTACCTGAAACGCACGACAACTGGCAAGCGTGATCGCTCTGCCGCCACGCGAAACGACTCTCAACGCCTTTCGCATCGACTCATGCATCAGACGTAGGGAGACACTCTAGTGACTGGCGCCAGCGGCGACCGGCGCCTCTCGATAGACCGGAAGACGAATCGTGAAGCAGGCCCCTTGTCCCTCTGTCGATGACACCTCGATGGTGCCGCCATGGGCTTTTACGATGCGCTGGGTCACAAACAGTCCCAATCCGGTTCCGGTCTGCTTTGTCGTAAAGAAGGGGTCAAAAATTTTCAGGAGCTTGTTGGTGGGAATCCCCGGACCGTTATCAGCCACCTGGAGCTGCACGTAGGCGCCATTGCTCGCCTCCGCTCGCACCTGGAGTCGGCCCCCCTTCTCCCCCATCGCCTGACACGCGTTCAGGATGAGGTTAAGCAACACCTCTTGGAGCTGGTTCTGATTGCCGCGCACCTTCGGCAGAGTCGGCTGGACGGCCACTTCGCTTTGGATCTTTTCCATGCGGACCTGATAACCGGCGAGCGTCAAGCTTTCTTCAATCGTCGCCTTTAAATCGAGGGGAACCAGATCTTGCGGCGCGGGCTTGGCGAAGCGCAGGATCCGTCGTGTGATATCCGCGGCCCGCTGGCACTCTTCGATGATGCTCTTGAGCACTCCATCGACGTTCGGATCTTTCCCCTTAAACCGCTCAAGATAGAGTTGCGCCTCGCCAGAGATAATCGTCAGCGGATTGTGAATCTCATGGGCCATTCCGGAGGCCAACTGGCCCAGACTCGCCAGCTTCTCCGACTGGATCATGTACGCTTCGTTGTTGCGCAACTCCTCAAAGTACATGGCGTTTTCAATGGCCAGCGCGCCCTGGTTCGCAAGGCCTGAGAAAATCGCGATGTCATCCGTCGTGTAGCGCTCATGAGAACGTTTCGCGCCCAGCACGAGGAAGGCCAGAAGACGATCGTTAGAAAAACTGGGGACAATCATCCGAGCTTCGAGTTTGCGCATCCACGAATACGCCCACGCGATTTTTCTGGTTCGCTCATCAGGATGCTTCGCATCCACCTCAGCTTGCAACTCATCGATCAGGATTAGGTCTTTGCCTTCTTGCAGGACCTCGATCAGTGGATCGGCCACCTCGATTGTGAGCTGTTCCGGGAGCATCGACTTATGGCGGACCGCGCGCAACGTGTAGTGCTGCTCTTTAGGCTCATAGAGGAAGAGCCCTGTGTAGGTCAGCTGTACCGTGCGATTGACGACGTGCACAATGAGGCGGCACAACGTCTGAATATCCTTGATGCGGGTCATACCACTGGAGGCGGCGATGAGGGTGCGATGGTAGCGCCGCTGATCTTTCAAGAGTTGGCTTTCGATGCGGCTCGTAAAGGCCAGGTAGATGATCGGTGCAGCCGCCGCCAGGACTGCGAAGAGTCCCACAGGAGCGATCCACCACCGTCCTGCGAGCATCTGCGTAAGCCACGTGAATCCGACGTGGGTTAACAGAATCGGCAGTCCAATGACCGCGGTGTAGAGCCCCACCACGAGGGCAATCTTGGTCACTCGCAACCGATTGAAGTGCCACAGATCCGCAACGCGCATAGCCATCACATTCAGGGGTGAGTCGTCACGGCACGTTTGACCGTCTCAGCCAACTCGCGCAGTGAAGATACGGGTTTATCGAAATGGGCAAATGCCCCGAGCGACAAGAGGCGATCTCGTGTCTTGCCGCCGTCATTATACGCGGTGATCACAATGACCTTGGTCTGCGGATGTGTGCGCCGGACATGCTGGAGGACCTGGTCCCCGTCCATCCCCGGCAATTTTAAGTCGACGAGCACGACGTCGGGATTGTGATAATCGACGAGCTCAATGCCCGACGTCCCCGTGAGCGCAACGTGAACTTCGTAGCCTCTCACACTAAAAAACTGATCGATCGCTTTCGTAAACTCCATCTCATCATCAATCGCGACCATCTTGGGTCCTGCCATCTCGTCAACTCGCTCCTGCCGAGGCGGTCTGAGGCACGGCTTTGGTGGCGGGGAAATCGAGGAAGAAGGTCGTCCCTTTTCCAACGGTACTCTCGAGTGAAATGCGTCCCTTATTGCGCTCAACGATTTGCCGAACGATGAAAAGACCGAGCCCCGTACCCTTGCCCGGTTCCTTCGTCGTGAAAAACGGATCATAAATCTTGCCCAACTTATCCGGCGGGATGCCACCACCGGTATCGGCAATTTCCACACGCACCTGATCGTTGCCTTGCGTATGCGCCCGTACCCAAATCGTCCCCGGCGGTTTAATGGCCTGCCCGGCGTTTCTGATAATGTTAAACAAGACCTCTTGTAGTTGGCGTCGGTCGGCAACAATGGGTGGCAAGTCCGGCTGGATGTCTTTCATGACGTCGATCTTCTCAAGTTTCAGATCATAGCCGACCAAGAGTAAGACCTCCTCGATCTCCTGCACGATGGACACTGATTGCGCGGTTGCCTCTTTGATCGGCTTGGCAAAGTTGGAGAGCTTTTGCGTGATCGCCGTCGCACGATCGATCTGCTTGAGTGCCCCGCGCATGATTGTGGTGGTCCGATCCAGCAAATCTTGCGCTGACTTTCCGATCAGAATCCCATCTTCTACGTCGAGGAGAAACGCTTCGCACTGGGCTTTGACGATCCCAAGCGGATTGCAGATCTCGTGGTTGATGCCAGCGGACAGCGTGCCGATCACCGCCAGCTTCTCCTTCTGCGCGGCCTCGGCTTGTGTCTTCGCCAACTCCACCGCCTGTTGCGCATTCGCCACCGCAATCGCCAGCGTTTTCGCGACGGTCCGCAAATCCTCAAGATCCTCTTTTGTAAATTCTTCGTCCGACTTCTTCTTTCCCAGACACAAGACCCCAATCAAGTCTTGATGAATATGCAGCGGCAAGCACAACCGGGCACGCAGTTGCTCAAGTCGGTCGGTCACCGCCCGAGGAAACCGCACCTTGCCCAATTCTCCATCCCGTCCGATCGGCTCATGCGTTTCCCGCAGGAAGGTAATGAAGGGCTCCTGCTCTTCGAGCTCAAGCTGCTGCCCGTTGAGTCCCTTGGCTGCCACCAACTCATACTTGCGCGTGTCCGGGTTGAGCAGTAATAGGCTGCACGAGTCGAGCTTCACCGTCTCCGTCAACGTCGCCACCGTCGTCTGTACCAGCTGCTTGAGATCCTTAATCCCAACGATGATCTCATCCGTAAACTTCCTCAACAGATCCTTGTAGTCGTACTTCTTTTGAAACAGATACCGATCCGTCACATTCGTCAGCCAATCCCGTAGCGGCCCGTACAGTGCGGCAATAATCGCCGCCGCAAACACATTGGACAGCCACTTGGGGATTTGCACAAAATGCACCAACACATCCTGCGACACAAACGCCACCAGCGACACCACCGCCACCACGGACCCCACCAACCCCGCAAACACCACCGTCCGCTTAATAACAACTTCAATATCGAGAAGGTGGTGCCTAAAGATCGCGTATCCGAAGATTCCAAATGAGATGATTCCTGGGATAAAGCCGAGCGGATAGAAGGCAACTCCATAGTTGACCAGAAAATCAGAGACCACCATAAAGTAAAATAGGAAGCCAATTAGCGCGTACTTGACCTGCTGGTACCGTTGGGGGGGCAAACCTGGCCTTCGGAGCTCGATGATCAGTAGGTAGGTCAGCCGAAACGCCAGTACGTTCACAAGCCCTAGATAAACAGGGTGCAACAATCCGGCCTTAGGATAATAACCCCAGTAGTAGGTGTGGTGTCCGTCAATGAACGAGCCTGTCGTCCAGAGCAACAGAAGAAAGACCAGCCCCATCACATACGATACCAGGATCATTGGACGCTCTTCTCGTACTCGATTCGCAAATGACGCAAACAGATGGAAATGATAAATAGGGATGAAAATAATACTGCTATAACCGATGCGCACGACCATGTCGGCGAGAGTAGGGTTAGGTAATGAAAAGAGGACTGTCCAGCTGATCTGCCAACCAAAGGACGTTCCACACATGAGGACGAACATCACGTTAGTCAGAGACCGACGGTTGCTAACCAGCACGAATAGCCCGAGCCCAATAAAGATCAGGGCGCTGATGAGAGGCGCGATCGAATAGACGCTCATTGATATCTTGCTCGCTTGACGTTCAAGAGCGAGTGCTCGCACATCATATACCTAGAGTCTCGCAATAATTTTCTCATATGGGTCAAAATACACGTTGGCCGCTTTTCTGATTTCCTTCGGCACAGGAATCAACACGCCCTTGCTGTTCGAGAACGTGAGAATTTGGTGACCTGTCGCGATTAACATATCGGTAACTCGATTCCGAAATTCAAAGCCTAACTCAAGGTAAGACGTTTGGATGCGACGCACCTTCACGTTAATTAAGACATCGTCGAACAACCGCAACTGATTCTTAAACTTTAGCGAAGCCTCTGCAGTAATGATATGGATCCCAGCGTCGCGAACCTTCGCATAATTGGGCAGTGCACACCGGTAAAATTCTTCTCGTGCCTTGCCTTGCCATTCGAAAAAACTGACAAAGTATACATTCCCTTCAACATTCGTATCCCCAAAATAAACTGTTATTGGAAATTGAAATCGTCGGTACACCTCCTTTCCCACCCGAAGCCTCAGTAGTAAGTCATTCAGTTGCTCGCGTTGTTTGCTATTCGCCATCAGCTTTAAGCTAACAGCGGTACGCTGGCCAGTGCCACTGTTTGAATTCGTTACCCGCGTCACTCGTGCGGGCAGGTAGAGGCTGTCTCCCTCAATATTCCCCTTTACCAGCAAGAAGAATGATTCACGCATCCGACCGCTTATTCGCTGTGCCCTCGTCTCTGTTTCAACGGCGGCCGTTGAATACGTCAGACTCTTTAAATAACCTCGGAATCCAACAATATCTAGCACTGTGCCATCCTCATCATTAGTTGCCAGGCGCTTCAACTGGTCTTCTTGGATGACGAGCGCTGGGAGTACTTGGTCCACGGTTAGGAACCCTCTGTCACTTTTTATGGTTTTGCTCCTACTTTCTAACGACGCGAGGTAACGAGCACGCCGGCCCGACAAATACCAAGCCTTTGTTCTCCCTAAGCCATCTCAACACTAATCTTGCCGTCACCCTTCCCGATGTGACGACAGTGGGTACGCCGCTGTGCCCCGAGGGAATCCCGGTCCAGTGGCCAGTTGAAAACAAACCCTCTACAGCGGTTTCCTGCGGGAACGCTCTTCGCCCGACTTGCACCGGAATCGAAGCCCAACCATACATGGCTCCTCTATAATTGGCGGTATACTTCACAATCGTAGGCGGTGTCGCGACTTCCTTTACTTCGATCCACTGTCGGAGCCCTGGAATATATTGCTCGAGTCTATCGATCGCTGCATCCGCCACCGCATCCTTGTGCTCCTCCCAAAAGCTCCGTTCTCGAAAAGGTGCCGCCACAATCAACTGAAGCGAATGGCGGTCTGGCGGAAGAAGATTCTCGTCGTGAAAAGATGGAATGCTGCAAAATAAGAATGAATCCAAACCCGTGTCTATCTGATCCTTGAGCACTCCCTCAAAATATTCATCCACATGTCCACGACGGTATGACCAGAGATTGCAATGGTATTTTGCAATTGTTGAAATGTCTTTCTTGACGCCCAGATACACCATAAACGCGGACATGGTTGACACCCGATTCTGGTATTCCGGCTTAGCGCACACCAAGTTGGCGTTCTTTTGTAACAATTTGCCATACAATTGAAACGGGTCACAATTGGCTACCACGCACCTGGTATTGATCTGAATTGGATGACGTCCCATCTGTCTTACAGTAACATGACGAACACGCCCCGCGCTATCTAAACCGATCTCCTCTGCTGGACTGAGCAGCAGCGTGATACCTCCAAACTCTTCAAACTGCGCTAACAGTGCATCCGGTAGCCGTTGAATCCCTCCTTTTGGGTAATAACCTCCATCCAGCACAAACTCTCTAAACAGGAACACGGAGGACAACGCAGATGCTCTTGAGGATGGTAGACCAATATTGCCCAGCATTGTCGATAGGATGGATTTTAGTTCCCAGTTGCTGAAATAGGCATCGAGTAAACTCTTGAACGTCGCATCCTTCAATTCAAGATAGAGCAGGATTGGTTCCGTATTCACCACATAGTTAAAGAACTTTCGGATACTATCAGCTTCTGTCTTAAAATGGGATTGGAACTCGTGGATAGTCTTGCCAACGTCGGATCTAATGTAAACTTCATGCCCTTTGGATATAATGACGTCGGAGGGATCACAACGGAGTAATGTGAGACGTTTCTCTAATTGGAGATCGTGCAGCAACCTACCAATTTGCCCCTCAGGCCTGCAGCTGCCTAAATAATGCGCTCCAGCATCGAAATAGTAGGCGCCACGTGTAAATGAACTGCACAGGCCTCCGGTCATGTAGTGCTTTTCAAGCAGTATCACGCGGGCCCCTGCCTGTGCTAGATAGTTTGCACATACCAACCCGCCGATCCCTGCACCGATTACGACAACATCGCACGTTTTCGGGACAGCTGTGGGACTAGCCCCCCTTCCAACCGTATGTCCCAATGCGCGCGCAGCGCCGTTATTTACAGAGCCAGTAAACGTAATGATAGTCCACCGTCCGCGATGATCGTTTGACCACAGATCCAGAAAGAATCACTACTGCAAAGAAAGCAGATGATTCTTGCAATCTCCTCAGGTGTGCCAAGCCGCCCATATGGCGTTCTCTGCATGCACTCTCGTTTTCTTGCTTCGTAATTCGGAATGATCCTTAAACCCTCAGTATCAATTGGTCCTCCAGAAACCGCATTTACCCGAATGCGTTTTTCAGCTAATTCAACCGAGAGATACCGCACCGCACTTTCAAGTGCGGCCTTAGCCATCCCAACGGCCCCATAGCTGGTTACAAATCGCTGACTTCCTAGACTCGAAACAGCAATCGCCACCCCGCCATGCCTCATCAATTTTGAAGCCTCTTGCGTACAGACAACGAAGGCATTGCAGTTGATATTCAGTGTCCGGGTCAACTGATTCATCCTTGTATCTGTCAGCGGTCGAAAGGTACCAAGCGACGCGCAATGAACCAAGATGTCCAGGCCACCATAGACTTTCCTGACTTGTGAAAATACCTCCTTAATCTCTTCTTCATTACCCACGTTGCCTTGCAGAGGCAACGCCTTTCTCCCCAAGCGCTCAATTTGATGGCAAACAGAAGTCGCAGTCTTCACATCCCGAAGAAAATTGATCGCGAGATCGGCTCCTTGCTCAGCCAGAGCAAGCGCGACGGCCCGGCCGATCCCGCGCGATCCGCCGGTAATGAGAGCTACTTTGCCCTGAAACTCCAATATTCTCGCCACTGCTATAATCGCTGTTGTGTGGATCCGAATGTGTGCTTGAATTCAATTACTAGTCGCCACATCTCCTAGGACCAGACACGCGTTATTTCCGCCAAATGCAAAGGAGTTGTTCAAGGCAATTCGCGTCATGTGATCTCGTGCAACGTTTGGAACACAGTCGATCGGACACTCCGGATCGTCAGCTTCATGGTTGATTGTTGGAGGTAGCCGATCGTACTTCACAGCCAAAGCACAGACGATAGCCTCGAGTGCGCTTGCGGCCCCCATCGTATGGCCAATCATCGACTTAACTGAACTAACGGGTAGCTGGTCAGTCATCTCACCGAATACTGTCCGAATAGCCGCTGCCTCCGTCCGGTCGTTGGCGAGCGTCCCAGTACCATGCGCGCTGATGTAGTCGACTTGCCGAGGCTCGACCTTAGCATCTGCCATCGCATTTTGCATCACCCTCACAATGCCCCTGCCGTCTGGAATAGTCATGTGATGGCCGTCGCAACTATACCCACAACCAAGAATTTCCGCATATAAGCGGGCGCCTCTTTTCTGCGCAGTCTCAAGGCGCTCGAGAATCATAACACCAGCGCCTTCACCAATTAACGTCCCCTTCCTATGCTTGTCAAACGGTTGGCATTTCTCCGGCGCGAGTGCAAATATCCGGCTGAATCCAGTGAAAGCAATTCGTGAAAAGGGATCCACGCCTCCAGCGATCACAACATCAACCTTTCCTAAACGGATCAAATCTGCTCCGTACCCGATGGCGTAGTTTCCTGCGGCGCACGCTGTAGGAATCATGATGACCGGGCCTGCAATACCGAAATGAGAGGCCACCATAACCGACATCATGCAGCTTGGATATCTCGTTACCAGAGCTGGCTTAATGCCACGATCACCGTCTCTCAGCCACGCTTCGTCAAGGCTTTCAAGAGCCTGAATGTCCGCCATAGTCGTCCCTAGACATACCCCCGCTCGTAGGTGCTGTACTCCGGTCTTGAGCCCAGCATCAGCCAGGGCGAGTCTTGTGGCGGCGATGGCGAACTGCGAACCTCTACCAAGTCGTTTCGCGGCGCGACCGTCCATAAAATCAAGTGGTTCAAACTCCGTTACTTCTCCTCCGTAAGCTGTGGGAAATTCGGATGTGTCCAAGTACCGGATCTTCTTGATTCCTGAGCGTCCGGCGAGTACAGAATTCCAAAAAGCAGCCCAACCCAAACCTACAGAACTGATAACCCCTAAACCCGTGATGACGACACGCGGTTTCATTGATCCTCAAAGGCTTTCAGCGCAAGCGAAAATTCTCCCTTTGCGACGAGTGAGCCCTCGACAGTCACCTCAGCATGCAAAATTGCTCGGCCCTGCACTAGTTTGATCGGCGTCACCTCAAAGTGCAATTGGTCGCCAGGGGTAACGGGCCTCAAGAACCTCATCTTAAGACTTGACAGCAGATAGGTAGCGTTCGACCGCTCCGTTCGGGCCAGATGAAAATAAATAATGCCCGTTTGAGCCACTCCTTCGCAGATCATCGCTCCTGGAGTAATTGCCCGGTTTGGAAAATGCCCTTGGTAGAACCATTCGTTACCACTTAAGTTTTTTACTCCAACAATCCTTATCCCTGGTTGGATCTCAATCACCCGGTCGAGCATCAAGAATGGGAAGCGTTGTGGAATGATGCTCTTGATTTGCTCAAATGTCATTCCAGACGACGTTACTCCGCTATCTGACATAGCGCCTGGTTATCTCGATCACTCTGTTTAAGGTTGTGATCTTTGCGAGTTCAACTTCAGGAATTTTGATCTTGTACTTCTTCTCTAGCGCCGCAAGAATCTCCAGCGCCATCATGGAGTCCATACCAAGATCTTCTACCAGATTCGCGTCCGGATCGATCTTATCTGCGTCCGTCTCGATGATAGCCGCGATCAGCTTCTTGATATCTTGGTTCAAGCTGTTCGTGTTAATCATATGCTCCTCGCTTCTGTCAGGTGGCCAATCCGCCATCCACGACAATGACCTGCCCTGTGACATATGACGCGATTTCACTCAATAAAATCGCGACCATGCTGGCAACCTCTTCGGGACGTCCGAAGCGCCCGAGAGGAATGTGTTTCCTAAGGTCGGATTTTCGCTTCTCATCGATCCCGCTGGTCATGTCAGTCTCGATATAGCCGGGTGCTACCGCATTGACGGTGATGTTGTACGAGGCCACTTCTTTTGCCAGTGCCTTGGTGAAACCAATCACGCCGGCTTTGCTGGCAGCGTAATTGACTTGTCGAGCCACCCCGATCAATCCAGCTACTGACGCGATATTGACAATCCTGCCTGAGCGTTGCTTCATAAACGTCACAATCGCCGCCCGGCATGCGTTGAATGTACCCGTCAGATTCGTTTCCAGTACCTCCGACCAATCCAAGGGATCCATTAGCATAAGCGCCTTATCTCGAACGATCCCGGCATTGTTTACCAAACTGTCCAGTCGTCCAAACCGCTCGACCGTCTCTCCGACGACCTCCTGGGCACGTTTGAAGTCCTTCACATCCGCCTGAAACGCTATCACCTGATGCCCAGCACCACTGAGCTGCTGACAGACGTGTTCAGCATCCTCGCGCTGGCGGGTGAAAGTAAAGGCCACATGGGCCCCTTGTTCCACCAGCTCCTCGACAATCGCACGACCAATCCCACGACTGCCGCCGGTTACGATCACAACACGGTTGTCGAGCAGACGTACGGGCCGAGCGGCGACCTCAGGTACGACAGTCGTATTGAGCTTCATGGTTCCCTACGAACAATCAATGCTGACGAAATACCGGTTGGACCAAACCCATCGATCA
>Ga0209515_10002160_pt1 | contig 30878 bp, 13 predicted proteins | sample Subgroupgradi54m_FD_187454 | JGI IMG/M metagenome (GOLD analysis project Ga0209515, IMG submission 187454) | Subsurface groundwater microbial communities from S. Glens Falls, New York, USA - GMW60B uncontaminated upgradient, 5.4 m (SPAdes)... ... | reverse complement strand
TGGTTGGCATTTGTTTTAACAAGACCGTTTGGCGCCACATTTGGTGACTTTCTGACCAAACCCGTTGCTAAAGGTGGTATTAATTTTGGCACAATCGGTTCTTCCATCTTTTTCGCTGTTATTTTAGCGTTTGCCATTGCCAAAGAAACTAAGTTAGAGAAGGTAAGACAAAACTAGAATATTTTCCTGTCTGCCACAGGCAGGCAAAAGTACCAGGTTAACGATCAAGAAATAATCACAATAAACACAGGAGAAAAAACATGGCCAAATCAATTCCAGAAGGGTATCACACAGTGACGCCGAGTTTCACGTTCAAAGATTCAAAGAAGGCGATCGAGTTCTATAAAAAGGCTTTCAGCGCGAAAGTTCTAGATGTGCTTCCCGCGCTTGACGGAAGGGGCACCATGCATGCGACGATTCAGATCGGCAATTCGATCGTGATGATGGGAGATGAAATGCCGAACCCGAATTGCAGCAAGAGCGCTGAATCACTCGGCGCCTCACCGATCAGTTTCTACATTTACGTGCCGAACGTGGACGCGGCGTTCAAACAGGCAATTGCTGCTGGTGCGGTTGAAACTATGCCGGTGGCGGATATGTTCTGGGGAGACCGTTGTGGATCGCTCAAGGACCCGTTCGGTTATTCGTGGATGATCGGTACGCATGTGCAGGACCTGACCCAGGAGCAGATCTCAAAAGGTGCCGATGCTTTTTTCGCTCAAATGGCGAAGAAATAGCGCATGAAATTAATATCAAAAAACGGAGGCACTTATGAAATGGCTTGAAAAATATACGGATCACGCCTACGCCTTGCTTCGTATCGTAGCGGGTTTTATGTTCGCCTTTCATGGAATGCAGAAAATTTTCGGTGTTCTAAGTCAAATGCCGCAGCCGCCTGTCGGATCTCAAGCGTGGATTGGCGGGATCATTGAGTTGGTTGGCGGCTTAATGATCATGGCAGGTTTTATGACACGCTTGGCTGCTTTCATTTGCAGCGGTGAGATGGCTGTCGCTTATTTTCAGTTTCACTGGAAATTCCAATTGGGTTCCGCGTTTTTTCCAGGCATCAACAAGGGCGAAATGGCAGTCCTTTATTGTTTCATTTTTCTCTTTATCGCTTGCCGCGGCGGAGTTACGTGGTGTTTGGATAGGGAATAAATCTTTAAAAAGGTGACTGTCGCTTTTTAATTGAAACATGTCAATTTTCACCCGATATTTTGATGCACAAATTAATGAAATCAAAAAGGATAACGCTCTTCGGTTCTATGGGGCGTTTTTGGGCGTTGCGCAAGTCCTGGTATTTTGGGCCTGGCATGTAACCGGGGCTGTTAACTATATATCCAACGAAGAGGAACCCTTCTGTTGGCCCTTTTTCGAGAACTGTTTTAAATACCGCTTTTTTGGCTACGGCAAATCAGAAGTCCTCATTTTTTTCTTTGCTTTCGTTGCGATCATCAGCATTTTATTATTTCTCTCCAAAAAACGCCCAAAGCTTGCGTATTGGTGGCTCTTTTTTGTCAATCTTTACGGAACTCTGATTTATGTCCAGGATTTCCGGCTCCGCCACAATCAGAATTACATGCTCTTTTTCGCAGTATTCGTTTTTTTATTTCTTCCAAACAAACGCCGGCTTCTGCGTTACACCCTTGTTTTATTTTATTTTTGGGCTTCCACTTTAAAATACAATACAGAATGGCTTTCGGGTGCAGCCCTTTATGCGAAACCGCTTTTGGTCCCGGATGCGTTTATTCCGGCTTCGTGTGCCTATGTTGTTATCTTGGAGTCGATTATTGTTTGGGGACTCTTAAGCAAAATAAAGTGGGTTTATTGGGCTGCATTTTTCCAGATAGCCCTGTTTCACATTGAATCCTGGCCGGTCGTTGATTTTTGGTATCCGCTTTTGATGTTCTGTCTTCTGTCGATTTTCCCCTTGAGCTATTTTATTTCAGATCCCGGAGAAGAGAAAAGCCTTTTGAGTAATTTAGTTAAAGGGAAAGAACCGGTTACGACCTATCTTTTTATCGTATTTTTTTCATTTTTGCAGCTAATTCCTATCATTATGCCGGGGGATGAAAAAGTAACGGGGGAAGGAAGGCTCTTTGCATTAAACATGTTTGACGCCCGCGTATCTTGCGAAGGAGCCATTACGCTTAGATTCAAAGACGGAACCACGAAGGAATTCCTTATACCAACCAAAGAAGCGCCTCGAATTACTTGTGATCCCGTCCTTTATTTTACCCGCGCCAAGAGGTTGTGCTGGGAAAATAAGAATAATCCAAACTTTCTTGATCTTGATTTACAATATAAAGCACGAAGAGCGAATGAGATAACCATGAAGCCATTGGTGGATGTGAAAGACTTTTGCAGCAGCAACATTTCTTATGATATGCTCCATCCGAATAAATGGATTATTAAGAACCGATGAATAAAATAAAAGTATCCATTCAAACTTTTGGCTGTCAAATGAATGAGTATGACACTCAAGTGGCGAGCGGTTTGCTTGAGCATGAAGGCTATCAAATGGCTTCCGATGAATCTACGGCAGATGTATTCATCATGAATACATGCTCTGTTCGCGAACATGCGGAAGATAAAGTTTATGGCCGGCTTGGGAAGCTGAGTAAGATCAAAAAAACAAAGCCTGAGATGATTATTGGTCTGATGGGTTGCATGGTCGAAGAGCACAAAGAAAAACTCTTCAAACGTTTTCCCGCACTTGATCTCATGGTCGGAACGCGCAATATCAAAGAATTGCCTGCTTTAATTGAAGAAGTGAAACAAAACCGCAGGCAAGTGGCCCGCATCAAACAAGACGGCATTTCCATTGAATATACCGATCAAATCAAGCGTACTGGAAAATTTCATGCCTGGCTTCCGATTATGACCGGATGCGACAAAATCTGTACTTATTGTATCGTTCCGATTACGCGCGGCGCTGAAGTCTCAATGCCTGCGCGCGAAGTTTACCGGGAAGCCAGCCGTTTGGTCGAAGAAGGTGTAAAGTGGATTACGCTTTTGGGCCAGAATGTGAATAGTTACAATGGGCAAGGGGCCAATTTCCCGAAGCTTCTCGAAATGCTGTGTGAGATTAATAGCCTTGAACGGATTTCATTTACTACGTCCCATCCGCATGATGCGACGGAAGAATTGTATCAGGCGATTGCCCGCAATCCTAAAATCAGCAGACGATTTCACTTGCCGCTTCAATCGGGCTCGGATCGCGTTTTAAAGAAAATGAAACGGCTTCATACTTATGAAGAATATAAAACTAAAATTAATTTGATGCGCGAATTAATTCCGGACATTTCAATCACAACGGACATTATCGCCGGGTTTTCAGGAGAGACGGAAGAAGATCATAAAGCGACGCTTGCTGCTCTTTCTGAAATTCGTTATGACGGCGCCTACATTTTTAAATATTCGATACGTACCCAAACACCTGCCGCAAAATTGCCGGATGATGTTCCGTTTCCGGTCAAAGAAGTTCGCAACCGAGAACTTCTTGAACTTCAGAAACAAATTGCAGAGGAGAGTAATCGAAAGCAACTAGGGAAAATCGTTTCGGTTTTTGTGGAGAAAGCCAACCCAAGAATTCAAGGTCAATTGGTCGGCCGGACAGATCAAGAAAAGACAGTTGCTTTTCCCGGTTCAGAATCCTTGATCGGTCAATTTCGAAAGGTGAAACTGAACAGCCTTCATAACGAAACCTTAATCGGCGAGTTAGTTTAATAAATTTCAATTTTACATCAGCTCATGCGTAAATTGTCTCATCAGGAATTACTTCAAAGGCAGCAAAATCAAAATGGCGAGAAACTCCCCTTCGTTGTTGTTTTAAACCATATCCGGAGCTTGTACAATGTCGGTTCTATTTTTCGGACTGCGGACGGAGCAGGCGTTGAAAAAATTTGGCTCTGCGGCGTAACGGGGAAGCCGGATACAAGCCGTACGCGCATTGAAAAGACAGCTCTTGGCGCTGAGAAGACTGTTTCGTGGGAATATCGGAGCGACGCACTTTCACTTTTGCGTGAACTGAAGCGAAGCGGTTATCAAATTGTATTTTTAGAACAAACCCATCAAAGCGTTCCTTATCAGGAAGTCGTTCCAAAATTTCCTGTATGTCTCGTAGTCGGTAATGAAATCAGCGGAGTATCTGATGAACTTCTCACCCTTTGCGATGTTGCCATCGAAATCGAAATGGCAGGGCTTAAAAATTCACTCAATGTAACGGTTGCGTTTGGAATTATTGCCTACCATTTCCGGAATGAATTCAAAAAACAATTGGTGGGAGCATGAAATCCGTTAGCGCTGGACAAATGAAAAAACTCGATGAGACCGCGATAAAGCGTTATGGAATCCTAAGTCTGATCCTTATGGAAAACGCGGGACGTGGGATCGCCGATCTTGCAGAAAAAATAGTCGGGCAGAAATCTAAAAAGATTTTAGTTATTTGCGGAAAAGGCAATAACGGAGGAGACGGCTTTGTGGCGGCACGCCATCTTGCTAATTGCGGCTATCGTGTACAAGTCATCATGTTAAGCCGTACAAGCGATTTAAAAAATGATCCAAAGTTAAACTTTCAGATTTTAAAGAAAATGCGCATACCGGTGAAATGTATCACATCTCAGAGTAAAACTTCGCAATTTAAAGCATTTGTCCAGAAATCAGATTTGATTATTGATGGAATTTTTGGAGTTGGACTTAAGCGCCCTGTAAAGGGGTTGTTTTATGATGTGATTTCCATTCTTAACGCTTCAAAAAAACAAATTTTAGCAATTGATGTTCCCTCTGGTTTAGACAGTGATTCCGGAGAAGAGTTGGGAATTGCGGTCCGAGCATTTGCAACAGGAACGTTGGGTGCGGCAAAGCGCGGCCTTTTATTAAAAAGAGGTCCGAAATGCAGTGGAAAAGTCACCGTTTTAGATATCTCTATTCCCAGGGAATTGTTGCAATAACAGTCAGTGTTATCTAAGAGCAATCGTAAATATAGAACGGCTTGACAGTTAGCTCCTTTTTTGATAGAAGAACCCTTCTCAAACATCACCTAATCACACGATAGGCGGCTTGAATCAATGAGACGTTTTCCTAAGTGGCTCAGACGAGAAATTCCAAGCGGTTCTACGTTTAAAACGCATGAGGCGCTGGCTGAATTTGAACTGAATACAGTTTGTGAATCCGCTCTTTGTCCGAATCGTTTTGAATGTTTTTCTCGCCGTACGGCGACCTTTATGATTTTGGGTGATATTTGTACGCGCCGGTGCGGTTTTTGTGCGATTCCTGTCGGTAAGCCCAGAGAGGTGGAAGAAGATGAACCAATTCGGGTCGCGAAAGCAGCCGTCAAGTTAGGACTGCGGCATGTTGTAGTCACTTCCGTAGCGCGGGACGATTTGAAGGATGAAGGAGCAGGTGCATTTCATAATACCATTCATGCCATCCGGGAATTACTTCCAGAAGCAACCGTCGAAGTATTAACACCTGATTTTCATGCCAAAGCGCCTTTAATCGAGCATGTTTGTGATGCGCATCCTACGGTGTTTAACCACAATGTCGAAACGGTTGAACGCTTAACACCGCGCGTGCGGCCTCAAGCACGTTATTCAAGATCGCTTAAGGTTTTGGAATATATCAAGTCGTATGACCCATCTATTGTCACGAAAAGCGGTTTGATGCTCGGGTTGGGAGAAAAGCATGAAGAAGTTAGAACAACACTTTGTGATTTAAGGGCAGTTGGTTGTAAAATTATCACGATTGGCCAGTATTTGAAGCCCAGAGAAGGAAAGTTAGAGATGGAAGAATTTGTATCACCGGAAATTTTTTCTATGTTTGAAGAAGAAGGGCGAAAATTAGGATTTCGTGAGGTCTATTCCGGCCCTTATGTCAGAAGTTCTTATCATGCAGGCGAGGCCTACGAAAGAAGTCTTACTCAAAATACATTTCAATCAATAGCTCAGCCAACAACATTTGAAGAGGTTTCAAGCATATGACTGAAGTTATGTTAGAACCATTTGCAGACGGTATGGAAGAAGCAACCATTAGTTATTGGTATTTCGAAGAAGGAGATCACGTCGAAGAAGGAAGTGATTTAGTCGAAGTTGTTGCAGAACAAGGGACGTTTAAAATTGTCGCTTCTTGCGCCGGTGTTCTGGCAGAAGTTTATTTTGCAGAAGGAGAAGTCGTTAGCGTAGGCGACACCGTGTGTGAAATTGAAGAGGAATAATCATAAAGAATGAAAAATGCCAACCAAACATGATTCTTCCGATGCTCCGATTGGTGTATTTGACTCAGGCCTTGGGGGTTTGACGGTCGTCAGAGAACTGAGACGCGAACTTCCTAACGAAAAAGTGATTTATTTTGGCGATATCGCCCGCCTTCCTTATGGAATCAAATCCGAAAAGCAAATTCGCGAGTTTTCTTTAGAGAATACAGAGTTTTTGCTTAAGCGAAACGTCAAAGCAATTGTTGTGGCGTGCAATTCCTCATCAAGCGCTGCTTTCTCTCTTCTTAAATCCCGATATTCCTTGCCGATTGTGGATGTTATCGGACCTGCTGCTTTAAAGGCAAGCGAAGTTACCAAAAGCAGAAAAATTGGAGTCATCGCTACACAAGCCACGGTTACGTCTAGAGCTTATGAGCGTGCCATTACTCGGATTGACAAAAAAGCCCGCGTTTTTTCGAAAGCCTGTCCGCTTTTAGTTCCATTTGTGGAAGAAGGAATTTTAGAAGGCCCTTTAGTTCACATGGTTTTGACGCGTTATTTAAAACCGATTCTTGTACACAAAATTGACACGTTAATTCTCGGGTGTACCCATTATCCCATGTTGCGCCATGCAATTCAGAAAGTGGTAGGCCCAAAAATAAAATTAATTGATTCAGCACCTGCAGCTGTTCGCAATTTAAAGCAAATTTTAATGGAAAATTCTGACGTAAGTAGAAAAAAAGGAAACGGAGCGCTTCAGGTATTTGTCAGTGATTCCCCGGCAAATTTTCTTGCGATCGGAACGCGATTTTTAGGCGAGCCGCTCAACGATGTTAAAGTGGTGCGCTTTAAAGCTCAGGTCACAGTAAATGGGAAATGGACATTATGAGTAAACGGGTCGCCGTCTGTCTTTTTTCAGGGGGATTAGATTCTGCAACAGCGCTTTTTATTGCGTGCAAGGAGGGTTTTACGGTTTTCGCGCTTACCGTTGATTACGGACAGCTTCATCGGCGTGAACTTGAGTCCGCCAAACAAATTTCAGAACATTTTGGGATTGAACATCAAGTGGTTTCAATTGAGTTGCCATGGGGCGGAAGCGCACTGTTGGATTCAAAAATTTCTATGCCGCAAAATCGAAGCGTTGAACAAATTCCAAACGAAATTCCGGCGACGTATGTTCCGGCACGAAATACCATTTTTTTGAGTTTAGCCGCTTCTTATGCTGAAGCGCGGGGGGCAGAAGTCATCTTTATTGGTGCAAACGCGCTTGATTACAGCGGCTATCCGGATTGCAGGCCTGAATATATGAAAAGTTTTGAAGAGATGCTTAAGCGCGGCACAAAATGTGGTGTTGAGGGCAAATCGATTGAAATTAAAACACCTCTCATTCAACTTAAAAAATCAGAAATCATTCAACTTGGTCATACACTTGGCGTGCCCTTCGAATGGACATGGTCATGTTATAAGGGTGAAAAATTTCCTTGCGGTGTTTGTGATTCGTGTCTATTGAGAGAAAAAGGATTCAAAGAAGCTGGAATTGACGATCCGTTATTAACAAAAAGGAAATCATCTTAATGTCGACTCAAGTAGCAGCTATTTCCGAAATTTTTTCATCTCTTCAAGGTGAGGGAACTCATTTGGGAGAACGCCATTTATTCGTTCGCTTTGAAGCCTGCAACATTCATTGTGAATATTGCGATGAGCTTGGGAAACCCGGTTATGACTTTGATTTAAATTCAGTTATAGAAAGTTTGAAGAAACTTGATCAAGAGTCAGGTCCGCATTCTTATGTCAGTTTAACGGGAGGAGAGCCGCTTCTTTATGTGTCGTTTCTGAAACCCCTTCTTCCGCGCATTAAAGAAATGGGCCTTAAAACTTATTTGGAGACAAGCGGAATCCTTTGGAAAGCATTAGAGCAGGTGATTTCATTGGCGGACGTGGTAGCAATGGATGTGAAACCCGCCTCAGTGACGAAAGAGAAGTCATTTCTCAAAGAACACGAAGCATTTTTAAAAATTGCGCTTCGGAAAGAAACGTTTATCAAAATGATTTGCTCCAAAGAAATCGATTTGGACGAGTTCCGCGAGTTGTGTACAATGATCGCTCGGATTTCACGGAATGTTACATTAATTTTGCAGCCTATCAGCGGGGCCATAGAGGGTCATGATGACCTTGAACTGATGCGCCTTTTAGGCGAACTTCAAACCATCGGCTTGGCAATGTTGAAAGATGTTCGGATTGTTCCGCGCCTTCATAAAATTTTAAAAATTAGATAGGAGTCATTATGCGACGTTTTGACGGTCGTTTAGCCAATCAGCTTCGGAAAGTTTCGATTAAGCGCAATTATTTAAAATATGCCCTTGGTTCTTGCTTGATTGAAATGGGAAATACAAAAGTGGTTTGTTCTGCTTCACTGGATGAAAATGTGCCGCGTTTTTTGAAGGATACGGGTAAAGGGTGGGTGACGGCTGAATATGGAATGCTTCCGGCATCTTGTACCGAAAGAATTCAAAGAGAATCAAGCAAAGGGCGCCCAAGCGGGCGCACGCATGAAATCCAGCGTCTTATCGGCCGCTCACTCAGAGCTGTTTGTGATTTAAAAGGATTAGGCGAGCGCGCCATATGGATTGATTGCGATGTGCTTCAGGGTGATGGAGGGACAAGGACGGCAAGTATTACGGGTAGCTTCATTGCGTTGGCCGATGCGTTTGAAAAATTGTGTGCCCAAGGGAAAATTTCAAAGTTGCCGCTGACGGATTACATTGCTGCCGTAAGCGTTGGAGTAATCGATGGAAAACCAGCCCTTGATTTATGTTATGAGGAAGATTCAAAAGCGGAAGTCGATATGAATATCGTCATGACTGGTTCGGGACGCTTTGTGGAGGTTCAAGGAACTGCGGAACATGCTCCTTTTTCCAAAAAAGAGTTGGACGATCTGCTCCTATTGGGTAAAAAAGGCATCTCAGAATTAGTCACACTTCAAAAACGTTTCGTCAAACTCCTCTAGTGCGTACGCGTTTGCTTGTTGCTACAGGCAACCCCAAAAAATTAAAAGAACTCCAGGAGCTTTTACGCGATCTCCCGGTTGAATTGATCTCACTTGAAAACTTTCCAAATGCGGTTGAAGTAGAAGAAGACGGAAAGACATTTCAAGAAAATGCAGGAAAAAAAGCATTGGGATTTGCAAAGCAAACAGGCTGTCTGACGTTGGGCGAAGACTCTGGTTTAACGGTTGATTATCTTAAGGGTGCACCTGGAGTTTATTCGGCCCGTTTTGCTGGACTCAAAAAAGATGATCTGAAGAATTGTGAAAAGGTGTTGGAGCTTTTAAAAGGAGTTCCTCAAAATCAGAGGAAGGCGTCGTTTCGATGTGCCGCTGCTTTAGCAATTCCAAACAAAGTGGTGCATGTTGTAGAAGAAAGTGTTTCAGGTTTTATTGCGGAAGAAATGAAGGGCGAGAACGGTTTTGGATATGATCCCTTGTTTTTCTATCCCGAATTTGGTAAAACCTTTGCTCAAGTTTCAATTGATGAGAAACATTCAGTGTCTCATCGCGGGAAAGCCCTTCAGAAGATGAAGGAATTTCTCACACAATATCTCAAAATGGGCGCGTAGCTCAGCTCCTGACTAACCGTTGAAGAATTGATTGGTAGTCAGGACAGATGCTACGTACAATTGAGAAAATAAATGGGCGCGTAGCTCAGTTGGTTAGAGCACTACCTTGACATGGTAGGGGTCACAGGTTCGAGTCCTGTCGCGCCCACCATTTTTCCTCTTTAAGAGAATCCTCTGGTTTACCCTACAATGTTTGCTGTAAGTCCTTATAGATAAATGAGATAAATATGAGTTGTAAATTTGACTTTTAAGAATTGTCAGGTATACTTTCTAAAGAACCAAATTAAGTCATTTTTTAATTCCCCCAGAAGGTCGATTCGCAGTAAAAACAGAAGTGAAATAGGAAGGAGGATAAGTTTACCTTTTTAACTTAACATCTTAATAAAGATGCAAATAAGCCGTTTAAAATCAGTTAATCAATTTTTCCTCCGCGCGATAAGTCTGACCGTCCTTATCTGTTTTGTGACTACGAATACCGGGTGGTCACAACCAGGAATAGGAGTTCAAGTTACCGGGCCCGAGCGTGGAATGCTGGGTCGAGAATTTACGAACCTCGAAATCCCTCAAGAATTAGGTACCGTTCGAGAGATCCTGCCCTCAGTTCACGTCGAAGCAAACGCACCGGTTATTTTTCATATTCAAGATGCCCACGGAAGCTACGAAGCTCAAATCAATATTAGAAAAATAATCTCTCATCTCGTCCAGAAATACGGAATCAGTCTCGTTTTAGTTGAAGGTGCAGCCCAAGAGCTTGAACCAAAACTGTTCCATATTTTCAAAGATCAAAAATTAAACTCAAAAATTGCGGACTCACTTGTAAAAGAAGGGGAGCTGACCGGTGCTGAACTATTTCTTTTGGAAGCGCCGGAGAAAATCAAAGGAGAAGGAATTGAGAATGCAGCTGCTTATGCAGAAAATCTTCAATCGTTTCGTGAATTAATCGGTGGAAAAAAAGAAACTCAGGAATTTGTGAAAGCTCTTCGAACCAAAATTGAATTTTTAGGGTCACGAAAGCTCAACAAAGAATTAAGGGATTTTTTGAGAAGTTGGCAAACATGGCGGGAAGGCCGTCTTGATTTATCTGGATTTCTTTCGCTAGTCCAGCTTGCAGCTGAGCACCACTTAAAAATTGACCTAGGCACTGCAAAAGACCAACTGGATTATCCCATGCTGGTCCGTTACTTTAAGGTCAGGGCTATTGAATCGAAAGTAAATTTTGAAACAGCGGAAGAGGAACGGGAAAAATTTGTAGAGTTTCTTGAGACGCATCATGTTTCACCTGAAATTTTGAAGCGAATCAAAACATGGAATTTTGACAATGGAGTTAATGATTGGAAAGAGGAGCTTCCGCGTTATTTTCTGGAGCATCTTTATGATGCTGTTTCAAAATATGGGTTTAAGTTTGATGATTTCCCTAATTTGGTTCACCTTTGGGCCTCCTTAATTTTTCAGAGCGAACTGGAGCCCGAACGGTTATTTAAAGAAATCGATCAAGTCATAGACAAGATTTTTAATGGACTTGCGCAGAAAAATGAAGAACGAGAACTCATTTCACTTTTCAAGGACTCGATCGTTCTTGAGAAACTGCTTTTAGTCCAATTGACCCGGGAGGAATACGAAACCTTTCTTGGGGCAACTGCTAAATATCAGCCACAACTTATTTGGGAACGTCTTGAAGCTATTTCATATAAAACACAGTCACTTTTAAATGAAAATGGATTTCAAGGGAACGGCAGTTTAAAGCCCAACCTTCAACTTGCAATGAAACAGGTTGATGAAGCGATTCATTTTTATAAAGTTGCAAAAAAACGTGAAGACTTCATCGTGTCTAATACGGCACAGCTGCTTCAAACCCGTCACACTCAGAAAGCTATTTTAATTACCGGCGGTTTCCATTCTGATGGCCTGAAAGAAAAGTTTCACAATCAAAATTATTCGTACGTTGAAATCACCCCACGGCTCACATCCTTAGATGGTGTCGAAAAGATTTATCACCAAGCGACTCTTGAGCGTTCTGATCTCGCTGCGATGATTCGAATGGTTTCCAATCTCCCCGAGCCACTTCGTGGGTTAGCGAATTATCCTCGTCGAAATCAAATGGTTGTGCAGAAAGTAAACGAAACGATTGGTTCAGATCGTGATAAATGGAAAGAATTTAACTCCGGGCCCTATGCGATTGCTCGTCATATTGTTGCCAACGATCAAGGGGAAATCAAAGATCGTAGTTTAGTACCAGGCCGTCAAGAAAATTATGCATCACGCGCGGAGTTGCGGATGAAATCTGTTGTTCGTGGAATAAATTTACGTACGCCAACCGTAATGGGTGACGACCTATTGTATCAGTTAGTTCCGGAACAAGTAGCACAAGCTTCTCGGAGGGTGCTTCTACTTGGAATTCCAACCTATTTGAATAAAAAACCAGTGCCAGACACCGAATATAAAACGGCGGATAGCATACCGGGTTTTTCAACGGTTCGAAAAATGTTGATCGACGCCAGACAATGGTTGCTTCTTGATGGACTAAAAGCAGAGAAGCAGCAGGCGTTTCTCCATGAGGTTAATCAACGGCTTCAGATGCATAAAGTGAAGAGAAACAGAAAGAAATATGAAGCTTTGTTTCGAGAATTTTATAATTCTCCCATTTTAAGGAAAGGACTTTCAGAAGATAAAGCCGATGCAAATAAAGTACCCGTTGCTTTCGTGGCCTTAGGAAATCAGCCTGAAAATGGCCGATTTATTGATTTTGAAAGCAGAGAAAAATACGCCTACCTTGCCGTAAGTAAAGACCGAATGGCCATCAGAATTCGGGAGGGCGGTTTGTTCGAATTGTTTATGAAAAAACCACTTGCCGATCGTGCTGTGCTAGCTTCCTTGCTTGCCGAAGGTCTTTTTAGGTTATTTTTTATCTTCTATAGGGAGAAACAAGAAGCCCGCGGTCGTTTTAAAGTAGATGAATCCACCGCAGTTCAAATCTTGCACGAGATTCTTGACCCTCGAAAAAAAGGATATTTAGGCGACTACTTGGAGCGCATTGTAAACTCGGAAGCCAAGAAAGGGGCAAGAGAAAGATACGCCAGCCGGGAATCAAAACGATTGCTGGAAAGCCTCCCTAAAAATCGGGAATATCCAGTCAACTACTCAGCATCTCCGCAATCAAGCACAGGTCCCAAGTATTACCCGAGCCAGATCTTGAGGGGGATTGATTGGAATGAAGTGATTGCTTTTCAAACAGATTCAGACGAGAAAGTAGGATTTAAGTTTACAAATGCAGCTTTGAATAAAGGAAAATTTCCCGGACTTAATGGGGAAGTAGAATTGGCTCCAGAAGAAGCTCAAGATTTGATTGAACAGCGAAGAGCGGACGAACCAGAGAAAATCCTGGAAATGTTTGACCTTCTCAAAGGCTCTGTTTATTTTAAGGAAGAAGTTCGATTGGGTGGATTAAAGCGCTTGCATGAACTACTTCGTAAGGTGTGGATGGTCGGAGAACCGCAAGCGAAAATTATTCGGAAATTTCATGAAACAAGACGAATTTTTTCAACCTCTCTCTATCACGTAATAGCACATGGGCCCCTCGGAATTCAAGAGGTACACGAAAGGGCGGGGTATTTGAACATTGTGAGAAATCATTTAGATAGTCTTAAACAAAACATAACTCATCCTGTAGCTGGTTATTCGCTTGAACAGCTTTATCTCAGTGAGATTGAGGCAGGAATTCTTACTTCTCAAATTATTTTAGAAGAAGTCCCTTCAAAAGAAAGACCAACCCAAGTTCACTTTAAGCTTAAAGAAGGACTTCAAATTAATGATTTATCTCTTCTTGTTGTATTGTCTCCTGCAGAAGGAGCTCATTGGGCAAAGACTATCCAAGGTGCTCAGCTTGTTGAAGCAATGCTTTCAAAGGGAGTGATTGAGGAAAAGGATCTGCTTCGTGCAGAACACAATCAAGCATCAAGAGGAGATGAATCCATAAGTTCAACTGAGGGTATTCGAGGAAGTGAGTTTTCCCGATTTGATTTTGATCCCGCAGATGCAATCAAATTGATTGAGGATGGTACGGTTTCAGTTGTTATTAATCGCGACAAAGGTAACAAACATGTAGGCTTAATCAGGTCCGAAAAAATAAAAGAACACCGTGCGGAACTCCGGGCGGATTTGGGTGACGGACAATGGCCTTTCTTAAGAAAGTTTTACGATAAAATTGGACAAGGTCTTAGCGGACAAGTTTTAATCCCGGCACTTTTTCAATCAGGACTCTTTTTGGGAGGATTTACGTACGGAGGAGGATTGTTGCTCTCTCTTCTTGGATTTCATTTTCCCTTTGGCTTGCCATTTGTTGTCGCCCAAACCCTTTGGTATGTTTTTTATGGGAACAATTTGTTCAAAGCCGAAAAGCGCGGTTTGGCATTCAATAATGCTATTTCCCTGATTATTGTTGCTTCCTTAAATTTGCCGTGGTTTTCATTCCCATTTTTATTTTTTCCTCTGGTAATCGGGCCGCACATCTTGGTTAACATTTTAAAAAGCAAGAAGGCGACCATCCTTGGATTTATGATGCAACTTGTTACTCGAAGTAAACTCATCAGGCGGATTTTCCCGCGTTTAGATGCTGTCGCAGGGGATATGTATGAATATTTTGAATATCTCAAACGCGTACAGGCATCAAAATATGTCAAAGTAAAGTTAGATTCAAAATCGATAGGCTCAGAAAGTACGAATGAATTAATAGAGATGATTGAAGCACAGTTAGCAAAGGACCCAAGATTGCTAGATCTTCCGGAAGAAAAACGAAAACTTAACGAGCAAGAAAGAAAGGCCCTAGCGTGGCTCATCCGGTCCAATCCTCAAATTGCCGGCGCACTTTTTAATGCTTATTTTTTAAAAGATGAGAAAATTTATATCCCGCTTTGGATGACTATAGAACAAGCCAACGAATTTGCGCAAGGCCTAAAAGATGTTCTCAAGGACATGACAGAAGAGCAAGAAGTGAAAGATGCGTCAAAGAAAGGAAACGAATATGCTTTGACTGAGAAACAACTTGAGCTCATAAAAGAAACAGGTGCTTTAGAGGTTTACGATGATTATTTAAAATATGTCGGAAAACAATTTGGAGACCGTTTATTCCAAAAAGAGTACCCGTTTAAATATATGGCCAAGCGATTTTATTTTGACGTCCGAGCCATGGAACGTCGTGTTCATGATCTGGAAGAAATGGTGATGGCAGAAAAATATGAATTTAATCTGTTTGGTTTGAAGATTAAACAGCGCCACGCTGTACAGATTGCTCGCCTTGCACAAAATGTATTAATTGACTGGTTCACTAGCCTTATGAAGTTCATTTTCAATAAATTACTTAAATGGTTTGGATATGAATTTAAATTACTTGAAACGGTTAATCTTTGGCTGAACAAACAAAAGAAAGAATCCAGCTTTATTCTCCTTCTTGCCGGTTTTGCGCGGTTAAGAGCGATTCCAAGCATGGTCTTAGCCACCGAAGTAGCTAAGAGACATCTAAATAGGCCTGATCTGAATTTTAGAATTCTAGGTTTTGATCCCGATAGCGAAAATTTGCAGTATGCAGTTGGCATTTTGGAGACTTTTGGAATGAAAGAATCAGTCGTTCTTCTTCCTGGTAATCTTTCAAGCCATTTGGCTGATCCAGCACAATGGGGAGGACTAAGGAGAGAAGCAGACCGAATTTATATGTGGGATCCAGGACAATTAATCGAACCCGGTGAACCGTTTGAGAATACAAGGCAAACAGCGAAGATATTTGCCGAATACTTGAGTGATCGTGGAAACCTGATTCTTTTTGTACGAAAATCTAAGCTTCAAACAAGCCCAGTTTTCGACGAATTAGTAGAAGCTGTAGGTGCCGATAAAGAAAACACGATGCTTGGAGCAGCGCACGCTTCTGCGCCATGGGTGTTAGAAGATACTGAGTATGTACGAATTAAGTTTAGCCGCAGAGCTTTGATTCGATTCAACGATTTACTTGACGCTGTTCATCAAGAATATAATGCTTTAATAGAACATGACGCTGAGGATTTTAATCACGCGCTCGGAGCGCGCGTTGTTGCTGCTAAACAAGGTATCGAATTTACTTCTGCCCAAAAATTACGCGTTGAAAGAAATGAAGACAAAATCAAAAAAATTGAATCCCAGGGGTACCCAATCCAAGTTGCAGTTTCTGATCTTGATGGAAATCTTGATTATCTTGAAAAATTTTTGAAAAGAAATTTTCCGCATGGCCCGCCAACCGGACAAAGCAAAGTAGATGTTGTCCTCGATGGCGATTTTCTCCCCGTTATAAAACCTGAGGACCCTCCCGGCAAGGAAACAGCAATTTTCAAAGAAATATATGGAATTGATCCCTTAACCGGCAAACCAGCACAAAGACGCTTACCGAATTGGGTAAATTTAGTTCCTCTGATTGGAAACAATGAATATTTTTTTATTGCCGCGATGTTAGGTGAGCCGAAAGCGCTTAATTATGTTTCTGCCGTAATGCGCCCTTGGCTTGAGCGTTTTGACGTAAAATCCAAGCACGGTTTTTTAGAGAGCACACCTTTTAGGCGGATTTTTGATTTACTAAGGTCAAGAGCTCAGTTGATCCACGAAAATGAAGGATTAATTTATATGAGCGGCGGAGCAAACTTTGCGAGATTAAGAAGTTTGACGGAGCACTCTCTTGATGAGGTAAAAAAAGTTGAACGCGATCTGCAACTTAGTAAAACCGTGAGAGAAAGCACGCCAATTCAAGCCTTATTAGGGCAGGGGTCGCCTATTGATGCCATTCAAAATCTAGATAGCGATGTTTTAAAGCGGTTGAGTAGGATTCTCGGAGAACCCTCCTTTTTATTATTGAATAATAGCAGCCAATCTCCAGAACATATTGAAAAACCCAATCAAGCAATCGTCGGCCTTGGGAATAGATTTGCAATAATCGGCGGGAATCATGGCCTCGTTCTTTATAAAGCTCAAGAACATGACGGCCAAGTTCTTTTTGAACCATCCCCAAGATTTGCATTTGATAATTTTCTAAGTAAATACATTGGGACGCTTGCTGATCTTGTCACGATTGACTATGAAAGAGCCATTCTTGCCAAAGCTGCCCGGAAAGCGATTGCGCAGGGGGCAAGCGCGGCTCAATCATCCGGCCCGCCATCTGAATCTTTAAATGGGAAAGGTCGTGCCGAACTTAGATCGCCGTCTAGTTTCACTGATGCGCATTGGAGCAGATCCGTTGCCAACTTTAATTTTAAAGACGTCGTTCATTTCATTACGAGTTTACCAGACATTACTTATAAAGAGTTCCTTCAAATGAACCGCCCTGATTATCAAGGAGGGGCAATTCTTATAAAAGAAAATTTGAGCAAATTTCATAAAATTAACTTTGAGATAGTCCGGCGTTTTGCCATTAATCAGAAATTAATTTTCAGGACTGATGGTTGGAATTATCAGATCAGAGAAGACAATGTGCGTGTTAGTTCGTTGGACGGAAAGCAGAACTTCGTTTCTAAAGATAAAGAGCTTAGGCTTTTTTTCGAACAAGAAGTTTTTTTTATTTTTTTTGCATTTGGGCAGTGGTTAGATGCCTATGAAGCTACGTATCGTCTCCAGGATATTAAAAGGTTTTTGGATTTTCCTGACGCGGTGATTAAAGATATCAATAAAAAAATAGAGGCCCCACTTAAACGTAACGTTATATTTAAAGAAGATGAAATTTTAGTAAAAACCGGACCAGATTCTTTATGGGTACAGATTAATCGTAAAAATGGAGTAGCGAGAGCCTTTAAATCAGGGAAACGGATTAACGCGAAACCACTTTCGTTACCGGCGACTAGAATTGCTTATCAGCAAGCAAAGTTTGGTCTGGTTTTTTCCGAACAAAAACTTGCGTGGGATGATTCCCCGGTTCTTGCATTGCCAACTGATGAAGAATTTTTGAAAGATATCTCTAATATCCGATCGGAGTTAAGAGTAACTCCCAAAAAAGACAGCTTCACTTCACTAAAATTACGGAATAAAAATTCCTTTAGAAAGTGGCCGGTAGCTCTTGACACACATACACTAGAACGTTTCAAAAAAGAAAAAGGCGTTGTTCGTAGACTTTTTATTGTAGCTATTGGATGGTTGATTTTTTTCGGTGCTTATTCTCTGTTAAAAGAACTGCTTTTGAATTCCCCATTGGAGTGGACAGATCTTTTAGGGTTCCTTTTGGGTTTGATAGGGCCGATGGCTATTCTTACAGGTTTTAATATTTATTGGCAAAATCGGCTTCGCGCTTTCGATCAATACAATTTAGCTTTTGCCCGCACAATTCTATCTTTAAATCCAGAGAAACCGGAACATATAGAAGTAATCAATTTTATCCAGCGTACTTTTAAGTCGCTTCCTCAAGCTCATTATCGGGCTCTTTTTGATCAGTATCCTAAGAAAGCTTTATTTATCATTCCAAAGATTACACAGATTTCAAACACATTAAATTCTAAAGAAGCTCTCAATCTTTTGAAAGAACTCTTTGCAATCGAGAACAAAAAACTTGTAAACCCTGGTTTTGTTATTTGGATTTCACGATTTTCTAGAATTCCTGAAGAACAGGACCATTTAGTTTTCAATGTAGAAGACAATGCAGTAAAGTTCGTAAAAGGCCGGGCTGAATTAAGAAGTACTCCTCCTAACATAAAATTGGCTGCACAGCAAGAAACGGCCCAAATGGTTTTAAAAGGAAAAGTTGCAAGGCTCACACAAGAGGGAAGAAGCTTAATTGATAAAAATGATTTGCTTAAAGCAAAAACCAAATTTTTGAAGGCTCTTGAGCTTGACCCAATTAATACAACCGCCTTATATCATTTGGGGGTTGCCCAGTTTTTTCTAAAGGAGTTATATGAAGCGCAGCTTTCCTTTGAGAAAGTCCTTGCGATTAATCCTGGAAATGTCAACGCATGGTATCAATTGGGTCAAATTTACTTAGCTACGAGAAAACTTGAAGAGGCAGAGAGAGATTTTCAGAGGGTTGTCGAATTAAACCCTAGACATTCAAAAGCATGGAAGTATCTTGGGATAACACTCAATCGACAAAGAAAGTGGGAAGAAGCCGTTAGTGCTTTCAAAGGTGCTTTGGCGCTTGGTGAAGACCGAACATTTTCCGAAGAGTTTCATCGAGCTTTAGATGGACTTGTTAGTAACGGGCTTATCCTTGCGCACGGCCGGCAGTTTGATCGTGCAGGAGAGGTGCTCAATAGAGTTTTGGAATTAGAACCTGCAAATCGGAAAGCCCTTCTGGCTTTTGAAGAAATCGAACATTTAAAAAGAAAAGCTCGTGCTGAATTGCGTAACCAGCGTTTTAAAATTGGATTGTTGTTTGGGTTTGGGGCATTGGTTGGTTTTTCAACGTTGATAGCTCAAGCCAAGGAATTTGTCCCATTACCGCCTCCGCCTTCTACTTTTAATGATATTTTGCACCGAAACTATGAAGGACCAGAGAAGACTTTAAACGATTTCTTAGACACGGCAATTGATGAGCTAGATGCGGCAGATGACCCCGGCTTTCAAGCGCTTGTGGCATTTCAGAATGCTCCAAAAGAATTTATCCAAACAACAGCTCATTTCGTTAAGTCGCTAGGCCAAATAGATTTTAATGTTACCTATGACCCTGATAACAAGGCCACTATCCTTCGTCCGGTCATCAAAATTGATTTAGAAGCGGTCCGCCAACTCCTTGATCGTTCGAAAACAGAACCTCTTTACCATGATATTTTGATAGGGTTCTTCGTTAAAGCAGGTGCCATCATCCTTGATATTAAGAAGAATCCAGATTTTTATGTTGATCACAATGCCGCCTACAAAGAGTTTCACGAAAAATTTTATCAATCTTTTGACTGGAGTCGAAAACCAAGCGAAGCAGAGGTAAAGCTTGCAAAACAGTTAGTTGCGGATGCTGTTGCAATTCAAGCCGTTGGTAATGAGGCAATGCTAGATTACCTTAATAATGATCGCAAGAATGGCAAACGGATTTCCTCTGGAAAGATCAAAAAAGTTGAAGATGCTGAATCAAACTCATCTTTTGCGTTGGTATTAAGTGGTCCGCGAAAATTATCACAATCAGTTGAAGGGAAAATGGGTAACCAACGGGATTTTTCACTTAGGGTAGCCATTTTTCAAGAGGGTTTTTTTCTGCAGTACCTTAAATTAATAGCGATTATTATAGGCGATGAAAATGTTGAGACCGGGTTTTTTAAAACCAAGGAGGAATTAAAGTTTCTCATTGATAATCTAACGAAGGGAAAGAAAAAACAAGAACCAATCGCGCCGCGTCCTGAACTTCAAAATCCTTCATCTCCTCGTTCTGAACTACGGATGAAACCAGAAACAGAAAACAAAATTCAACCAATTCAACCATTGAGTTATTTGATTGACGCATTGAAAGACAGAGGTTCTTTTACCGGAGATATTGCTGTAAGTCCTTTTGAACATCTCCACATTACGGCGGCAGTATCTAATGGTGTGGTTTTAAGTATTGAACAACTTGTGGAACATGAAAATCAATTAGGGATTACCAAAGGAATTTATGCTCGAGCAAGGTTGTGGAATGAAGAGCATACATTTGATTTTAAGAAGTATCCTAAAGGGTCCATTCTTGGTGAGAAAAAACTTCCATTGGGCGTTTATAACCTTTTGAACATTCTTCCGATGGCAGAAGCGCTTTATTTGGAGGAGAGCCTGGAAACTGTCGAAACTATCAATTGGCAAAATGTATTGGGCTATGCCATTCCCGACTCGCAGCGTGAAGCACGTAAACGAGAAGAGAAAAAACTTTCTCTAGCACTTGGAGGTGCAGCAGAACGGGTATTTGCTTACGGAGGCGTTTTTAGAGTGCTTGAAAAGAACGGTTTTTCAGTAGAGGCGATTTCCGCTAATTCTTCCGGCGGAATTGCGGGTGTACTTAAAGTGATAGGATTATCAAATGATAAAATTGATGAGTTAACGATGGAACAAAATTTTAGTTTTGTCAAAGACAGCAGGCCTGGAAAATTGATCGACAATCTTTGGCATCATGGCGGTCTTCACAAAGGCGAGGCGTTAGAGCAGTGGCTTAAAACAACAATAGAAGGCCAGTTAGGTCCAAACGTAACCTTCCGAAATTTGAGAGAACGCCAAGCGCAAAAAGGGCTTCCGATAATCCCGCTCACAATTGTAGCCACCGATATTACTAATAATAAAAAGATCGTATTCAGTGAGAGCGAGAATCAAGATACTCCTTTGTACCAAGCAATTAGCATGTCTACAAGGCTTCCTCTTTTCTTCGAGCCCTATTATTGGAAGGAAAGGAGTATTTATGTTGCCGACGGGTTCTTTTTCGCCGACCTTCCTCTTTTTGCATTTGAACAAGAAGCAAAAATCGGAAAATTAGTCGTTGGATTCATCGCCCAAAATGTGGGTGAACGATTAATTTCAAAAGTGCATGCGACGGCGAGATTTCTGCTCCGTTACCCGATGGTTCTTTTGCAGGCAGGGCTATTGAAGTGGGGGGGGGCAACAGGAGTTCATGGACGGGTTTTAAAAGGAATAAGAAAGTTTCTTAAGGATAAACCCCTGCTTCTTATTTTAATTCAACTTGCTCACTCGTTAACATATGACTGGAAGAAACCAAAAAATACTTACGTTGTTCCGATTAAAATTGAGTTTGAAGCAAGCAAAACCAATGTTGAAATGGGCCTTCCTGATTTCGGTATCCCCATGGAAACTAAGAAAAAATATCAAGCGGTTGGCGAAAAAGCTGCCGAAGAACTTATTCACGTCTTAACTCGTGCCGAGCTGCGAGATCAAACCAAGCCCAGATTTCAACCTGCTGTTTTTAGGATTGCTCCACAGGATATTGTTCAAAAATCCTGGAAAGTTCCGTTCTGGGATCTTCCGCTTAATCCGCTCACAGGGCCTGAACCGGGTAGTATCACACAGTTTCAACTCAACGGAAGTGAAGGCAGCTGGCTTCTACTGATTGACGAAATGGGTCAATTGGTGATTGCGCATACCAAGAAAACAGATCCGTTAATTTCTTCCACAGACGAAGACTGGTATGACGATTATTTCGTTTTTCGCTTGAATCCGAATTCTCGGGAGAACCTGATCGACTTAGTAGTTGGAAGAGAAGGATTGCATTTTGCTCAACTCGTATACTTTCCATCGAAAAATGAAAAAATCATTCCCTTAACCATTCCAATGTTACCACCAAACGAAGAAATTATTTCCTCAAAGGATTTAAGAGGAATGCTTCGTGCCGCTATTGGAGCGGCGTGGCTTTTAGCCTTATTTAAAAATCAAATAAGGAAACGATCAGCAATTGCCTTTTTGGTAGATCCTTTCCAGAAAGATTTTGAAAAAACAATTGTTGAGTCTATTGTAATTGCAAACCGGAATTTAACATCACACAGCAGTTTTGTATTTAACCGCAGATTAAGAGGTAGCTTGCCGGATATCATTGCCTTTTTTGAAAATAATCTGAATGTGGGTGCGCTGATCGGAGAATTTGGCCCTCATGGTTTTGAACTTTCTAAGAAATTTATCGAGGGAATTAGAATTTGGCAGGAAGTTATTGGTGAGGGAAAATTGCAATCGGGCAAGACACTAAGTCTACATGCAGATCAAATAACCGGCTTAGGATTTGAGCCAAAACATTTTGGGTCACTCAATCACGAACAAGCAGTAGCGATAAAAACACTTTCGAAAGCCTCCTTGATCGAAAAGCGTAAAGAATTGCTGACACTTTTAAAGAGACTCCAAGTCATCATCAATTTCACTATGCTGAGCACAATCGGCAAAATGACTTTACCGAAAAATATTGTTTTTACCGTTTACGGGGCGCTTAGGACACAGAGTGGTAACGTTAAATCTCCTGTGAGCGTGAGATTTAAGAAGCTGAAGGTTGATGGCCGAGAATTTTATCTGATAAAGAGCCTTCGTTTTATTAAAAGTCCCCATTCTCCGGAAAGATTGGGATTCTTAAGAGAAGCCAATGAAGTTTTGCAATCAATCGATCATTGGGGGACATCGCAGCCGCGTGCGGAGCTGCGATATGCGAGAGCAACTGATGCTTTTAAGAAAACGCTCAATGAAAAACTATTACCGCAAGAAATTGCACAATTAAGACTTGATGAAATTTTTGAAGCACTCCAAAATTTGAACGGTCAAGATACCCGCTTGTTAGTAGCAGCCGCAAATGATTTAACTTGGAGAATGAATCGATTTTTAAAAGGAAGCCGACCAAATGATTTAGCGAAACGCTTACAAGAAGAGGTTGTAAGTACTTTTATCCTTAATCAAGGAATTATTCAGCTAGTGATTCATTTCAGTTTTGATCGGAGGAATAAACCTGTAAGTAAACATATCCAAGAAGCTTTACTTGAATCACTAGAGCAGTTTCAAAACGCTGCTCTCCCTGTTTTTCAAAGATGGAAAGCGCAACGTATGCAGAAAGAAAACGAATTTGTTGCGTTTCTTGTCAAAAGAACGCTGATGGCAATTAAAGAAAGGGCAATCGAGCCAAATTATTTTACATTTGGGAATTTGATAACAAGGGCCATTAAACCGCTTGCCGAAGACATTATACCGCCTCTTCTTTATAGCGGTAATATCAGTTCAATGGCAGGTACTTTAAATTTCATTTTAAATCTGGTAAAAGAAGAAGCATGGAAGCAGTTCAATGCCCGTGCCGAGCTCAGAAGCAGTGAAAATAAACTCTGGGAAGAGGCAGACCGCATCGTCCGTGAAACAAAGGATGCTTTTCAGAAAGCAAAAGCGCAAGCGGGGGTTGATCCAAATGTAACATCAGGTGCTTATTCTGTGTTCCATCTTCTTAAGGAAACCGTTTATATTGGAAATAGCTTTGACCGGGCAAAGAAAACTAGAATAATGGATACTGACACTGAAAGTGAAATAAATACTTTTATGGACCAATTGGATGATGCCCTCGAGCTTTTTTCGGGTTCTAGAGGAGAAGCCGAGCTCAGAAAGTGGGCCGAAGCAATTCGAGACTCATCAGGAAAAAAGACATTTACCTCATCAATGCTTTCTAGATTTATTTTGTCGGGATTAATAACTCCAAAAATTAAAGATGCGCTTACTATTTTTTATGGTGAAGTTCATGGGCGCAAAGAAAGTTTGACGCAAATTTTAAGCGATCTTGTAAAGATGCAAGGCCAGAGAGAACGTTTCGAAAAGAAAGCAGTGGTACAAGCCGTTCTTATTTTTGCACTTATTGCCGGAGTATTTGGAGTTATGTCTAGTTTAGAAGAACCGAAAACTTCACAAACGTCTTTTCCGGAATCTTCGCGTGCGCCACCGGCATTTGATCAAATACTATATACCAATTTTTTTGCTCCGCCTGCAACGTCTACAAATAAAATCCTCATTTGGCGTGTTCCGTCTGATAAAGAACTGCTCGATCAACAGTCAATACCAGAAAAGAAAAAGAAAGAATCTTCAAACCCTCGATCTGAATTACGTTTAAAAGGCAATATCATATCAATACAAGAGGCGATAAAAGATCTGAGAGAAAAGTTGCGTCGGCAGAAGGATAGAATTAAAACGGCTCAATTAGATTTTAAAGCCAAAAAACGCGTTTGGAGAAAAACCAAGGCAAAATTGAAAGGGCGTCTTGTGTTTCAAAATACTCCCGAGCATGATGTGCTCAAGGACTATTTGCGAGCTGAATACTATTTAAAAAGTGTGAATGATTATAAAAAAACATTGATTCGAAAGTTAAATCAACAAGTAGAAGCATTAGATAGAATTCAAAAGGAAAGAGAGGCCGTTGCAATACCGACAGCCATTACAGCAAGAGTGATAGCAGAAAAGAACACGTCGGTGGAAAGTCTTACGAGAGCTCTGCGGCGCTATTTTCTAAGAGGAGGGGAAATCAGCGGTTACACGATAGATGGGCATGATTTCGCTGTTTCAGACACGCCTCCTCTTGTTTCAAAATATCAACAAGTTACTTTTCGCTTTAATCCTTCTCGTCCTGCTTTCCTCATCCAAACGAGCGAAGCATCACAATTGATCCAATCAGTCACCTTTGAAATGATTGTGACAGCGCAACAAACTATTCAATTAGATAGCTTACTTCGCATTCTCAAGAAAACTATTTCTGCACAAGGCCAACTTTATCAAACGTTTAAAGTGGATTTGCCCGGCGGAAAAAAGAATCTTACGCCTGGAGAGATCATTCAAAAAAATCAATTTGTTCAAATTTCAATTCAGTTAACTCCTCGTGCCGAGCTACGCAATCCTGAAGTGAGTGCCCAGTTTTATGGCGATTTAGATCTTGCTTTGGAGGCATATTTAAAAATTTGGGGTACTACCTCGATTCAGCTTCCCCCTATAAAGGATTTAACATACGCAGAGCATCTTGAATCCTTAAGAAAAGGGGTGGCAAACGCTATTGATAAACTTGGATTTCAACAAAGTCCAGCGAATCAAAGAGTAAACCGTGCCATTCAAGAACTTATGGAACTTATTTCACAGAGTCCTTATGACTTGGACGTTCGGGAAGATAAAATTGTTAAAGGCAAAAGTCTAGAAGGCGAAGAATACGACCAAGCGTTTATTGCTGCTTTTAGCGAATATTATAGACAGAAGGCGAAAGAGGCTTATGCAAATTTGAAACGTGCAATTACGCTTGCTTCCCGGGCGGAGACGCCTCAATCCTCCGTGCAGACAACCCAAAAAGCGGAAACGCAGAAACATCCTTTCAAGATTGTGCTGACGATAGCTATTGTCGGGTTAGGTCTAGGCCTTGCGACAGCGTTTGGAGCACAGGATGAAATGGCACAAGAATTAGGTTTGCCCACTATCGACCCTGCCAAAGTTATAAAAATTTTATTCCGTGGTTTCATTTTTGTGGGCGTTGTTTCCATTTTATTTATTTTAGCCAAAACAATTAATCATTTCAGATCCTCATCTTCATTTAATCGAGAAGACCGCACAGTTTCCGCACCGGATAGGGGAAAGAGGAAAGCCGGCTCAAAAAATTCTTCTAATACAAATCGCCGGGCAGAGCTGCGAATGGAAATTACAGATCTGGAAGAAGTGTTAAAATCAGCGGATTATGCAACAGGCATCTCAGGCATTACCAACATCAAACTTGCCAATGTGTTTAAAAGGCGAGGAACCTTTCTTGCCAAAGCTGCTCAACTTGAACTTGGGAAGAGCAATCTTGTTTTGCATCAGCACACCCATTCTGAGCTTTATGTAGTTCGAGAGGGTGAGGGAATTGCACAGATGGGGAAGAAAGCGGTGAAACTCAGACTAGGCGATGTAGTTGCAATTCCGGCAGGCGTTATCCATACCGCTACTGTTACGAGTAAAGAACCATTAAAGCTGCTTAATTTTTTCCCCGGAGAATACAAGCTTATCGTTCCTAAGCAGGGCCGCGCTCCGCCATTGCTTTCGACAAGTAATGCAGAACCTTCAGAAGTTGGTGTGTGGAACCTTTTTGACAAAGAATCAAATGGTTTAGTAAATTTGCTAGATCTTGAGTTAATACCCTACCGCAACAGTAATGGCCATCCAGTAACAAACCTCACAACATCTAATAGTAGCGACACAGTACTTTATATCGTTCAGGGTGAAGGGGAAATTGTTTCAAACAGTCAAAGGCAAAACATAAGAGCATCGCAAGCCATTCGAATTCCTCCCAGTCAGACAGTCGAGCTTCGTGGACCGGACCTCCTATTCTTTACTGTGTATCGAAAGCCAAGGGCTGAGCTGCGCGACGTTGAATCCATTCAGCCAAATCTTCAAAAACCGGTTAAATTTTCTATCCACGTGAAACTCAATGATTTTGGAGGAGCTGTAGTGAAGCTCTGGGCTGGCGGAAGTTCGACCATTGATACAGCGATGGCCCCTGTGCGTGATAAATCTTTTGGAATGCGGGACTTTCTCCGTGAAATTCAAAAGACAGATGCTTCGATTACTCCGCAGAGCGGTTTTTATTTTGGGAATCAGAACAATGAAAGAAAAGAACGGGACGCAGCCGTTGCCGAAGTTGTAAAAGTGCTTGCCGTGGATGAAAATCAGAATGCCGTGATTAATGATCCAAACGTGGAAGCCATTGGAGCCGGCTTAAGAGCAACTCTTGCCAAGCTTCAAGAATTTTTGCGGAAGGAAGACAAAGACCTGCCAAAATTTTTAGCGTTTGATATTGATGATACCATCGAGTCGGGCATGTCGATAAAAAAAGATACGGAGACACAACAAATTGAACACGATATTACGAATGCGATTACGGTATTACGTTCACGGGGAGTGAAAATTGCTTTCTTAACCGACAATGAAGCCCAAGCGACGATTCATCGTTTGAGAGAGCGTCTTTTGGGTGCTATTCAAAATCTAAATTCACCTTTAGAACGCAGAGATTTTTCGTTTTACTCAAGCGCTCAAATTACAAAATTCAAGATGCAGTTTTCGGATCATTTTCCCGCTGATTTTCCGCGGGATTTAAACTTACTGACAGACGCCCAGTGGGTTTCTGTGATGCAAGTTCAATATGATACCGAATATTCGAAAATTGCACGAATGCCTGCCGCTATCGTTAAAACAATCCTTTCAATCTTAGGCACTCTTTATGAAGATGCTTCGGGTAAGATTCGAGGCAAAGGTCTTTTGTATGATTACTATCAGCGTATTACGGTTGAAAATGAAGCCGGACAACGTCGCTTAAAACCGGAACTTGAGAGACGTTATTCAAAATTAAAACAAAAACTGACCCGCCATGGGAATTTAGCGCCTTTTGAAATACAAATCCGTGAGCCGTTTGAAGGTGTTGAAGGTTTTGAGCCAGGTTCTGCTTCTCAAGTCTCGATTCGCCCATTTTTATCTCGGCTTCTTACGTCAGAGATAATTCCTGGAATTTCTGATCGTGAAATGGTTTTAATGGATCTCACTCTTAGCCTTGTTCACAAATTTCATGGTTCGATTGTTGAAACCAATATGGATTCAGCGCAATATTTTGCTTATGGCGCTGACGATGAAGCGGTGGTAACGGTCTCCAACGAAAAAAATGAAGAAGGCCACCCGCTCTTAAGTGTTTGGGATCGACATACACAGCAATCTGCTTTTTATCAAGTACCGGTGGAAACTCAGCAACCGATTAAAGAAATCCGGATGTCTGCAGCAGGCGGTGCAGTTGCTGTTATTACAGAGCCTAATTCTGAAGAGGAACCACCCCGTGGAGAGGTAATTGTTTTCAAACTGCGGCCTGCTCGCCCTCATTGGTTATACGCTGCAAGCACAGAGATTGATTCACGTGGTTACGTGGGTTACTTGGGCGCCTACAAATATTATTATGATCCGACCGATCTCGGAAGTTTAGAATCTACTGTTCGTCAAGCTTTTGACTTTAGCGTTATTCAAGATGAAGTTGATCCGCGACGCGAACCTCCCTCTGATTATTACAGAAACCGTCGCGCGGAATTGCGGACGAAAAGCTCTGACCAGTTTGTTATTAAGACATTTGTACTAGGTGCGAACTCAGGACAAAGAATCCCTGCGGAGATTTCTTTTAGAGAAACCGCTACTACCCCGTTGGATATAATTCGGCCATGGGTCGCTGTTTTAAAAATACGGGATGAAACTGGTAAGGATTTGATAGTCGGGAGCTTTAGGTATAATTTACCCGAACGTTTCTTCAATATAAATTCCGGGAATTTAAGTTTAGGCAGTCTTCGTGTAGCGTCACAATTTCAAGGTGAAAATAAAGATCGTGAGGTGAAATACATTGGAGCGCGGCTTATAGAAGCAGCAGTTCAAAGAAGTTTGGCTCACCCACAAGCTAGAGGGTATGTTACCTTTGCAAGCGAAACGCAGGATCAGAACAGTTACAAGTTCTATAGTTTCTTAAGGCAATTTGGATTGAAGGAACTTAAAAATGGAAACAGGATTGATTGGAGCATCATGCCAAGTGATGCCCAGGACTTTGTAAGGGTTTTGGATGAGTATATCGATAAACAACCACGCCCAGACCTAGACAGAAAAACCCCTCCTCGTGCGGAGCTGCGGAAGGATTTGGTCTGGAGTCACTTTGAAGAAGAAATCAAGGATTTGCTTGATAAAGGTTTCCCCGATCTTGTGGGGCCTTTCAAGCTCTTTCATGAAGGCGGTGAAATAAATCCCACCATTATTAGGATTGAGTTTTTAAGAAACACTCGAGAGCATGATCAGAAAAAATCAGACCTTGGTAAATTAGGTCAGGAACTTACGAAGGATTATTCGGCTTATACATATGAAACTCCAGAACCACTAGCTAGTGGAAAGAACCAGATTCTTTATACCCTTAAACTGACTCGCCACATTGAAGACGCTCTTCACTCTTCATTATATATTAGAGATATTAAACCTATTGAAACGCAATGGGGGCTTTCTCTCCAAACACCTGAGGACATCTTACAGCATGTGGAACTTCCGCTGCGTCCTGCTGTTCATCAGTTTTTAAAGCTCGGGATTAAAACAATTTCTACTTCTGCAAATCGCGAGGATTTGAAGCGCCAGCGCGGAGAAATATCTCCTCTTAGGGAATCTCGTTATCAAGCACTTTTACTTTTAGACTATCGTTCTTTGAGCAATGCCAATCAGAAAATTGTTGCTGAGTTATTGTCTGGAGCAAGAGTTGTTCCTGGGGTCCTCTTTTCGTCCACTTTTAGAGATGATCAATCAGAGACTGATCCTATTGGCATCGCGATTTTAGTTCCGATCTCGGAAGAGACATCAGCGAAAGAAGTGGCCGAAAAAATGCTTCAAGCCGCTCAGCAATTTGAATCCCAATTACATCGCGCGGAGCTGCGAAATCAATTTTTAGAAGGCCGGATTTTTGATCGCGGATTCATTGAAAAGGAAAGAGAAATTTCAAAAACAAGAAAAACAGTCGTCTTCGATTTAGAAGGAACCCTGGTTCAGCTTGAGAAATCAGGGTCAGGTCTTCTGGATTTCAAATACGTTTTGAGACCGGGAATCAATGAACAACTTAAACGCTTGAAAGAACAAGGCTATAGGCTGGTTTTATGGACTGGGATAATTCGCGAAGGGAGATTGGGTGTAGAAGAAGCGTTTGTTAAAGCTTTTCCTGAAACGGCATCTTATTTTGATTTATTGATTACAAGTAAAAATTATACAAAAGCAGATGAGATGGAGGAATTGGCGAGCGCTTATCGCGGCATACCGCTGTTTGATGTATGGGACTATTACAAACTTGAAGAACCTCGCTGGCAGCCAATTTCAAGAAAAGATATTAATCTTTTAGGCTACAGCATTATTGTTGATGACAGTCCCAGCGTTGAATCTGACGTGTTGGAATCACCTCTACATCTATCAATGGGCGGCCGCTATTACGGCCTTCCAAAATCTGTGCATGACCTCTCTACTTTAGCCCAAAACATTATTCATTTGCTAGAAACTCCATCGGCTCCACGGGCCGAGCTCAGGACGATTGAAGCGTCGGCAGAAACGGTTGCAAACGTACCTCAGCCTACAGGACTCAGGCACCAAGAAGTTAACAGAGAAATGTCCGCTGGACAGAGACTGGGGGAAGTTCTTAGATGGGGTAGAAGGGAGCTATTATCGCACCAAGAAACAAAAGCTCGATTCAAAACATTGAGAAGCCCTAAAACAAGTGAACGAAGAAAAACTGATGTTAGAAATGAATTGTTAGCTGCTAACTTGGGTCTTGTTCCATTTTTCGGAAATAAAGTTGTTCCTTCTACAGAAGTTCTTGTGGAACATTTTGGTGACGGTGTCCTCGGCTTGCACGAAACATTTACCAGATACAAACCAAACAAAGGAAAACTTTCGACTTATGCCGAGTACTGGATAAGGAATCGTATACAAAAAGGGCGCAGACTTGATCATCTGGTTCAATTGCCTGAAAATCGAATCAGGTTATTGACAAGAGTTTTGGATATCGCAGATCAGATTAGGCAGGAAAAAGATGGGGAAAAGGCTCTGCCGGAGGAAGTTGCTATTCGTATGGGTGTGCCCGAAGAAATAGTGTTGAAGGCTATGAGCTTTTTTTCCGAAG
>Ga0209515_10002159_pt1 | contig 30889 bp, 36 predicted proteins | sample Subgroupgradi54m_FD_187454 | JGI IMG/M metagenome (GOLD analysis project Ga0209515, IMG submission 187454) | Subsurface groundwater microbial communities from S. Glens Falls, New York, USA - GMW60B uncontaminated upgradient, 5.4 m (SPAdes)... ... | reverse complement strand
CAAAGGACTCAGGGCTTCCAGGTGTTGCTTCCATCTCCGCACGCATTCGCGGGCTGCTTCCATTTGGTGCGAAGAAAGAGAAATTATTTTTTCTCGTAAATGATCCAGATGCAACGCGGCTTCTATCAAACGACGACCCGGATCACGAAAATAAGCTTCCCAACGACGAAGAAGAAGACGGGCATTTTCTAATTTTTGTTCGAGAGATTGATACAGATCATGTTGATGCTGTCTGATAGTATAAAGCAGATCTTCCTTGACAGGCACGGCTAATTCAGCAGCCACCGAAGGTGTGGGAGCACGAACATCCGCTACAAAATCGGCAATGGTAAAATCCGTTTCGTGGCCAACAGCCGAAATGATCGGAATTTTTGAATCGGCAATGGATCGAGCCACCACTTCCTCATTAAACGCCCAAAGATCCTCCATCGATCCCCCTCCACGACCTACAATCAAGACATCCACATCGTTCCTTTGATTCATCTCCTGAATGGCTTTGGCAATTTCCTCTGCCGCTCCTGCCCCTTGCACGGCAACCGGATAAAGTAAAATTTGAATACTTGGAAACCGTCGTGTCAGTACATGAATCATATCTCGAATCACCGCTCCGGTGGGCGATGTAACTATTCCAATTTTTTGCGGAAGAAAGGGAATTTTCTTTTTTCGCGCCACCTCAAAAAGATGTTCGTCTTCTAATTTTTTCTTCAGTTGTTCAAAAGCCAGTTGGAGAGCTCCAATCCCTTTGGGCTCCAGATGTTCAAGAATCACCTGATAATTTCCACGAAGCTCGTATACGGTCAATTGGCCATAACCCACCACAGAAAGTCCATTTTCAGGACGAAACTTGAGTTGAATGTTGGCACCCTTGAACATCACAGCACTGATCTGAGCGTTGGCGTCTTTAAGGCTGAAATAAAGATGGCCGGATGAAGCGGGTTTAAAGTTAGAAATTTCCCCTTCAATCCAGACGTCTCCAAACTTTTCCTCCAGACTGAGACGAATTTCGCGGGTAATTTCTGAAACAGAATAGATTTTCACGCTAGGCAACCAGGCTAAGACGTTTCTTGAGAGGAGTTTCTTTTTCCAGTACACCCATGATCGTGGAATCATCCGACGTGGATTTTGTCATACGTGAATAATCTCTATCCACAACCTCACGAGTCATTTCAATACCGTAAGTGGAAAGAATTTTGGACACTTCATCAAACCGGCCTTCAATAGTATTTTTCACGGAAGTAAATCCATGTCGTGCCGCTCGCGCACGATTCCAAAACGAAAAAGGATTCATCTCAAAAAAGATGGAATCATCCTCTTTGGGTTCAATGAGAATAATATCGCCCTTAAAACTTCTATCAAGAGTCATCTGGTCGATAAAATAACGAATGCGCGTGTGAAAAATAGTTCGAAAAACCTGATTGAAAATCATCAACAAACCACCATCGGAAATACGGCGATTTTTAGTCACATAGCGATCCTCTTCTTTAAGGTATTCCAGCAAAAGGCGGTTAGAATAAGGACGAAAAGGATTGTAGCAAATCACCAAATCAGCTCCCTTGCGAATGGCCAGATCCATATTGGTGGTTCTCTTAACGGCTCCATCGACATAATCAACACCTTTGAGACGTGTTGGCTTGAAAATCATGGGCAAAGCCGATGAAGCCTGAACCGCTTCGGAAATAGAGGCATCGTTCTTTTCATCCGGACCAAAAACAACCCTGTCGGCCGTATCCAGATCGGTGGTAACAATATAAAGAGACCGATTACGAAATCTTTTCAAAGCTTTAAAACTATTGGTGAGATGGTTTCTTTCCAGATTTTTTCTGACGTACTTTTCCAAGGAACTATTATCGAAAATGCCTGAGGGAATAGCCTCGGAAAGAGACGGCATGGTTCGTGTGGAATAAATAATCTTAGCCAAAGGATGCAACATGGATTCTGCATTGGAATAAGTAGGCTCGGCTAACAACTTCAGAAACCCATCACGCAAGGGCTGCCATAAACGAGGCAATGCCAAAACGGAATCGTATAAAATACCAGGTAAATAAGTCATGCGCCGATAAAGATACGTCCATGGCCTTTCGATATATTCACGAAAATTTGGCCAATACACATCAAAAGGAGAAAATTGGGAAAAATACTGGGAAGAACCATCCAGAGTTTTGAGAATTTCTTCGGGGGAAATACCGTTGGCAATATGCGAGGCCACAAAAGCCCCGGCTGAAACGCCGATATACATGTCAAAATCGGTGACCTTACGATTCACCAAAAAATCATTCAGGGCCTTTAATCCACCCACGGCAAAAACACCACCCGTAATGGCACCACCAGCAAGAACCAGAGCCGTTTTGGGGTTCTGCTTCTTTTTGGAAAGATCACTTTTTTGAATAATTGTAATTCCCATGCGATTAGGAATTTACAGCATCATAGCTTCCTACAAATTGTCAAAGTGAAAATGGCGACCATAGTAATCCCTCAGTTTCACTTTACTTGAATCAAGAATGACTGTCATCGCGAGGAGGCCGAAGGCCGACGTGGCGATCTCACGATTGAATCCGGGAGATGGCCACGCTACGGCCCGATGGGCCTGCGCTCGCCATGACAAAATAGATGAGGCAAGACTGAGGGATTACCGACCATAAATTCCGAACTCATTTTCAGGTGAGTAAATCCGGTCTTTTTTTACGGGTTCGAAGGAGGACCTGTTCTTGTCGCCAGTGTTCAATTTTTTTATGGTCTCCGGATAAGAGAACTTCGGGGACCTTCATGCCTTGAAACTCCGGCGGACGCGTGTACTGCGGGTATTCCAATAAAAGCCCCGAAAAAGATTCCTGATGTAACGATTCCGCGCAACCCAAAACACCCGGAACAAGCCTCGACAGAGCCTCCACAAAAACCATGGCGGGTAATTCTCCTCCAGCCAGCACATAATCCCCAATGGAAACTTCTTCGTCGATATATCTTTCAATCACACGTTCATCCACTCCTTCGTAACGTCCACAAAGAAGGATGAGTTGATCGTAAGCTAAATACTCTTTCAAATGTTCTTGTTTGAGTACACGCCCCTGAGGTGAAAAATAAATACGCCTTGTTTTTTTATGAGGAGAATTTTTAAGGACAGATCCCATTGCAGAAAAAATCGGCTCGGGTTTCATCACCATCCCGGGGCCACCTCCGTAGGGAATATCGTCAGCTGTCTTATGTTTGCCTGTGGTAAAAAGTCGAATGTCATGTATGTTGATGGTCACCAATCCACGACCAACAGCTTTGGAAAGAATGGAGTCAGAAAAAACGGAATCAAAAAGTGATGGAAAAAGAGTGAGTATATCGAATTGTATGGCTGATCTACCAGCGACGGATTTGGACCTACTCGAGGATTTCAAGAACAGATCTCTTGCGGAGTTTTGTAGAAACAGCACCCAGTATGGTTCTCATCGACTGGGCCGTGCGACCCTGCTTGCCAATGACTTTACCCAAATCTTCCTTGGCTACCTTCAGCTCAATAACGGTTGTCTGTTCTCCATCCACTTCAGAAACCACAACCTGTTCCGGTTGATCCACCAAAGCTTTGGCCATAAATTCAACAAGTTCTTTTAATGTAGCTGCCATGTTATCTCCTTCAATAGTCCTTACAAACTCAACATTAAGTGGCGGCCTGAGCCGTTTTCAAGATCTGTCTGACAATTTCAGTGGGTTGAGCTCCTTTAGAAACCCAATAGCTGATTCTCTCCTTCTTAATACTGGCTTTCCCAACACCCAACTTGGGATCATAATGGCCCACGACCTCGATGGATCTTCCATCACGAGGAGAGGTGATACTGGAAACAACAATCCGGTAAAATGGCTTTTTCTTCGCACCAACCCGGGTTAAACGAATCTTTGTTTGCATAGGGCGCCAATCTAAAAACCTAGGCGCCTGATGTCAATCACTATTTTATTCCAAAATTTGTGCAAACCCTCAAAGAATATGATAGTTTCTCATCTACATTGAGTCAAAGATGACACTTTCTCCTCATAAAAAATTGGCGCGAATCCGTGTGGCTGGACCTGATAACAAAGGAATCATCGCTACCGTTACGACTTACCTCTTCAAAAATAAGATCAACATTGAAGATATCGATCAAAGAATCCTGGAAGGTTTTTTAGTCATGAATATGGTGGTAGACCTTCATGAAATTTCTCCTTCTTTATCTCAGCTCAAAGAAGGTTTGAAAAAAGTAGGCCAGAAGATCGGTATGGAGATTATTCTTCAGGTAGACGAGGTTCGAAAAATAAAAAATGTGGCTCTTTTAGTGACTCGTGAAGACCATTGCCTGAACACTCTTTTGAAAGATATGAAATCCGGAAAAATCAAAGGCCGGCCGATGGTGATTCTAGCAAATGCGCCCGAACTTGAAAAAATTGCGGAAAAACACAAAATTCCTTTCTTCTCTTTTCCGGCTGAAAATAAAAAACAACATGAACAAAAGATTATTTCAAAATTGAATGAGCACGATATCGACGTGATCGTACTCGCTCGTTACATGCAAATTCTCTCGCCTGATTTTTGTTTTCGATTTGAAGGAAAAATTATCAATATCCACCCTTCCCTCTTACCTTCATTTCCGGGAGCCAGGGCTTATTCTCAAGCCTATCACAAAGGCGTGGAAGTGGTGGGTGTCACCTCTCATTTTGTTACAACCGATCTCGATCAGGGACCCATCATCACGCAGGATGCTTTCCGTATCGATAAAACCCGCGATACCTTGGAAGACATTATTCAAAAAGGTAAAAAACTCGAAGCAACTGTTCTCGCTCGCGCCGTCAAACTCTACTGCGAAAATCGCCTCACCTTAAGACGCGGCAAAGTGATCGACAGCCGGCATGTGCATGAGATGGAAGAAAAGTTGCGTGGCTTCTATCAATCTTGAGTTTGCCCTGAAACAAGAATCACCCACTCGCCTTTTTCAACAAACTCACGCGTGGTAAGCTCAGAAAGCAGGCCTCTTAAAAAAGATTCGTGAATTTTGGTCAGTTCATGTGCAAGAACGGCATGACGATCGCCAAAAACTTTAGCCATCAAACCTAATGTTTTTCGGACACGAAATGGCGATTCGTAAAAAATGAGAGTCCCCTCTTCTGTCTTGAGGGATTCCAAAAATTTTTTCTTCTTCCCTTCTTTTTGAGGGAGAAAACCTGCAAACAAAAATTGATCCGTTGGTAAACCAGAACAGGCCAGAGCTGCAATGGCAGCTGAGGAACCAGGAATGGGAATAACAGAAATTCCTTTTTCAATAGCATCGCGCACCAGGTTATAACCTGGATCTGAAATACCCGGAGTCCCCGCATCGGAAACTAAAGCAATATTTTTACCCTCCAAAAGCTGGCGAATTAAAAAATCTCCCTTGGTGAGTTTGTTATGTTCAAAATAACTGGTGGTGGAAGTCTGAATTTCAAAATGATGAAGGAGTTTGGATGTGTGTCGCGTATCTTCACACGCAATCAAATCCACTTCTTTCAAGATCCGGATTGCCCGAAGCGTGATGTCCTCAAGATTCCCAATGGGAGTGGCGACGATGTAAAGAATACCACTCATTTAGATTTTCCTCGCCAAGGGATAGCGTCTCCCAAGTCCGAAGGAACGCGCTGTGATTTTAATGCCAGGAGCGGCCTGGCGGCGTTTGTATTCGTTGGCATGAATTCGACGAAGAATATCTTGAACCGTAGACACATCGTAACCCATCCGTAAAATTTGTTCTTCTGACTTGTTCTCTTCCACAACGGCTTTCAAAATAGCATCCAAGGTTTCATAAGGAGGGAGACTGTCTTGGTCTGTTTGATTCGGACGTAGCTCCGCACTCGGGGCTTTCGTCAAAACATCCGGAGGAATGATAGATTTTTTCTGCTGAATATAACGACAGAGCTCATACACTTTTGTTTTTAAGAGATCAGAAATAACCGCTAATCCTCCACTCATGTCTCCGTAAAGAGTACAATAGCCCATGGCAAATTCGGACTTATTACCGGTCGTCAACACCATAGACCCATAACGATTCGAGAGGGTCATGAGAATATTTCCACGAATACGAGCTTGAACATTCTCATCGGCTAAATCAGGATCCATCTTCTCCTGACGGCCAAAAAGAGATCGATAATTTTGATAAATAGAATGAATAGAAAACTTTTCAGTTCTTATTTTTAAATTCTGAGCCAACGTTTCAGCATCTTTTATACTCCCTTCACTCGAATAGAGAGAGGGCATCAAAACGCCGGTAACATTTTCAGAGCCCAAAGCTTCCACAGCTAAAAGTGCAACCAGTGTCGAATCCACTCCACCAGAAAGCCCCAAAACAACTTCTTGAAAACCACACTTTCTCACATAATCCCGCAATCCCAAAATAAGGGCCTGATAGGTATCTGTTAAGTTGTCGGATTGAAATGTCCGTGGGTTCTCTGATAATTTTTCCGTATCAAAAATCACCAGGTCTTCTTGAAAAGATTTTCCCAGAACTACTAACTGTCCTTTGGCATTCATCACAAAACTTCGCCCATCAAAAACGAGTTCGTCATTACCACCAACGAGATTCACATAAACCATAGGCACACGATAATGACGTGCCATTTTGGAAAACATCTTCAACTTTAACTGAGGCTTACCCACATAAAAAGGAGAGGCTGATAGATTAATCAGGAGACGAGACCCTTTTTTAACCTGCTTTTTCAAAGGATCTGAGCCATAGAGAGGACGCTGCCAAAATTGAGAATCGTTCCACGCATCCTCACAAATCGACACGCCCACTTTGCCCTTGTAGTTTTTGAGAGAAAGTACGCCAGGACCTTGACCCGGTTCAAAATACCGACTCTCATCAAAAACATCATAGTTGGGGAGAAGTTGTTTAAAGTATTTTTTTAAAATTTTTCCATTTTCGCAATAAGCCACGGCATTGAAAAAATTCTTTCCTCTCTTGTGAGGATTTTTTTCCACATATCCTATAAGAATCGCAATCCCTTTGGAAAATTTGGCCACTTTCTTAAGAGCTTCTAAATTTTTTTGGATAAAATCAGGATTTTCGAGCAAATCCCGTGGAGGGTAGCCAGTTAACGTGAGTTCTGGAAAAATAATGAGATCAGCACCTGCCTCTTGAGCCTGTGAGACAAGCTTTCCGACTTTTTGAAGGATCCCTTCAAAATCACCGATGATGGTATTAATTTGAGCTAAACCGATTTTCATAACTTTACTCCCACAGACTGTAGTAACCGGCGTGTCTGCTCCCCCACTTGGGGTGTTTTCTTGGAGTATTGGGTCAAGTCTGGATTTTCTTCCACAGGAAAGAGACAAATGTCTTCTTTTTCACCGAGCTCAGTCCATTCTTTCTGGGTTTTCTCTTTAAAAACCTTTTCAAAATTTGTACGAATTTCATTTTCTTCTTCGAAATTCAAATTTTTCCATTCTGGTTTTCCAATAAGACCACAAAACTTTTTCCAAAATTTATCTTCCAAAGCACCGAGTGTCATCCATTTTCCATCCAAAGTTTCATACAACCCATAGCGCACCAAGGCCCCGCCTAAAATGGTAGACTCCTTTTTCTCAAACTCACAAAATCGAGACCAAGATCTTGCCGCACCTAACATCGAGCAATCAATGTGCTGTCCTTTTTTCGTTTTTTGTCTTTCCACAAGAGCGGCTGAAATTTTCATCGCGGCTTCCATACCCACAGCCATATCAGCGATTTGAAAATCAGGAAGGACGGGCCGGCCGGACCGGTCACGCATCTTATGAAACAAACCCGAGAGACCGACGAAATTCATGTCATGGCCGGCCATATGAGATTGTGCGCCCTTTTGTCCAAAGCCTGTCATCGAACAGAGAATGATTTTTGGCTGCACTTTGCGGAGCGAACGGAATCCTAAACCCATTTTATCTAATACGTGTGGACGAAAGCTTTCAATGACAACATCGGATTTTTTGACCAGTTTTAAAAAAATCTCCTGACCTTCTTTTGATTTTAAATCGAGAGCAAGACTCTCTTTGCCCTGATGAATCACTCGGGTATGACTCGGTAAAAGTCCTCCGGAAATCACCGCGCGATGATAGTCCCCCACTCCGGGTTGTTCGATTTTGATGACACGAGCACCCATTTCACAAAGCAAAAGGGAAGCATACCCACCAGGCAAGAGGCGGGAGAGATCGAGAACGGTGATCTTCGAAAGAGATCTCATTACCAATGATTCAGCACGATCAACTTATTTTTAAAAGGAATCTTTTTCTTTTTACCAAAAAGTACGAAGGGGATATTTTTGAATATCCTTATCGTTGGTCAGCAGAATGAGATTTTGCGCAATGGATTGGCAAATCAAAAAACGATCGAAAGGATCACGATGGAGCGCAGGGAGTCTTTGCAAAATTTCCGCATCTTCTTCCTGAAATGGAAGAGTTTCCACGTGATGTTTTTCCCGATGCTGACGGATAAATTGATGTGCCGGATGCGGAAGGGGTAATTTTCCAAGGCTATTTTTCAATAATATTTCCGAAGTGGAAATGGCACTCAGATAAATCGTGTTTTTAGGATCGATAAGAATCTCTTTGATAAGATCCGAAAGCGCAGGATCATCTTTGATCATCCATAAGAATGTACACGTATCCAAAAGATACTGGTTCATTTCTCTTCTTCGCCTTCAAACGCTTTTAAAATCTCTTCTGGAAGTGGATCAAAAAATGAACCCGGGATTTCAAATTGCCCTTTTGCCAATCCCAGGACTCGTTTCTTTTTTAAGGACTTACGAAGAGGCCTAATTTCCGCCACCGGCTCATTGTGACGGCACAAAATAATCGTCTCTCCTGTCTCTTCAATCTTGGTGAGATATTCTGAAAGATGCGTTTTGGCTTCGTGGATATTTAGGTTCATATATAAGCTTAATAATAGACTAATAAGTAAACTAATACAAGTTTATTTTAAACATATATAAATCAATAATTTAAGCCCGTGCCAGGCACGTTATCCGTTCAACTTAGTAAGGATGAGGAATCAAATCGCCACGGTTGAGCAGATTTTTGACAAGATGTTTCTTTTGACCTTCTAAAATTCTTGCCTCAACACTATCCGGGATCGCTCGAATACATTCTTGGTAAAATTTGAAATAGTCATCACGAACACCCAAGAAACCAAACTCCGTCAATTTTTCCCAAAGACGACAAAGGCTTGTTTCAAACTGTTCCCAATCGATAATAAATTTTCCGTTTTCATTTAGTGACATAGATACGCCCTCTTGATAGAGCCAACCAAGACTCATTGTGGCCCCTGCTGCATGAGGAGAAGGGAACTTTTCATCCAAGGCCCTCTCTCTCTTATGAGTCGCTGTCATTAACCTTATAAACTGTCTCCGTAAGCCGGCGGCTCTCTCTTCTCTGCTTATTTTTTTATCTTCAAAGCCGATTCGATTAGCTAAAGAAAAAGCAACATCAGATTGGGGTTCGACGAGTTTTCCCCAGAAAGATCCCATGGCTTGGCTGAGCGTTCCACCCTGCGATAAGGCAGTATCCGGTTTATTGCCAGACACTCCGTGAGATCCTTCGTGCCAGATGATATTGGAAAGGACAACATCCAAGTTAACCATGGCCGCATCCTCATCCGGTAGAAATTCATAGGCTACTCTCCGCGCTTGCTCTTCGCTTATGTTTGAAAAAAAGGAATCCTTGACGATGACCACACGATGTCCTTTGACACCATCATAGTTCGCCTTGGGATAGTCATGACCCCCCACTATTCCATGAGGGAAGGTCCTCAAAAATCCTCCGTTCCTATAAACCCAAACTATTTGAACCATCTTTTCGATATCTCCCATATCGACTTTGTGTGTTGGTTCTGGAGCTCCCACCCGTCTTCCAATCTCGCGGGCCTTTTCTTCCAATCTCTCAAAAATATAGCCCTGTTCCCTAAATTTTTCAGACGTTGCCCGGTCTCGGATACCCACCTCAAACATCCAGGGGAATTTCATACCATCATCCCAGTATCCCTCATGTGGGAAAAAAGTAAGAAAGAGATTGCCTTCTATCTGATTGAGGTCTGCTTTCAAAATCTCCACGAAATCACCTGAGCGAAGACATGCAGCCATTTTTAATACATACTCTTTAAATTTTGGATGCAGGCTTTCTCCTCCCACTGAAATTTCAGCATATCGATCTAAAACATCGGCGAATTGCAGAAAAAATCTTTCATAGCGTGGATGAAACCGCATATGTGTAACCTTATAAGTAGTGTTATTCATCCCGCGCACTAAGGACCAATTTATGTTTTGGCTTTCAAAATCCAGATTCTTATCGGTCGCTCTTTCGATCACAGTAAAGGTCTGCCGGATCAGATGATTCGGAGGATATTTTTCTTCAATAAACTGCAGCTCGGCTGGCGTGAAATCATGAGGGAACATGGCACTGTAAGTGGGCTTATCGGGAAATAAAGCGATTGAACTTGCATACAATACGGCCTCAGGAATACCCGTTGGCATAAACTTTTCTAATAAGTTTGGAAGATCGGATGTACGGATTCTTTGAAAATGCCTCATTGAAACAGGATCGGCGTGATCCTTCATCCACTGCATAAAAGCATCACTCTCCAAGCTTGTCTGTGCGGCATAGAGTTCATCTGTAATGAAGGCAAGTTCTCCGGAAACTAATTTAAGCCAGGCACGCTCCGCAAGGTTCAAACTATCCAGATGATCAAAGGTGGGACTCTCGATTATTTTCATCTGTGTATCTGCAGCACGAACCATCTGCATCCGTCTTTCCTCAACAATACGCCTGGCATCACAAAATGCTGTCTGTATAACGCTAGTGCTCACTCTCCATCCTGTAGAGATTCTCCCGATATAACGATCCCCGGGCTCTCCGTTTGGGTTCCACTGGAGTCCCGTATCTCTCTCCTGAAGAACATGGTTCACGAGGTTCACATACGTTTGTGTTACGGGGAATACCCCAGTAAAATTTGGAATACCATTCACAATGGGCAGATGTACCGATAGCATAAAAATCTCCTTTTGGGGTTCTTCGACCCCTATTTATAATAGTTGCTAAAAATCGTCGATAATTTTGAGGAGATTAATTAAAGTACGTTGGTGAGTTTGAGGGCCAAACCCATGTTGCCGGCCACCTTGAGCTTGCCGGTCATGAAGGCCATCTGGGCATTCAATTGTCCAGAGACAAGTTTCACAAAATTTTCATCTTCCATCGTGATGGTACAATTAGCCTTGCCAGTGGAACCCGTAGAAACCTTGCCACCCGGAACCGTGAGATCCAAACTCCAGGTGCCTCCGTTCGGTCCATTGAGTTGAAACTCATAAACAGCATTGATGGTGGCAAACTTTTCAGCTTTGGTTTTGAGATTTTCAGGAACTTTTACATCGAAATATTCTTTGGGTGTCATATTTTCTCCTTAATTTCCTAACGACCTACAATGACCCTTTTTGGGGGTCAATCAAAAAGTGCCTGCTTATGGGGGAGTGATTAGCCGGTTAGGCAGCCTTTAAGCTAACTTTAAGGTGAAGCCTCGCTTTTTTCAATTGATCTTCCAATGCCATGGCAACAAAAGTCTCGACCCCATATCCCATCACACGCGCAAACTTCGCCGCTCTCTCAGGACTAACCAGACGACGCCCCTTTTCTATATCGCAGAGGTGTGCCTTGCTGACACCCACCCTTCTAGCCAAATCCGTTTGATTGATCTCATCGCAGAAGCGCAGCGACTCGATCATACGTCCAAAACTGAGTGGCCCACCTGCCAGCCTTTCCAAAACAGTCAGGGCATCTCTTTTAGTACTCATGCTTGGTCACCTCCTGGACTTCAATAAACTCAATGACATCTTTTTCTATCGTATAAATGGCCCGATAAGCTCGATTCAAACGGACGGAGCGTTCACCCCTCCTTTTGCCATGAAGAGACTCATCATGAAATCCTGAAATCTTTCTTACATTTTCCAATCCCATCCTTTTAACCGACTGGATCCAAATGAGGAGCTTATCCAAGATATAAGACGGACAATAACGAACTTGTTTTTCTGCCTTGGGAGACAGAACGACTTTATAGATCATGAGAGTACCCTCAATAAGGGAACTAGTCAATGAAAAATAATTGACCAGACTTAAAGGAAGGAAAGCAATTAGGGGGCCAATTTATTTTAGGTTCTTTTTAAATAATTGAGGACTAGAATGGTTTTAATTTTGGATACGCAAGTATGAATTTTGGATGGTCTATGGGCGGGTCTGGTGCCATACATATGGGCTTTCAGGTGACTCCGTTTTAGGACAGGTTTAGGCAAACCCGGATTTTTTTTCAGCAAAGTCGCCTAAATAAGGAATCTTCCAATGTTCCGATTGATAGGCCTTCACTAAACAAACAACCCAGAGAATAAAAGCCACAAAGCCGATGGGAAAACTCAACAGTCCCACAACAACACCCAGAAAACCTACAAAGTGACCTAAAATAGAAGAGAGAATATCAATTCCCACAATGCCGGAAATCCAGAGAACCCACAAACCTGTTCCTTGCCAAGCATGAAACTGAACTTCTTTATTACTTTTTTCTTCCAGGAGCATGATGATAATACTCACAATCGGAATATAACATAACATACTCGCAACATTGGGTGTGAGACCGGTACCTTTTCCTTCATTAGTGGCCGCCATGAAATTCCTCCTCGTTTTAAATCAAACTACATTATTTTTTACTCTTGGTAAAGCTGATCAATGACATCACGGTATTTTTCGCCTACAAACTTTCTTTTAACCTTTAACGTGGGCGTCAGTTCTCCTGTTTCCTGACTAAAATCATTCTCCAGAATGGCAAACCGTTTGATAGATTCATAAGAAGCGAGGGTCTTATTTTTTTCCTCAATGGCTTTCTTGATGAGTTCATAAATTTTAGGATGATGAGTCAGTTCTTTGTAGTCACCAAAATGAATACTGGCCTTGCGGGCATAGTCTTCCACAGACTCACGACTCAACGTAATCAGACTTGTCAGATATTTTCTTCGGTCTCCCAACACAACGGCCTGACTGATAAAGGGTACCTGTTTAAGAATACTTTCAATATTTTGAGGGGCAATATTTTTACCACCCGCCGTAACGATAATGTCTTTTTTACGATCAGTAATCTTGAGGAAACCCTCCTCATCAAACTCACCAATATCCCCCGTCTTAAACCACTTATCTTCACTCAACACCTGCTTAGTGGCTTCCGCATCCTTATAGTAGCCTTGGAAAACAACGGGGCCACGAACCATAATTTCTCCATCCGGGGCAATTTTTTCTTCCACACTTTTTATTTTTTGTCCCACAGTTCCAAATTTGTAATCATACAATGTATTACAATTAATAGCTGCTGTCGTTTCTGTGAGACCATAACCCTCCATAATCATAATTCCAGCAGCATGAAAAAATTCAGCAATATCCTTGGCCAGCGGGGCTCCTCCAGAAACCGTATAACGAACTCGACCTCCCAGACGTTTTCTCAACTTTCCAAAAACAAGTTGAGAGGCCAACAACCCTTGGGCTTGGAGAACAGGCCCGATCCATTTTTTATTCTGCTTTTTGAGGCTGATCTCACGACCCACGGCAGTCGCCCAAGTAAAAATAGCCTTCTTGAGAGGAGAACCGGCCTCTACCTGCTGCAAGACTCTCTCATGCACTTTTTCAAAAATTCTTGGAACTGCTACAAAGAAATGAGGTTTGATTTCACCAATATTATCCACCAACTTATCGATGCTTTCCGCATAAGCTTGGGTAAATCCCACACGAAGATGAAAAAACTGCATGACACGTGCAAAGATGTGAGCCAATGGCAAAAAAACAATGCTGATTTCATGGTCCGTAATTTCAAAGAGCTGAAGACAGGCATCCAGCTCACTCAAAAAATTTCCATGAGTCAAAACCGCCCCCTTGGGAGGTCCTGTGGTACCAGAGGTATACACCAAGGTAGCAATTTGAGTTGGGGCAATGTTCTCAATTCCCTTTTTCCAATCTTCTTCATGACCTTGACTCCCCAACTTTTGAAGCTGCTCCAAACTGAATGTTATCTCATCAGGATCCACAGAACCAGACATGAGAATGATTTTTTCCAATTGTGGCAGGTTGGGTATTTCACTTTGAATTTTTTGGTGGAGATTTTTGTTTTCAACAAACACAAAACGAGAGCCTGAGTTTTGAATAATATAAGCCGCCTGATCTGACGTATTTGAATGATAAATAGGAACTGTCACCGCTCCCAGAGAAAGAATGGCCAGATCGCAAAGAGTCCATTCCATACGGGTGGAGGCAAAAAGAGCCACCATGTCGCCTTTTTTTACACCCAAAACTTGCAAGCCTAAAGCAATCTTCTTGATGGCCTCCTCAGCGTCCAGCCAGGTGACTGTTGACCATTTGCCATTTTTTTTATGTTGAAAACAGGGACGATTTTTAAGCCGTCGTGATGTTTTTAAAAAATCTTGAAAAAGGTTTTGTGATTTTGTATCCGTAGCCATCAGCTGTGATTACTACAACCATCCTTGAAATTGTCTAGGGGAAATTAATAGCCCCAACCCAGATCAAAGGCATCGTCAATAAATTCTACCTCGGGCTGACCAAGAGACCAATCCACGATCAGGACAGCGAAAGAAGATGTTTTTTGGGTTTTCTGATTTTTCTTCTGAGCCAGATAATGCTGAGCCACTTTTGAAATATGAATTTGTTTGTTTCTGGAAATGAGTTCTCGTGGAGAAACAGTCTGGGAGTCGCGACGCGTTTTGACTTCCACAAAAACGAGGCGGTCTTTGTCTTCGACAATAAGATCCACTTCTCCTAACCGACACCTATAGTTCTTTTCCAAAATTTGAAATCCTTTGGCTTTCAAAAACTGGGCGGCAAGAACCTCCCCTTCCTGCCCAAGCTGACGATCTGAAATATCTGAAAACCCTTGCATCTTTTATCTCCCCTTGATAGCTAGCCACCTTCTCGGAGGAGTTATGGCACGAAGTTGCTTTTATTGTGAAAAAAAGAGGCTGGTTGGCAACAATGTCAGCCATTCCAACAACAAGACGAAAAAACGTTCTTACCCGAATCTTCAAACCGTTCGTGCGGTGATTAAAGGTGCTGTTCAACGCATCACTGCTTGTACCCGTTGTATCCGCTCTGGACTGGTCCAAAAAGCCGCCTAATCTTTGACCCGTTCAACGGTAATCACACCCTTTACTTTTTCAAGAGACTTCATCAGGTGATGGAGTTGTTTCAAGTCTTTGATACCTACCTCAAAGTTATTCAACATTTTTTGATCCCCGAGAGGACGACAGGAAGCCTGGCTGATATTCACACCATCATCCGAAATGGATTTGCTGATGTCCGCCAAAAGACCGGGCTTATCCACACAAATCACGCGAATCTTTGTAGAAATGGGAAGCGTCGATTTCATGTTCCACGAAGCTTCCACACGACGTGCCTGATCGGACGCCAACACCTTATTACAATTGGTGGCATGAATTGTGACTCCTCGGCCACGGGTAATAAAACCAATGATACTGTCTCCTGGAATCGGATTACAACATTTACCCAACGCAACCAGGATGTCATCATAACCACTAATACGAACTTTTCCTTTTGATCGATCAAAGGCTTTTTTGAAAATCCTGCGCAGAGTAGATCCCTCTTTTTTCCCGGTGAGCTCACTGGATTCACCCGACACTGTCTCTGCGGAGACTTCACTTAATTTTTCTTTGGGAAGAAGGGCCGTTACCACCTGATGAGAGGAAAGTTTCCCGTAACCAATCAAAGAAAACAACTGATCCTCATTTTTGAGATTTCTTTCTTTGAGAAAAGATTCAAAACCTTCACTCTTCATTGCCTTGGAAGCATTGACGCCATAACGATCCAAATCGCGCTCAAGAAGCTCCCGACCCAATACCATTGCTCTCCCTCCCTGCTCATTGCGAAGATATTGGCGAATTTTGGCCTTGGCACTCGATGTTTGTACAAACTTAAGCCAATCACGCGACGGCTTGTGACCTTCTTGAGTGATGACTTCTACGGTATCTCCGCTTCTCAGTTTGTAGCGAAGTGGTAAAAGTTTTCCGTTGATACGTGCCCCGACACATTTGTGACCTACTTCCGTATGAACCGCATAAGCAAAATCAATGGGGGTGGATCCTGAGGGTAACTCACGAATATCGCCCTTGGGCGTAAACACATAAACTTCACTCGTGAACAAATCTAACTTCACCGTATCCAAATATTCAGCCGGATCAGAAAGCTCTTTTTGCCATTCCATAAACTGACGAATCCAACGGAAGCGCGCCTCGTCTTTCATGTCGATTTCGCCACCTTCTTTGTAACGCCAATGAGCGGCAATCCCCAACTCAGCAATCTGATGCATTTCCTGCGTACGAATCTGAAATTCAACACGTTGTCCTTTGGGAACAACCATTGTGGTATGAAGTGATTGGTAGTTATTGATCTTAGGCATACCAATGTAATCTTTGAAACGCCCTGGCACCGGTTTCCACAGAGAATGCACCACACCGAGAGTTTCATAGCATTGAGGAATAGAAGCCACGATCACGCGAAAAGCGAGTAAGTCATAAATCTGTTCAAACTCAATATTCTGTTCTTCTATTTTACGATAAATGCTGAAAATGTGTTTGATGCGCGCCTGAATTTCCGCCTTAATCCCATACTCCTGCATTTTTTTTGCAAGTTGCTCGCGCATCTCTTCCATAAATTTTCCACTCTTTTTTTCCAATTCTTCTACTTTTTTACTCAACCGCTGCCACACATCGGGCTTGAGATACTTCAAACACAGATTCTCTAGTTCTGTTCGCATTTCCTGCATTCCAAGACGACCTGCAATAGGTGCATAAATATCCAACGTCTCTTGAGAAATCCGTATCTGCTTTTCTTCCGACATAAACTCCATGGTCATCATGTTGTGCAGACGATCCGCCAGCTTCACAAGAATGACGCGAATATCCTCCGCCATCGCCATAAACATTTTTCTAAAATTTTCGGCCTGTCTTTGTTCGCTGCTGGAAAAATTAAGTTTGGAAAGTTTGGTGACAGCATCCACGAGTTTGGCAATATGAGGACCAAAGAGCTGGCTGATTTCCTCCACACTGGTCAACGTATCTTCAACCGTATCATGAAGAAGACCCGTGGCGATGGAAGGCGCATCCAGCTTCATGCGAGCCAAAATATTTGCTACCTCCAAGGGATGAGTAAGGTAAGGTTCTCCTGATTTACGCATCTGACCTTGATGCACTTTTGCGGAAAAAACATAAGCCTTGCGAATGAGGTCCAGGTCGGCCTCAGGATTATACTTCTGGACTTCATCCAGTATATCTTCCAGCCGTATCATAATTTATTTTTTTCTGAGAATAATTTCTCGAAGTTTTTTATAAGTCTGATCCACATCATCATTGATGATAACATAATCGAACTTATCTTTCTCGGCAATTTGTGAACGAGCATCTTGAAGTCGACGTTGCAGAGAATTCTCAGCTTCCGTTTTTCTTTTGCGCAATCTCTCCTCTAAAACTTCTAAAGAAGGTGGCATAAGAAAAATCAAGCATGTATCCGGAAAAGATTTTTTTAAATTCTGGGCCCCTCGCGTATCAATATCCAAAATCGTATCTAGCCCTTCAGCCCTCCGCTGCAGGATGGGAGCCTTAGGTGTTCCATAAAAAGCTCCATGTACTTCTTCGTGCTCAAAAAAAGAATCCTGCTTCAATAAAGCTTCGAAAGCATTCCTATTGAGAAAATAATAATCAATCGCCTCCTTCTCTCCCGGACGTGGAGGACGGGTCGTACAGGAAATGGATCTTTTTAAATTTGAAAATTCTTTGAGAAGACGCACAACGAGTGTTGTTTTTCCCGTACCAGAAGGAGCCGAAATCGTGAAGAAACGACCCAACCCCTTTTGGGAACTGGAACTACTCAACATTTTGGATTTGTTCTCTGACTCTTTCAAGTTCGCTCTTGAATTCAATCACCTGATGAGACACCTTGACGCCTTGTGCCTTGGAGCCAATCGTATTGATTTCTCGTCCCATCTCCTGAATGAGAAAATCAAACTTACGCCCCACAGGAACTTTTTCATGCAGCAGGCGATCAAACTCCTTCATGTGGCTCTGAAGACGCACAATCTCTTCAGTCACATCGGCTTTCTCCGCCATAATTGCTTTTTCCTGCAACAATCTTTCTTCCGTCATATGGCTTAATCTTTTAAGTCGATTTTCAAAACGTTTTTGTCCCTCTTGACCTTGTCGACCCACCTGCAACGAAATGGACTTAATCAAACGACTTAAATGACGAAACTCCACTAAAAACCATTTTTGTAAGCGGGCTCCTTCTCTCTGCCGCATCGTCTCGAGACCAGCTAACGCTACTTCCAGAACCTTCATCAAAGGTTGACGTAAACTTTCTATTTCCTCCTGGACACTTTGGTTCCCCATCATTCCACGAAAAGTAAGAACATCGGTCAGCGAAATATCTCCGGAAAGGTGAAGATCTTTTTTAATCCTCTTTAAAACGTGATGGGCTCTTCGAGCCAAACTCAACTCTACTTCTTCACGATCCAAAGTTTCTTCACGAAGATAAAGATCAAATTTTCCCCGTGAAAATTTTTCGCGTATGCGACGACTCACGTCTCCTTCAAAACTGGCAAACCGCCCAGGAAAGCGCAAATTGACCTCACAAAATCGGTGATTGACCGATCGGGTCTCTACCATAATATGGGAACGGCCAACCTTACCCCGATAGACTCCAAATCCTGTCATGCTATTCATGACTCAAACCTAACTTTCGTACCACCCAGAGTGATTAAATCACCCTTCTTGAGAATGCGCGATTCGACCTCAGAACCATTCACATAAGTCCCATTCTTACTGACCAAATCCAAAATTCCCGTCACGCCTGAATCATCAAAAAAAATCATGGCATGCAAACGAGAAACGGAAAGATCTTTCACTTGAACATCCGGTCCACGTAAGAAACCACCAATACGTTCGCTCCCTTGAGAGAGAGAGGTTGATTTTGCAACCGGATTTACATCTCCTTTATGAAAATGTTTCGACAAGTACTGCATCACCAATTTTTTGGAGGCTTCATCTAATGTAATGGAAGGATCAAACTCAAAAATTTTTGTTTTTTCTACTTCATCAAGAGAACGACCCACAGCACGACACGTCCCTTTATCTACCAAGATCTTCTCTCCCTTTTGTTTCCCTTCCACGACAACGAACGCTACTTTTTCTAAAGAGGAAAAAACAGCTGGCTCTTGTTGCCCTTGTTGTCCGTTGCTTGGAGCCTGCAAGGGCATTGATTCTTCAAGTAACATCACCGGAACTCCTTCGCGAATAGGAAACGCCACACGACAGGTCTCACAGATCAAGTCCGTCTCATTTCCCGAAAGGGTAAGCTCCGACTTGCATTTGGGACAAGCTAATACAGAAAGGATTTCGGAATTGTCCATTATTCTGTTTTGAGTGGTCCTGAAAATTTCTGATTGTAAAGTTTGACAACTTTTTCCGTCAGATCTTCTTTGGATTGCACATACAAAACAGCGTCCTGAGCTACTTCCATGACGAGCGTAAAACCTTCTTTTTGCCCCACATCAGCAACTACCGTCTTGAGATTTTGTAAAATAGACCCTGTCATTTTGGCTTCTTTAGCAACCAATTCATCCCGATAAGAAGCCATGCTCTTCTGCAACTCCAAATACTTGTCCTGAAAGGTTTTTTGTTTGGCCATCAAGGCATCCTGAGACAAAACAGCTTTTTGTTTTTCAAAATCTTCCTGTAATTTTTTCAGCTCCTCTTGTTGAATGTTGAGCTTCTTTTGTTTGGAATCAAACTCTGTCTTCAAGGCAGCCTTAGCTTTTTTACCTTGATCCACTTCATTGAGTGCTTGTTGAAAATTGACAGTACCTACCTTCATCTCCGCAGACTCAACCTTGTGAGCTGCCAATAAAAGTAGCGTTGATACGATCACGAGCAGAAACTTTTTCATAAAAGAACTCCTCCTTATAGTGGGATCTTTAGTTAATGCGACACTCGAGAAAAGGCAACCAGGAACTTTTTTATGGCACAAGTCTTTTAACAAATGAGAAACGATCAAAATCAGAGTCAAAGCTATAGAGTTCGGAAACTTGGTAACGCTTCATTGTGGCTGCATGGATGGCATCACGAGTTTTTACGTGATTTTTCTCAACCCACTGCCTTGCCAACAACAAATCTTCCTTTTCAACAGACCATATCACTGGAAAAGTATCTGTGATCTGATCAAACAAAGCATAACCTACTTTGGGCAAGTGAATTGCTTCATAACGATATAGAATTTCCTGGAGTACTTCCGTATTGGTCACAGCAGCAACCTCTCCGGACTCGACACGATTCAACAAAGACATACAGGGTTCTTTAAAAGCATGTGATTTTCCAATCGCATACATAAAAATATTTGTATCAATAAAGAAAAGACTCATAAGGATCTGAGACGACCCTTGAGAATCTCAGCTTCCATCATTTTCCAATCAGAAACAGGAGCATTCATTTTAAAAAGTTTAGCCCAAGTTTTTTTGCTCTTGCGAACCTTGATATGCAGGTAGGTTTTTTTGATAGCCTCTCGAATGAGATCCCCCATTGTCCGGCTCGTCTTTCTTGAGATGTCTCTCAATAAACTAATTTCTGAAGGAGATAAAAGAACAGTTGTTTTGTGACTGAGAGTATCCATATATATATGGATATCATATTATTTCAGGATGTCAAGAGACCTCTCAGAAGATTTTTCGGAACTTGTGTTTTTTGAAGAAGGGCAAAGAGGACGCTAATGTTTCGCCTACTCTTAAACCAAGAGATGATCTCTCAGAAACTCCGGAGCAAAATCGGCGCCATTTTCCCACACAATGGTTTCCAACTCCGGATCAACCTGGAACGACTTGAACTTTTCGGTGTCTTGAAGCGGTTTAAACATTTCCCCATACAGCTCATTTTTTAAGTCGACAACCCCCTCAGCACCATCATTAAACCTCAACCAGATGCTAAATTCTTTCAGGTATTTTGCTTCGATCACATGAAGAATCATAATTTACTCCAATGGCTCTATATACCGCAAAGGCTTTCTTTGCCTGGCAAGTTCCCAATCCTCACCTTATCTTAACCTGATGCTCTCGATGTTTTCAACACAAGAGTTGCTCAGGGTAGTTTGGGTCCATTTAGCGGGGGGGTGATTTTGATTTATCTGAATGGCGGGTCATTTTGTATAAAGGCCTAACATTTTTTTTGAGACAGTGCAACTCTTGAATACTATTAAAGTTTTACAAAACATTCCTACTCAGCATAGAGTGCCATCAACATGGTACATTTTTACAATGGACTTATTTTAGCCATCCTTTACGTCGGAGTTTTATTCCGAAAAAAGAAAAAAGTGCATGTTCCGATGATGATCAGCTGCTTCTGTCTTGATCTCATCTCTGTCTTTTACCTGGAGTGGAACAGAAATGTTCTTCTGGAAGCCTTAACGGATTTTGGCTAATGAATAAGCGACCGCACTTCTGTAATTAAGACGAGAAGAGTCGAATGTTGGATCTTTTTTCAATCCAGACTAGGCGGCGTTTTTCACTGCTTTCTCAAGGAGTTCATGAATAAAAGTCTGGTAAGGTTTCGACCGACGCACGGCCATTTTTCTGAGAGACAACAATAATCTTGGGTGCATTCGGATGGCAATCAACTGTTTTGCATTCCCCGTTGCCGGTCGGCCTACTCTTTTGGCTCTTTTCAGTTCCTCGTCGGTTGATTCGGGAATATCCGAAAAATCCAACCGGCTATCTTGAGTAGGCCTGACGCTCCTTGCGACTCGCCTGCCGTGCACTAATGATGCGGATTGTTTCTTTGTCATTTCGAACCCTCCTTATTGTGTAGACCACCAAAAGAATGCGTCCCAAGTTTGATTGCCCAAGACGCTTGTTTCGCTGCTCACTCTGGGAATGAGCAAAATCCTCCCAATCAAGACCATCAGGATCGCCAAAGACAGTCGCTGCCTCTTCAAAGGGGACACCATGTTTCTCAAAATTCAGAAGTGCCTTTCCAGTATCCCAGGAAAACATATTATCGTATATACGGTAATTATTCCACAAAGAAAAGTGTTAAATTTTTAGACCGGCGGTTCCAGCATGGATAGATGTCCGCGCATAATTAAACGGTCATAGTTCACTGTCATGGCGAGCGAAAGTGTGGCCATCTCACGGGATTATTGGCTCAAATCTTTCCACTTAGGATTGACAGCCTCTATAAGTTCAATCTTCTTTTTTCGAGAACCCTTCTTAATATTCTTTTCTCTCATGATGGCTTCTTCAACCTGATTGGTTGTGTCGTAATACACAAGCTTTGTCGTTTTATATTTTGAACTAAAGTCTCCACCAGCCCCATTTTTATGTTCCAAAATACGACGCTCAAGATCGTTGGTCATTCCTGTGTAGAGAACTGAATTGTTTTCATTGGTCATGATGTAGACAAAGTAAGTCTTCTCCATGGGTATTCGGGAGATTGCCACGGAGCTAAAGCTCCTCGCAATGACAAACAATCATGTCTGAAAATTTATGCGCGGGTATATAAATATCCAAATGACTAATGGGCACCTCTAATAGTTCACCACTGTTCCGTGGTATAGGCCCTCAAGGTGGAGACCAAAGCACGGGCCCCGCAGTTTTTGTGGAGGTAACCAACGGCACCCAACTCGATCCCTTCCCGGACGATCTCTTCGTCCGAAATCCCTGAAAGAATGACAATCGGAATATGACAAAGCCGTGGGTTCTTCTTAAATTCTCGCAACAATCCCAACCCGCTAATCTTCGGCATATTCAAATCAAGCAGGATCAAATTGGGATGCCATCGTATTGCCCGCTGAAGTCCAGTTTCAGCAGAAGAGGCCCTCATGCATCGAAAATCATGAATATTCAATCTCTCATGAATAGATTCCAGGAGGTCTGGATCGTCATCAATAACAAGGATAAGTTTTTTCATAAGAACCATTATTGTACGCGATTCGAGGATCAAAGTAAGAAGTTTCTTTTTTTATATTTTATGGAAAGGGCAAAGACAGTGCCAAAAAGAATTCTTTTTTGTGTTAGGAAACTTTTAAAAAACGCCTAACACTTTATTCTTGACGTATTTTAAATTACGGAATACAGTATTTCCGTATTCCGTAATTAAGATTGAGGCACGTTACGAGCCAATGCTGGCAAAGGAAACCCGGAGATTTTATGGAGATGGCCTTAGCAACATCTGAAATACGAGAACGGGGGGAAATAACTGTCCCCAAGAAGATTCGCGAAACTTTTCATTTGGAACCTGGCCAGAGAGTGGAGTTTATTCCTCTTGGCTCCCACGCTGTTTTAATGACTCCCAAGCGCCTTGAACTCGAAGAAGCTCGTCAAGCCATTCGAAAAATTCTCAAACAAACCAAGGTGTCTCCTGAAAAAATCCTAGAAGGACTTAAATCATCTCGCCAAGAAATTTATGAGCGACACTACAAACACTCCTCAAAAAGACGTTAACCTCTTTTTAGATTCTAATGTTATTTTATCAGGATTACTTTCTTCTAAGGGGTATCCTCGTATTCTCCTGGATCTTCTTAGCCTTGAAGTTCCTATTTTAAAAGGGATGACGGGGCAATATAACGTGGAAGAAATTGAAAGAAACCTGAAAACACGCTTTCCAGAGCTGCTTCCTATTTATCAGGAATTCTTTCCAAAAATGAAGCTGCGTATCGTTGAGATCCCCTCCTCTCAAGAAGTTGTTACTTTAATCAAAGTGATGTCTCCTAAAGATGCACCTGTCCTTGCTTCAGCCCGCATGGGAAAAGCAGACTACCTCATTACAGGAGATAAAAAAGGATTTCCAAAAAATGTTGCCAAGCCTATTTTAATCTTAAATCCCTTTGAATTTATCGAGAAGATACTTCCAACACTTGTTCTTGGTTGCTAGAAAAAACTCCCAATCGTGAAATTAAAAACGAGAGGATCTTCTCCGGGATTGCGATGAAACGGAATGCCCCATTCAAAACGGAGAGGACCAAAAGGAGAATTCCAACGTAAACCAAAACCATAATCGGAGCGAAGCTTGGTCGGATTGAAATTTTGTTCTTCCGCAAAAGCATTCCCTGAATCAATAAACCCAACGGCTTTAAATCCTGCCGGTTCATAAAGAGGCACTTCAAGTTCAAAGTTAAATTGCATCATTTTAGTTCCACCATATACAAATCGATTATCCCCACCCTGAGATGTGGCGGGAATTCTCACATCCGGACCAATAGACCGCAGGAAATACCCACGAAGAGAATTTACACCTCCCAAGAAAAATCGTTCAAAAAGAGGCACGGGCTGGTTGTTCAGGCTATTAACTTGAGAGAGTGTAAAATTAAATTTGGTCACAAAACCCTTCCAAATGGGTTGATAGTAGCGGAAATTTTCTGTGGCACGGAAGAAATCGTTGCTTCCCCCGAGCCCCGCAAACTCAACCGTTGTATTATGGAAAAGACCATCTGTGGGAAAAAGCCGGTTGTTGCGCGTGTCTCGTTGCAAAGAAAGTGCGGCACTGGAAGTTTTTCCAGAAAGATTTTGATTAAAGATCGCGGGCACGACCGTTGTAAAATCCCCCACGCTCACATCTTCAAACTGATAGGTGAAGCGGAAGGTTGAGTAATCAAATACACGGTGTCCAAAAGTCAAAGAACCACCAAATGAATTTCGGCTAAAATCCGTAAACACATTGACCGTACGAAAACCCGAAAGTCCCAGGATCCAGTTAGAATCTAGAAAATACGGGTCTTCAAAAGAAAGAATAAAAAGCTGACGTCGCGAAGACAGTTCCGTAGAAAATTGGCCACTGACTCCATAACCCAAAAAATTATCTTTAGCGATGGAAGCCGTCAGAATAAATTTTTCTACCGAGGAAAATCCAGCCCCAATGGAAAAAGTGCCCGTTGGTTTTTCTTTGACATTGATATTGACAACAATCTTATCATCGGAAGAACCGCGAGGGGTCGCAAAATTAACTTCTTCAAAATAACCCAGTGCTTGAAGTTTTTGCTGGGACTGTTTCAGACGGCTTTCATTATAGAGTGTATTTTCTTTCACCAACAACTCGCGACGAATCACCTTGTCTCGCGTCACCGTGTTACCAATGATGTTGATGCGTTCAATCATCACCTTACTCCCCTTTTGCAGAGTATAGGTGATATCGGCGGTATGGTCGTCATCATGTGGAACAATCGCCGGATTGATGTTGGCAAAAGCATAGCCCTGATCTCCATAAAGCTGAGAAAGAAGTGTCAAATCTTCTTCAAGGGTTTTACGAGAGTAAAGATCGCCCGCCTTGAGCTTCATCCGAGCCAACAACTCTTCTTTTGTCGTTAGAATATCTCCTGTAAAATCCAATTTTTTGATGGTGTACTTTTCACCTTCGGTGACGTGATAGGTTACGGTGATACCTCGACGATCCCGGGATAAATACACACGTGGAGCCGTCACTTTCACTTTCAAATAACCATGATTTTGGTAATAATAGACGAGAAAGGCTGCATCCCTCTTGACCATTTCTTCCTGATATTTACCACTCCCCGTCAGCCAAGAAAAATAACTCTTAGACCGCGTCTTGATCTGAGCCCTTAATTCTTTATCAGAAAAAACTTTATTGCCGATAAAATTGACACGCTGGATACGAACCTGTTCTCCTTCATGGATATGAAAAACAAGTTCCTGACCTTTGGTGCTAGGGGTTCCCGGAGTCGTTCGATAATCCGTGGTAATTTCTGCAATATGGTAACCCTCTTTTGCATAGTGCTCCTGAATTTTTTTAATAGAATTTGCCAGTTTGATAGAATCCAAAGGAGAGTAAGGTTTGACTTCAATCAACTCCCTCAGCTTTTCTTCCTTAATCTTCTTATTTCCTTCAAAAATAATTTTGGTAATATTGGAACGTTCCTGAACAATATAGGTCAGTCGAACACCATCATTGACAGCACTTTTTTCAATCTGGATATCGTCAAAAGCTCCCATTTGATAGATGGCTTTCAAATCTCGATGAATTTTGTCGGTGGAATAAGCAGAGCCTACACGACTTTCAACAATTCCTAAAATTGCCTTTGTTTCAATACGCTGGTTCCCTTGTACTTGAATGTCGCGAATCACAGGCTCGGCAAATAACAGTCCCGAAAATAGGAAAGGAAATAAGAAAAAAGAAAGAACCCGAAACCACCTCTTCATGCGTCCTCTCCCGTCACTTTCGCAATACAACCGTCTTCCAACTCAACCACACGCCTAAAACGTCCTGCAATCTCCAGATTATGTGTCACCATCACCACGGCCATGTTTTGTTCCCGATACAGCTCTAACAAAAGATCCATGAGTTTTTCCCCATTCTCCTGATCCAGATTACCTGTGGGTTCATCGGCAAAAAGAATCCTGGGAGAACCTACTAAAGCCCGTGCCACAGCGACTCTTTGTTGTTCTCCACCGGAAAGTTCCGTGGGACGATGATCTTCACGTCCTTCAAGCCCCAATCGCTTTAAAAGAGTTCTGGCCTTTTGTGCCACCTTCGCTTTAGCTTCTCCACGAAGCCATAAGGGCATCATGACATTTTCAAGAGCAGAAAATTCCGGCAAAAGATGATGGAATTGAAAAACAAATCCGATAGCAACGTTTCTTAATTCTGAAAGTTCCTCATCACTTTTAGATTGAATGTCCTCTCCTTCAAAGATCACTTTTCCACGAGTCGCATGATCTAAAGACCCTAAGATATGCAGCAGAGTACTCTTCCCGGCTCCTGAAGCTCCGACAATGGCCGTGAGACTTTTTGCAGAAAAATCGAGATCGATTCCCCGCAAAACTTCGGTCACTGCAGAGCCCATCTGATAATTTTTCCAAATCCCTTTCGCTGAAATGAGCCTCTTCGACATATTCTAACCAAATTCTGCACCTTTTATGCATTGACTGTCATCGCGAGCCCGAAGGGCGTGGCGATCTCCCGATTAAATCCGGGAGATTGCTTCACTCCGCCTGACGCCGTCAGGCAGGTTCGCAATGACACAATCAACTCTCAGTTAAAGTTCTTGCAACATCCACTCTGGAAATTCCTCGCAGCGCCAACTCACATCCACAAGTACTGATTAAAAATGACACCACCACCACCACCACCACATGAACCCATGAAAAAACTACAGGGACATGGCGAATAAAATAAATTTCTGGGGCCAAAGGAATGGGTTGCCAATACTTTAAAACTAAAAGAACGACCAATCCTAAAAAAATTCCCAAGACAGTGCCGACGGACCCTATCAAAAGACCATCTAAAAGAAAGATCTTTCTCAACCTTTTCCATGAACAGCCCAAAGCTTTCAAAATAGAAATTTCTCCTCTCCTCTGGATCAGCAACATCATCAGGGTGCTCACAATATTCAGCGAAGCTACCGTCATCAAAACGAGAATGAGTATGGAAAAAACAATTTTCTCCATCTCGAGAGCACGAAAAATATTTTCATTGAGTTCCCTCCAGGTCATCACTGTATTGGGAAAAGGAAAATCCTTTCGCATGGCCTGTGCCCAAGCCTCGGCACGATCCGGATTTTCAAGCCAAACCTCAATACCTGAAACACGCCCTTCTGTTTGAAAAAATTTTGAAGCCTCGGCGAGTGTTAAAAAAGCAAAGGAGGAATCATAATCGTACAACCCTGATTCAAAAGTACCTGCTACAAAAAACTTTTTTATATTTTTAATACCAGAATCCTCGGGCTTCAATCCTTGAGGAAAAAGAATTCTCAAGACAGAATCTTGCTTCTCAGTAAGTTTCAATTCTTCGGCCAAACTCTTACCTAAAAATAATTCCGGCAGATGATCTTTGTTTTTAATAGTGGTCATGCGGTCCAAAGACATATGGGAAAGGGAAATATATTTTTCAAGATTCACACCCTTCAACACAACACCTTTCACACGGGAACCCGCCACAGCCATCCCTTCTCGATAAATAAAAGGTGTCTGGTCGATTTTCTTTCCTAATGTTTCATACTTCGAAAATTTCTTGGCTAGGACATCAGGATTTTCGATTTCATCATCGCGCAAAAAAATGAGATGGGAATTAAAACCCAAGACCGCTTTTTTGTATTCTTTTTGAAAACCAGAAACAATAGAAAGGGTGATGAGAAGTGAGGCCACACCAAAACAAACTCCCAGCATTGCCACCCAAGAGGAGACAGATAAGAATCGTTCCCGTCTGGTAAAAAGAAGTCTCCTTGCAATATGTAGATCTATATTATTGAGCATCTCTAAAAACTCCAAATTTCCGGGGACCTTGAAAAAACCCCAGTGGCAAGGCGCCCGCAAAGCCGCGACTGAGTCGTACTCCGTTGTACGTCGAAGGAGAGGCTGCAGCGGGCAACGCAGCCAATGGGGAGTTTTTCAAGGTCCCCCTATTCATGTCGCAACACCTCAACTGGAGAAGCGTGAGCTGCCTGTTGTGCCGGATATAAAGCTGACAATAGAGATAAAACAGGAGCCATCATCAATATCAATAAGACGTCCTGAGCTTCCATACGTATCGGCAGATATTCCAGATAATAAGTACTCGGTAACGGAAGTGGATATTTTTTTAAAATCCAACAAACCGTAAATGATAACAATCCCCCTAAAGTACTTCCTAAAAAGCCGATCCCAAAAGCTTGAGCAAGAAAAATATTTCGCACACGTTTTGGTGTGAGACCCATCGTTGTCAGGATGGCCATATCTTTTAGCTTGTCCATCACGGTAAGAGAGAGCACTCCAAAAATCGTAAACGAGGCAACCAGAAGAAGAGAAGAGAGCAAAAGAAACATACCTATCTTTTCCAATTTAAGTGCTGCAAAAAGTTTTGGATTTTGATCTTGCCACGTCTGGATCGTCATCCCTTCTTTTAAAAAGTTCCGGGACAGTTTTTGTTTCATCTCCTCTAAAGACGCACCGGGCTTTAACCACATTTCCAACCCGGTCCGCGCGTCCTGGCCAAACAGTTTCAGGGCTTCTCCATAAGACACCAACACATACTTGCTATCAAACTCATAATAACCGGATCGAAACATGCCTGTGAGCGTAAATGAACGGACCCGTGGTAACAAATCTCCTGCAGGCCCTACATCGCCCAGTGGAAAGATCAGTCGAATTTTTTCCAAAAAATCAGGATGCACATGGAGCGTAGATGCCAATTCTTCTCCCACCATCAAACTATCTTCCTCAAATACTGCTGTTTGTAAAATGTGTCCCAACCTTGCTTCTTCAGGTTTTTCCGAAATGCCGCGCACACGTACCCCGAGGGTACCACCCGAACTGGATTGAATCACCGCCTCCCCTTCCAAAACGGGAGAGACTCGTAAAATGCGATCATCCATTTTTTCTAAATCTTTCTGATATTCCGAAAGGTCACGACCCTGAGCATCTTGAATCACTAGCGGCGCATGAAATCCCAAAACTCTTTTGTGAAAATCCGCCTCAAAACCATTCATGATCGAAAGGACAAAGATCAGAGCAAACACACCGATAGAAACAGCTGTGAGAGAAATGAACAGAAGGAGTGAAACGAAAAGAGACCGTCGTTTGGAAAAAAGATAGCGGGAAGCAATAAAAAATTCAAATGTCATGCTTCCTTCATACATCCACGGGTTTAAGGAGAGGAAATAAAATGACATCTCTGATAGACGGCTGATTGGTGAGCAACATCACCAGTCGATCAATTCCAATACCCTCGCCGGCTGTGGGAGGCATACCATGTTCCAGAGCTCGAATATAATCTTCGTCATAAGGCATGGCCTCTTCGTCCCCTTTACGGCGTGCCTCCATCTGACTCTCAAATCTTTCTTTTTGGTCGATAGGATCGTTCAACTCTGAAAAAGCATTGGCAATTTCCATACCGGCTACATACAGCTCAAAACGATCTACAATTTCCGGATTACGATCACTCCGACGTGCCAAGGGAGATTCCTTGAGCGGAAAATCCGTTACAAAAGTAGGTTGAACCAAGTTTTTCTCACCGACTTCCAACATTTGCGCATGCGTGATCCTCTTGAAGGGAGCTTTGAAGGATAAGGAATGACCTTGGTAGTCAACCTCTAGCTTTCCACAGATTGAAAGAGCCAACTGTGAAAAAAGTTCCTCCGTCAGTGTGATCAAATCTTCGTACGTTGCATAGGTCTGATAAAACTCGATCATTGTAAATTCGGGATTGTGTTGGGTAGAAATTCCTTCGTTCCGAAAATTACGATTAATTTCAAAAACCCGCTCAAAACCACCCACCACGAGCCTTTTCAAATAAAGTTCCGGAGCAATCCGTAAATACAAATCCATGTCGAGGGTATTATGGTGAGTCATGAATGGCCGGGCCGCGGCACCACCTGCCAGCGGATGCATCATCGGAGTTTCCACTTCCAGATAATCACGCTGGATGAAAAAATCTCGAAGTTTTTGAATGATAAGAGAACGTTTCTTAAAAACTTCCCGAACCTCTTCGTTGGAAATCAAATCCAGATATCGCTGACGATACCGAATTTCCACATCCTGAAGTCCATGCCATTTTTCCGGTAAAGGACGAAGAGACTTGGAAGCCAACTGCAGAGTTTCTGCTTTTAATGTGAGCTCATTGGTTTTGGTGCGAAAAACTTTTCCACTCACAAAAATAAAATCGCCAATATCCAGATCTTTAAAAAGGAAAAAAACTTCTTCCGGCAAACTTTTTTGCTCCACGAAAATCTGAAAATTTCCTTTTCGATCCTGAATTTTCAGAAACGCGGCCTTTCCAAACGAACGGATCATGAGCACACGTCCCGCTAAAGAAAAAACTTCCTGAACTTTTTCTAAATCTTCCTTGGAAATATCCTGATAGCGATTGTGAA
>Ga0209515_10002156_pt1 | contig 30923 bp, 35 predicted proteins | sample Subgroupgradi54m_FD_187454 | JGI IMG/M metagenome (GOLD analysis project Ga0209515, IMG submission 187454) | Subsurface groundwater microbial communities from S. Glens Falls, New York, USA - GMW60B uncontaminated upgradient, 5.4 m (SPAdes)... ... | reverse complement strand
AACCAACTAAGGTAAATATTATAAGAAAGAGCAATTTTTTCTGCAGGTCTTTCATAAAGATGCACTTAAGATAATCTAAGTTTAAGTAATTGTCAATAACTGGTCGACCTTTATCGAAAAATCCGAACTCGCTTCAAGTCGAATCGGTAGGCGCGCTACGCGCGCCACCTTATCCGCTCGGCCTTCGGCCTCGCTCTTAGATCCACTTTGTGGATCGCAAGCTCCGCTTATGTATTTTTTGCAAAGACAGAAATGTGCGCGATTTTTATTATTTATAGTCCCGCTGTAGCGGGACAGCAACTCCACAATCATTGTACAGTATTTTAATAAATTTATTAAATATGTAGTTTAGCCTTATTTGACAAGATTTTCAAATTTTAGAAATTTAAAAAATTGACCTCTTGGAAAGTCGGGACTCAAGTTGAGTCAGAATCAACAGATATAATTTTTTCAGTTACCCTAAGCTACACAATCCAGTAGTCAGGTTATTATGGAATCCAACTTACATAAATATTCGGGTTAAAAGAATCCATTTTCCTTATAATTTTACCTGATGAGTTTAAGATATAAACATAATTGGTTGCCCCATTCTTTCCAACAGTCCTTGTATAGTAGCCTGCCCATATTAGATTACTATCATCTGACCAGATTGCTGTAGAGATTGGTATATCCACTGTTAGTAAGGTACTATTATCCATATTAAACAATGCTCCTTTACCTTCCACCCCACAGCCCCCAATTAAAATATTTTTTTTGTTTGGAGATATGAAGATAGAATGTGCACCAGAACAAACATCCATAGGTAGATCTATTAGTTTTTTAACGTTCTGATCAATGAAGTTACCATATATTAGCTCCGAGTCAAGAGTGGAGAAAGCAAAACTCTCGCCATCCTTAGAAATATCAAAACCAGGTCTAAAGCTGAGCATTCCCTTATAAAATATATGTTCAAACTCTTTAATACCTTCCGGCGTATAAGAAGCTGCTATAAAATTTGCTTTCTTTTGTACTTGATTATCGTTAGGGTCAGTTTCCTGGTAGAAAATAATCCTCAATTTGTTAGATTTAGACCAGGTAAAATAATCCGATCCTCCATTTGCAGGTTTCAAAATTGAAAACTCATTGATAAATTTGTTTTCATCCAACGAGAAAATTTTAATCTTAGGACTGTTAATTCCGTGTTCAGCATCGACTTGTGTACTTTCAAGAAGCGCTATGTATTTACTGTCAGGAGAAAAAGCTAAACTAATTATAGCCGTACCAACATCTGTATGTATATTTTTCAAACCTACAGTTCCATTTTCTATTTTCAGGTATGTAACACGGCTTGTATCATTTTTCCAGGCAAGATATTGTCCGTTTGGACTGAACTCGAAATCTGTAAGATAATTTGTATCAACTACTATGGGAAGAAGTTGTTTTATTTCAGGCTCATTTTGTTTGAAATTTAAAGAGTAAAGGCCAGGAGGTTCCTGATTAACTTTAACCGCTCCACGTCCGGGATTAAGGTAGAATAAACCTGATTTTATAATCTCTATTGAAGGTTTAGGACTGGCTGTTGTGGTGCTTGATTGTTTAATAACTCGTTTTTGATAAAGAAAATATCCACCAGCACCCACTACAAGCACTAGTAAAACTATCCCAATAATAGGTAGAAGATTTCCTCTTTGATTTGATGCTGTATTAACAGGACTAAAATTCTGATTAATATCGGCATCTGCATTTACTTGTTTTTGAGTATCCTCCATATACATACAGTATTTCAAATTTAAGAACAAAGTGCAAATGATAGTAATATTTTTATAGTTGCAAATTTTCTCAATAATTGATACATTATTTGCGAACTCAAATTTTCCATTCGGTTTTTTAATGGCCGCTTTGGACAGATCCGAATGGATTTGAGTTCAACCAGAGCGGCCATTTTAGATTTAAGGCAAAAAGTTCTTTAAAAAATTTTCGCGTTTTTTGGGGTTGCTAAGGCAACCCGTTCGAACCGACAGTTTTAGAGCTTCGGCCGAAGGCGTGTCGCCAATGCTTTAGCGGTGGCGCAAGGCTTCTCCAAAAGAATTTAAAATCCTAGCGTCCTAAGTGTTTACGACTTTCTGGTTGGGTTAGATAATTTTGCTTTGTAGAGACTTTTTTACCAGATTCTTTTTCTAGTTTTTGTCTGGCTTCTCCGGCAATAGTGCCACCTTTTTGAGTAGCAACTTTATTTTCTATAAATCCTTTAGTGTCTCTATTTTTGGCAATTTCTGTAGTTGAGGCTTCACCAAGCATTGAGAAGATGAGTTCCAGATCCGTCATATGATCCCGTAAGTTTACTCTTTTTAAGTTCTTGAACTTTTTGTACTGGCTTGGGGTCATGCCAAAAGTAGCTTTGGATATTTCAGCAGTAAGTATGGCATATTCCCTATCTCCTCCTACCTCTCTGTTTTTCCATTCGTTGGTTAGTTGCTCCCTAACCTGTATACCCCGCATCCTTTTTTCAATCCAGTCATCAGAATATCCCTTGGCTTTATACAAAGCTCTGGTTCTTTTGGTGGCTAATTCTGGGTCTTCTATTTCCTGGATTCTTTCATAACCAACTCTGGCTAACCATCTTTTAAAAGGTTCTGCTTTGGGAGAAGGGATAGATTGAATAAGTCTGAAGATGCCTTCAGTGTTCCAACAATAAGCTTTTTGTTTTCCACCCGCAGTCCCAACTTCGAGCATAAGGGGTGGTACAAATTGTACCCCTCCTTTATCAGTGAGTTTGGCAAGTTCCTTATCCCGACTTTTTAATCTTTTAAAATATTGAGCTGGATCTGTTGAATCCGTAAGTGATGCTATAACATCGTTTATTACAAACCACCATTCATTGTTATGAATAGTTTTTCGGACTTTCTGGCCTTTGAAGATTGCTATTTTTGTTGTCTCATCCATACAACTCTTTTGTATCAGTTTTTGAGTCAGTTTGCAACAGAAAGTCTAGCTTTTTTAGAAGGTTGGGGAGGCTCACTTTTGCGGATTCACTTTCTGTCGGGGTGACAGGAATTGGACCTGCTGCTTCCCGCTCCCAAAGCGGGCGTTCTACCGATGAACTACACCCCGAAATACAAATAAGAGTTCATTGGCAAGCTTTGCTTACCGATGAACTACACCCCGTAAAGTACATGTTATTATATCAGTAATGAGGAAAATTCTCTTGGGTATTTTACTGTTGGCTTTTGTGCTTAGAATTTACGGGATAAATGATAATCCCAAGGCTATGTATGGGGATGAGCTGACTTTGGCTTATGATGCTTATTCTATCTTAAAAACAGGTTATGATTCCACAGGTAAATTTTTACCTTTATTTTTCGCAACAGGAGGTGGCAGGCCTGCAGGCTATATTTATGCCACAATTCCTCTTGTTGCTTTCCTTGGCCCCACAGCCTTGGCTGCCAGGTTTGTTTCAATTCTCTCAGGAGTGGGAGTAGTTCTGCTTCTTTACCTGATTTGTTCTCAGCTTTTCTCTAAAAAAATTGGCATATTTGCTTCATTTTTGGCAAGCATAACCCCTTGGGAGCTGTCTTTATCCAGAGGAGCATTTGAAAGCCATTTTGCTTTATTTTTAAGCTTACTGGGATTATACTTTTTCTTAAAATCGCAAGCTAAAACTAAATGGCTTTTTGTCTCAGGTCTAAGCTTTGCGCTTTCTATGCAGACGTATTCAACCTATGTCTTAGTCATACCTTTATTTGTTTTACTGCTCTTATTTTACCAGGGTAAGTTAAAATCAATATTATCAAACTTTGGAATTTGGCTATTTTTAGCCTTAATTGTTTCCTCAGCGCTTTTTAGCATCTATATCTCTATCAACCGAGGTGATAAAGATAGATTCTCTAATCTCTTAATTTTTAATCAGCCGGAGCTGCAAAAAGATATCGGAGTTAAAATCAATCAGGAAAGAGCGTACACCTTACTAAAACAGGATGCAGCTAAAAAGTTTCATAACAGAATAAGTGAAAATCTGGGAGTTTTACTGGATAATTATACCAGGTATTATAGTGTAGGATTTTTATTTCTAAAGGGGGATATGAGTCCCAGACATAACCCGGCCTCAGCAGGAGAGCTGTATTGGTTTTGTTTGCCGCTTATTATCTTAGGCCTTATTTATCTTTATCAAAAAAATCAGAAAATATTCTACTTTTTACTAATCTGGGTCGTCCTTGCCCCTTTGGCAGCAGTATTGGTAGGATCTCCTCATGCATTAAGAAGTTCTTTCCTGCTTCCTCCTCTTCTTATCATTGCTGCTTGTGGTAGTGCAAAGGCAAAAAAAATTAAATTCATTTTAATTCTTATGCTTATTATTCAGCTGCCTGTTTTTTTAGAAAGGTTTTATCTTCTGTCACCAAACCTAAATGCCAAATTCTGGTCATACAGCGCCAGAGCTGCAGCAGAAGTGGCATTAACAGAAAAGTATAAGTTTGATTTTGTAATCCTTTCCACCAGCATCCCTGATATGGAATATGCTTATCCTGTTTACGGCAAAATTGACCCCAAAGATTTTGCTTACCAAAGAGAACATAAAAGCTATTTTGGGGAATATGCTTTTTCAAAATATGGCAATGTTTATATAGGTTCAATGCCCAGCGGGGCTATCAGTAGGGTTGTAACTAGTTTAAAAGGATCTGTATTATATTTAGGCCCTATTGAGGATTTGGGTAAAGTTCCAAATGAGAAGGTTCAAAGGGACGAGGCTAAAAACCCACTTTATGTTATTTCAACCAAAGAAAAATAATTTTGTGCTGGTGGTGGGAGTCGAACCCACATGCCTTTTGGGCACTCGCTCTTAAGGCGAGCGTGTATGCCATTCCACCACACCAGCGTAGAGGTTATTATACCATCCATTTTGGGGGGTTGACGTATCTTTAACATAGTGAAACAATAACTCTTGTAATCTCTTAAAAAACCAGGCTGCTTTCAGCAGAGCAAACAGACGGTGTAAGGGGATTTTTTTGTTGTTTAAAGGAGGTCCTTATTATGATGATGGTACTTGCAAAAAATGGACACCCTAATGGAAGTAACGGGAATGGTCATAGCAACCATAGGTTTAACTTCCTTGAAAAAATCTCTTTTAAATTAACTGAGTGGATTGGTACTCCGATTTCCCTGATTATCCATACCCTGCTTTTTTTCGGTATTTTTTCCTTAAGGCGTTTTGGGGTGACAACAGACTATATTTTACTGGTTTTAACTACAGCAGTTTCTTTGGAGGCTATTTATCTTTCTATTTTTATCCAGATGTCTGTGAATAGGGCAACTGAATCCCTGGAAGAGGTTGGGGAGGATATTGAAGATATTCAGGAAGACACTTCTGAGGAGGAAGAGGCCCATAAAGTGGTTATACATATGGCCAAAGAGCTTAAGATTATCCAAAAGGATCTGGAAATCCTAAAGAAAAAAGGATTAATTTAGTGGATTTGACCCAAAAAAAATGTATACCTTGTGAGGCTGGAACCCCTCCTTTAAAAAAGGATGAGGTTGAAAAATATCTTTCCCAACTTAAAACTTCGTGGGAAGTTTTGGAAAACACTAAAATTAAGAAGAAATTTATTTTTAAAGATTTTAAAAAGGCTATGGAGTTTGTAAACAAAGTAGCAGAGATAGCAGAGACAGAGAGTCATCACCCTGATATTTATATTTTCTACAGTAAAGTAGAAATTGAACTATGGACCCATGCCATAGGCGGATTATCTGAAAATGATTTCATAATGGCGTCAAAGATCGAGGAGATTTGATGACATTTCAAGCTATGCTTATCTTGGCAGCGAAAATTGAAAAGTTTTGAGCCCACTACATCGAGGCTATAATTGTTCCCATTACTACTAGGTTTACCAAAGCATATCCTGCATCAATGTAATATAACTTCATTGGCCTTTTGGCAAACATATAATTACCTATCATTGTTGTGGCCACAAATCCCAACCATGCCCAAAGACCTGTTTTTGCCCCTAATATTAAAGTTGTTGCCCCGGCATAATGGATAAAAATAGATAGGATATAGGATTCTACCAATGCTCCTATAAACATTATTCCATAAAGCTTTGGCATCTCAGATTTCTTAACATCCTCTTTATTTATCCCTACCAACTTCATCCAGGTTTTTCCAAAAAGCGGGCCGTACCAAACTGAACCAACTACCATTGCAGAAATGCCGGCCAGTAATACAGCTATATAATTTACTTGTATCAAATTTCCTCACCCCCTTTTCTAAGTTATATTATGTGATTTTCTTAGGGCTTATTGTCAAGTAAGTACTTTTTAGATAAAATATTAATGTAGGCGGGTGTAATTCATCGGTAGAATGCCACTTTTCCAAAGTGGACGTAAGGGGTCCAACTCCCCTCACCCGCTCCAATAGGTATTTAGATTGCCAGGATAAGCTAAACTAATTGCATATTAAAAATAGTCTATCCTTAATAAAAAGAGTGTTTATTTTTACCGCTATCTAATTAGACCTAAATAGTATATAGTAATGAATAAGAAGACTTAATAGTTATTTTATAACTCAAATTTACTTCCTTCTTCGGGCTCCGTTTAATTATTTTTTAAATATATGATTGCATACTTTATCTTGGTACACAAATATCCTAACCAGTTCAAAAGACTTTTTAAGGCAATTTATGACCCTAAGAATTATTACCTAGTGCATGTAGACAAACGAGCAGGTAAAGATTTATATAAACAAATATCAAATTTTCTAGTAGATTTTCCTAACACTCAACTGCTGAATAGTCAGAATGTAGTTTGGGGTGGATATAGTATGGTTGATGTTGAATTAAAAGGTATCAGGAAGTTATTAAAGATAAGTGCTAAATGGGATTTTTTTATTAACCTTAGTGGACAGGATTTTCCTTTAAAGTCGCAATCAGTTATTAAGGATTTTCTTAGACAGAATAAAGGAAGGAGCTTTATAAAAATTGCTGACCAAGTAAAAATGCGTCCCAATACCTTAAATCGCATTAACAACTATTTTTCTGAATCAGATAATGGATTTTTAGGTACTCCATTTAAAAGACTTTTTCTACCAAAGATGACACCATATATTGGGGGTCAGTGGAAAATCTTGAGCAGGGATTGTTGTGAATTTATAGTCTCAAGTCCTAAGGTAGCAAAATTTAGAAAATTCTATAGAAATACTCTTATACCAGACGAGGGATTCTTTCAAACAGTCTTAATGAATACGAGTTACACAGGAAAAATCATAAATGATGATAAAAGAGCAATTGTATGGATACCAGATGTGAATTCCAGGTCTTATTCTAAAAACTCTACAGCAAATAGTACTGAATCTTTAATCGCAAGCGGAAAAATTAAATTACGTCCGAAAACCTTTATAACGAAAGATTTTTCATTCCTGTTGGCAAGTAATGCATTCTTTGCCCGTAAATTTGATGAAAACATTGATTTAACAATTTTTGATTTACTAGAGTCTAATCTACAAATTCCTAAGTCTAGGTTATTCCGTAGACAACCAGAGATAGAATTAGGAATAAGTCAAATACCATTGCTAACTATACCGAACCTTCCGGTTATATGATTTTTAAGAAGTTCCAACTGATAAGCTAATAATTTAGCTTCCTCACTTTGATCATTAAATAGATTTTGGAGTACGCCTCCAACTCCCCTCACCCGCTCCAGACGGGGCAGTGTCCCCAGAAAAGTGCCGAATATATTGATATAGCGGGCTAATCTTAAGGTTTGTAGGCTAATTCTCTAACATATGTATGTCATATTGACATACATCTTAAATTGTTATATTATACAAACATATGCTTAACTCTATATCTGCAAGACAAATCCAAAGAGAATATAAAAAGGTTCTTCAACAGGCAAATGATTCCAAAGAACCTATTATCGTTATGGCTAATAACAAACCTCTAGGAGCTATTATTGGGCTTGAATTGCTGGAAGAGATACAATTACAACAGGTTGTAAAACAGGCTCTTAAAAAATCAAGATCAGGAAAAACTAAGGTTATAGAGACAGTAAAAGATTTAGAAGAGGATTTTAGAGAACTTGAAAGCTATGTCGCTACAAAAAATTAAGTTAGAGTATTCTACTCATTTCTTAAGTGAACGTAAAAAGTACATAATCTGTTACTATTAAATTAGTATGACCAGAAATAAAACTAGAAGAAGGGCACATAAAGTTGCCAGGAAGTTAAAAGTCACACTTCCAGGAGGCAACCTACCATTGGGAATAAAACTAATTGCCCTTTTCACTGTTATAGGTGGTTTAAGTATTATGGGTGGAATTTATGTCAATTTTGTTGCTGCATTAATACCTTTGGCTGCATTTATTTATTTAATCCTCAATCGTGACCTTTTTACTAACTAGTCTTCAGCAAAAAATTATTGGATATTCAAATCTATTCTTTGTTTTAAGTTAATTACCCGCTCACCAACAATCAGATCCTGTTTAGTATGGTCTGAAAATAAAAGCTTCAGTGTTTCAGCAAATGTAACCCAGAGCATATTGCTCTTTTTTGCTAAATTAATTGGAGCTTTATCTACCTCAGCATAAAACACATAATTTATTTTGCCTAAGGCTTCATCAAAGTAATCATAAACAGGATAAATATTCTTACCTTTAAGCTTTAGTTTTAATAATTTATTTATTATTCTTTGGAATGTTTCCTGGGCTTCTTCTCCTTCATGTCCTTCTCCACCTATCATAGAGTATGAGCTGAAAGAGGAAAGTAAGAGAATTTGGTGAGTTTTAAAGCTATACAGGAATCCGCTTGCATAAAATGATTTTAAAGATTTATCTTGCAAGCTTTGCTTTAAATCGTCAGATTGCAAGCTTTGCTTATTCATGTGCGCATAGTATAACACACTTTATCCTATAAATCTGTTAGAATGAACCTTATGCTTAAGGATTCTAAAATTGCAATCTTTGAAGGTAAAGAAATCCGACGTTATTGGGATGAGAAACAGGAAAAATGGTATTTTTCTGTAGTAGATACAGTGGCAGTATTAGCAGAAAGTGAAAATCCACATGTTTACAGATGAGATTGAAATTAGTTTAAAGGCAGGGGACGGAGGACCTGGGAAGGTCTCCTTTTTTCCGGGAAAACACTCAGGCCCTGATGGGGGTAATGGAGGTTATGGAGGAAACCTTTATGTTAAGGCTACTTCAAATCTGACAAATCTAAATAATTTTGTGGGAAAGCATATTATAAGTGCCCCTAATGGAGAGCCGGGTGGAAAACATGATAGGTTCGGGGCTAAAGGTGAGGATTTAGAAGTTAGCTTACCTGTAGGCACCTATCTTTATGATGCAGAGACTAATGAGGAAATTGAATTGACTGAAGAAAATAAAAGGATTTTAGTTTGTATTGGTGGTAAAGGCGGAAAAGGAAACTCCGAGTTTAAATCCCCTTCAAATACAGCCCCTACTTATGCTCAAAAAGGTTTGAAAGGCCAAAAAAGGGATTTTAAAATATTGCTCAAAATGATTGCAGACTTTGGCCTAATTGGGCTTCCCAATGTCGGGAAAAGTAGCTTACTTAATGAATTAACTAATGCTAATGTAGAGGCAGCAGATTATCCTTTTACCACTCTTCAGCCCAATCTGGGGGTTTTAGAGCATAAGGTGATTGCAGATATTCCAGGGCTTATTGAAGGAGCTTCAACAGGACGCGGCTTGGGCATAAAATTTCTAAAACATATTGAAAAGGTTGGACTCTTATTACACTGTATTGCTTCAGATTCTGAAGATGTATTAGTAGACTACAAAACAGTAATTAAAGAACTAAAACATTATAACCCTCAGTTAATTGAGAAAAAACAAATTATTTTACTGACTAAATCTGATTTGATTGACAAAAAAGATTTAGAGAAAAAAATGAAAAAGCTACAAAAATTTCAGAAAGTTTTTTCTATCTCAATTCATGACTGGGATAGTTTGGAAAAACTTAAAGTTTTTGTAAATCTGTATCTATAGTCTGAAAATCACTATCAGAGGCAGAAACATTAATAGCTTCCAACTCAAGATCCAGGGCATCTTTAACCTGGGCTAGAGGGGTTTTTGTTGGAGCAGCAGTGGTTGATTCAGCTGTTTTAGGTTGCTCTGCTGATTGTTGCCTGCTCAAAAAATAATATATTCCACCAACTATTGCCAACACCACAATCATTCCAACAATTAGCATTATGACCATTTTCTTGCTAGAGGAGTTTTGTTCACTTCCCCCAGGATTAGACACTGCAGGACTCTCTGTAGCTACAGTACTCTGAGTTGCCTGGGGAGGTACTATTGGATCAGCGCTTTCCACTTGTTGTCCCCTCCTTTTCTGTGGCAGACGGGGTGGCTATTTTGCCAGACTTTGCCACTCTGACTGCATTAGAAGTAGCTTGCTTTGCATCTATGACTAATTTTCTAGTGGCCATTATATCTTTATAAAGTTGTTCTCTTTGAGCTTGGGCATCAGCTCGGATTTTAGTCTCGGTGGTGACAGTAATTGTGTAATCTTTCTGGGCTTGGGCTTGGACAGAGGACTTGGCTTTATCTATTGCCTCCCTTGCATCCGCTATTGCCTGATTAGCTGCTGCCGGGTCTTTAATATCAGGTGAACCACTACTTACTCTGGCAGCCAGTTTATCCAAAAGTAAGGACATATTATCCAGATGCTTTAGCATTTGATCTGTTTGATTTTGGTTTATTTTATTTAGGTTAGTATTTACTCTGCTTGCTATTTCCGCTTTTTGTTTATTTTTAAAGGCCAGGATTTTGGCTCTTATTTCCGCTTCATGAGAAGCAATTTTCCCTTTCCTGTCTTCCAGCTTTTGTCTAAACATAGCGGCTTTAGAACCCTCAGCTAATCTTCTTTGTTCCAGCTCTTTCATTTTCTGCTGCATATTTACCTCTCTTTGGTCAATTCTTAAATCTATTTTCTGGATTTTGTTTTGTACAGTTGGCCTGGCAGTGGAAGTAGAATCCTCAGCTAAAACTGGAGTAATAAGTAAAATACCGGAAACAGCAATTAGTATGGCAGCTTTTTTAATCACAGAATTTACTTTAACAAAGGAAGTAGCTTGTGTCAATCCCCCTTGACAAAATCACTTCTTAATGTTTAAAATCATTTCTTAATATGGCTACTAGAGCTGAACGGGATGGAATAAGAGAGTGTGAAGCTTTTAACGCTTTTATTTTCCATACAGATGAACCTGATGAAGTAATAAGTGTACAAACAGGAATAGATCCGGAACCGGAACCTATTGTTGATAGAAAAGATCAGAATAATCAAAGGTTTGTTTTTCGGGCAAACAGACTTCATGGTAGAAGAAGACTAACCAGATTACCAGAAAAACATTCAAAAAACTATTCAGAAATTACGGGTCAAACTGTGCCAGAGGCACCAACATTTTATACAAGAGTTGTTACAGTTAGATGGGGACATCAAATAGAGAGCTCAAGACCTATAATCCCGACATATATATTAAAAGCTCCCACTATTAATTATAGAGAAGACTTTGAGGAACAGCCAATACAATCTGAACAAGCTGAAGATGAAGCAGTGCCAGCAGAATTACCAAAAGGTGTATATCTTGGGCTAAATGGCCGTTTTCCTGTACAGGAATTAATAAGAAAAGACTCTCTTGAATTACTTGAAAGATTAAAGGGCAAATGAACAAATTAGTGGAAGTTTTAGCTAAAAAAGCTATGCGTTCAGTATTTGCTGCATCTATAGTATTGTCAGTAGCACCCAGACTAAATAGTTCCCAGACAGATCTTTCTCTAAGAATCGAACAAGAACAATCCCCTTTACCAAATCCAATTCCGGTTAATAATAGTGGTGTCCTACCTATTAGTAGAGAGGATGTAATGCCCTGGTTTTTAGCCAAAAGGAGATCTAATTCAAACCTGGGAAAAGGTATGAAACCATATGCTCTAACTCATCATTATAATCGGAGGATTGGCACTCAAAATTTTCGTCTGAGCGCAGGCCTCACCAGTAATACTTAAAATCTCTTTCAGTACGCCCGGAGGGAATCGAACCCCCGACCAAGTGATTAGAATTCACTTGCTCTATCCGCTGAGCTACGGGCGCGTATGTATATTTTACCATTTTTTGTGGTAATGTGGATGTGTGAATAATATCCTAACCTCTATTTGCTGCAGTGCCTTATTTTCTTTTTTAAGCTTTAATATTTTTATACCCTTTGAAAGAGCTTTTTCCCAGCCTTTGTATGCTCTAAAATCAGCTTTTTCCAAATCATCTGTTTTAGGGGAACAAGCCAAGCCTTCCTCAAAATACACCATAATTTTAGCAGGGGATTCTATGACTCAGGCTTTGGGTTCAGGGGAAACTATCTCCCCTACCCTCAGGAAATATTACCCGAATAAAGATCTGCATATACTAAATTACGGGATTGGTTCCACCTCTATACTTACTTTACCTGAGCGGTTAACCAAAGGTGCAATCAGGGGTAATGAGACCCTGCTGCCTATTTTGGATAAAGACTTTGACCTGATTTTAATAGAATCTTTTGGCAACAACCCTCTATCTAATTTACCCTTGGAGGAAGGGCTAAAAAAACAGGAAGAAGCTTTGAATCAATCCCTAAAATTAATCAAAGAGAAAAAACCTAAAGCTGTAATCATCTTTGTGGCAACAATTGCCCCCAATAAAGACAGGTATGCAGAAGGAGTCACTACTTTAAACCCTGAGCAAAGAAAACAGTGGGTAGATGAAAGGGTAGCATATATTAAAAATCACATTAAATATGCAAAGGATCATAAAATCTCTTTGATAGATTTATTTAATAAATCCCTTGATAAGTATACAGACTATATTAATGATTCAGATTTTATTCATCCATCCAACAATGGACTAATTTTTATAGGTGAAGAGATAGCTAATTTTATTGTGTCTAAGCGGATTCTGCTTCTTTAAGGAAGTTAATCAATACTTTCAATCCTTCTTCCAGGCTTACTTTTGGTTCCCAATTTAGTTTTTGCTTAGCTTTAGAAACATCAGGGCTTCTTTGCATAGGGTCATCTTCAGGTAACTGTTCAACCTGTTTGATTTCAGATTGTGAGCCGGTTAGGGCTTTTACCTTTTCTGCCAGCTCTAATATAGTAAATTCAGTTGGATTTCCTAGGTTATACACCTCTCCTGCCTCTTCTTTTTCCATGGCAGCTATCATTCCAGCTATTAAATCTGAAACAAACATAAAAGAGCGGGTTTGGGTTCCATCCCCAAATACAGGAAAAGGTTCATTCTTCATTGCTGCCTTCACAAATTCAATCACTACCCTGCCATCATCTGCCATTCCAGGGCCATAAGTATTAAAAATCCTGATAATTCTCCCATCCAGGCCTTTTGAGCGGACATATGCAGAAGTTATAGTTTCCCCAAACCTTTTTGATTCATCATAAACAGATCTGGGACCGGTAGTTGAAACATTACCATTATATTCTTCCTTCTGAGGATGTTCCAGAGGATCTCCGTAAACCTCAGAGGTAGAGGCAAATAAAAATTTAGCTCCTATTTTGACTGCCATTTCACAAAGTTTCCAAGTGCCTAAAGTATTTACCTGCATGGTTTCAAAAGGATGGCTAATATAGCTTTTAGGGTTATTTTTATTAGGTGAAGCTGGAGAAGCAAGATGATAGATTTGTCCAGCTCCCATTCCCTCTGGTAAACCATTCACCACATCAAAATTTATAAATTGGAATCTAGAATTAGCCTTAAGATGCTCAATATTTTTTTCATCACCTGTTATCAGACTATCTATACAAACTACCTCATGTCCCAGCTCCAAAAGTTTCTCACAAAGGTGTGATCCTAAAAACCCAGCCCCACCTGTAACTATTATTTTCATACTATAAAAGATTATATCAGGGATTAGGGTTTAAATCTTTAGTTAACCTGGCAACTTCATCAGGCAGATATTTTCTACCCAAATCAGTTATATACTCCTCCGCAGGAATTTCTTGCATGCCTGTTCTATTTGTCCAGTATCCTTTATATTTTGCATTGTGCACTCTGTTAAGTGCAGACCTAAGTAATTCTTTAAAAGACATTTTCTTTGGATCAATAACAAGCCTAAGTGGATTCATAATATCATATGTACTATCATACTGTGGAATTGATCGTGCAACATCTTCCCAGACACTGGCATCTGCCAGCAATCCTTCTGTGATTTCTAAAGCTACACTCTTATCCCCTATACCTTTTTTTGTAGATCTAACAAGTATTCCATATCCTATTTCTCCAGTGGAAAAAACAGTTAAACCATTAAAATCATCTGCAGGAATTTGTGGAGCTTCAGGATGAATCCTCAATTGTTTTCTAGCTTCGTCACCCATATAGTCAAATCTCTGCTCCATTTCCTTGGTATCCTTAGCAAGAGTTCCCTGAAAATCATATTTAAGTGGAACTACATTTCCTACATTCTCCCCTATAAAATAATCCATTTTTAAAACCTGTTTTTTTCTATCACCAATAGTAAGATGTTTGTCTCCCATACCCTCAACCCCAGTATCCATCTCTATCCCTTCACCCTTAACTTTTGAATCCTTTGAGTAGGTTGTAGTGAAAGATATTCCTGCTTGATGACTTTCACCTGCCACGGTTCCTGATAGTTGAACTTCTCCTTTTGGAGAAAGAGTAATTCCGGTTACGTTTAAAGAATCCCTGGCAAATAAACCTTCATTTAATACCTTAGTTAAATCTGCCCAAGCTCTATCCTCTAAGGATTTTATTTGCTCTTTTTGGAGTTGGTCAGGTTTAATAACATCTGTTGGTGGTCCACTTAAATCACCCCATAAAACTCTACCAAGACCTCCTATAAGGCACCGAGACCAACAACTGTTGCCACAGTTGCAGCAACTCCTTTTATAAATCCTCTGCGTTCTGGATTTTGTACCCCTTGATCAGAAGGGGGTGGTACTTCACTTATTTCTGACATATGCTTACATTAAATCACAATTAAAGATCAATAACAAACAAACCAATCACAATTTAAATCTCCTGTCTGCAAGGAATGGATTAGGCCATTCTTCTAATTTTAACTGATTTATTTTTCCACGTAAAACCGAAAATCAAGGGGAGAAAGGAACACTAATTAATCTCTCTGGCTCTTCTATTCTTTCCCATCTTCTATCTAATAACGGGATCTCAGGTATCTGCAAAAGATTACGGAAAACAGGAACTACTTCTCGTCGGATGTTTCTAGCAAATAGTTGTGGATGCAAATGGGCTCCACCTGCACCTTCGGCAACAATTGCATCAATCATTTTCATCTCTTTCCTTTTCTCTGCTGTTGCATCTTTTAGTTGCTCAATAAACCAAACTAACTCTGCTCTTTCTTCATCTGAGGCAGTATCCTCAATCCACTTATTAGTTAAAATCCAATACTGAACCATAGGAGTTGATACAAAACTTAAGGCATTTTCAGCATCAAAAGCCCAGTCTGCTTTTCCTATCAAATCTTCTCCCCCTCCACTGCCTTTTAGACCTAAATTACCAGCTACCACAGCAAAAGGATAATTATCTGTAGCTTCACAAACTTCTGCCATCTTATTAGATTGACCTCTAGCTTCTGATTCCGGAACATTATCTGCACCATTAGTATCTCCCAGAAGTAACAGAGGAAGCCTTAATTTACGCGCCAGCTTTATCATCCGCAGCGCATATTCCCAATCTGCCGGCTTTTGCGGGTCATATTTTTTAAGCCATCTTTGGCTTTCCGGCTCGAAAATCCTTTGAGTTTGTTGACCTAATACAAAAACAGTTAGATTGTCAAATTTTGCGATAGCACCAATAATAGAAGGATACTGCTCCATTTTATCCCCGAAATTTAATGGAGGATGGCCAATTAAACGGGAATCATCAAATAACCCTAAACTTGGATGAATTAAATCTGCAACAGTAGGCCTATCCCCACGGGCTAGTAAGTCCATTCTTTGGGCAATCAATAAAGGTTCTAAGCTAGCTGGTCTTGTATAAGTCTCTGGTACATAACGTTTAAAGAAATCTCCAGCTCGGCTTATCCATGTTGACATCCTTGTTCCTGGCCGATCATATCTTAATGCTCTGCCATAACTTTCTTGGAAAGCAACCGGTTCTTTAGGCTGATACCTATAATTAGGATTAACAAAAGCCTCCTTTAAGTACTCCTTATTTAAATGAATAATGTGAGTTATTGCATCTCCAGCTTCTTCAAGACTATTTACCATAATATCAAGATTTCTATTTTGATAATGTGTTACTGGAGAGTGTGGATCCTCTGGTAATACCTTATAAGCATCTACTGCCCTGGGGCTGGCCGGACTTCTACGCATTTCTTTAGCTACAGGATAAGGACCTGAAAATCCAATCATAGTCCCTTCTGAATTTACAGCCATTTTAATATCCGCAACTCCTGCAAATGAAGCTGGTACTCCACCATAAGTCGGGCCTGCATAAATATTGATAAATAACTTGGAAGGGTATTTCCTTCTTGCTGCTGCGATAGTTCTTCTCATTTGACGTAAGGAGGCATTATTAACCCGATTATCCATCCCTCCGGATCTGGAAATTGTTATTAATGGAAGTTTTTTATCATAAGCCAACTTACAAGCATCTACAAAAATATTTCCCTCCTGAGGTCCAAATGCACCTCCTTTAACATTAAAATCCATATCATAAACCACAAATTGAATACCATCTCTTTGGATAATATAATATTCTGCTGCCACATCCTTACCTGATCTTTTTCTTACTTCTTCAAGATATTCTTCATATGAGATGGTTTTCTGCTCTTTATTTTCTCTACCTTCTACTCTTGCAGGTATTACTAAAACGTTTTGTAAACGGGTGGAATCAACCATCATAGAAGGGTCTTGTTTAATCACAACTCCACCGTTTATCAAACTTGCTGAATGAAGTCTTCTTTTTGTTGCTTCAGCTACTTCCCGTTCAATAAATTGAGTTGTCACCCGACCATTAATAAATTCACTTTTACTTAACATATCTGCCCCAAAGGTCAAATTTGTTGATACTCCCACAGTCCTACTGCTGGTAACTGAGGTTAATAACCGGTTTCGGGCTACTTCTCTGGTTGATCCACGAGCAATGCGAAGACTTATTGTGTGATCAAAAAAAGAATAAAGTGTATCTCCTTCTTCCACCGCCCTTGCCACCTCAACCCCTTCTATTACAGGACATTCTAAAACAGTAACTTTTCCAAAGCTTGGTTCAAAATTCCGGTCTGGGTTTTCCGCGTATTCTCTAAATTCAATCGCATGACCGTCAATTACTACTTGATCCTGGGTAAAAGGTAAAATTTTGCCCTCTTCAATATCCATCATTAAATCTACAATATCTACGTTTACTCCATTTACCTTTGTTACAGCCTCTGTAACCCTATGTTCAACTTGAAGCCTTGGATTAACCTCCATAAAATACCAGGCAGGATCGCCGCCTCGGCCTTTTCTGTCACGATCTATAATAAATTCCCAAGTTCCAACTCCCTGATAACCGATATTTTTTGCAAAATTTACTGCAGCAAGTTGCAGAATGTTTCTTAATCTTTGAGAGATTTGAGGCGATGGGGCTTCCTCTATGATTTTTTGCCCCTGCCTTTGCATAGTACAGTCCCGCTCACCCAAAGAAACTACATTTCCATACTTGTCAGCTACAATTTGTACTTCTATGTGGACGGCATTCTCAATATATCTTTCTAAAAAAACCTGCTTATTCTCTGGTTTACCTTTTAAATTAACATATGCAGCTTCCAACTCCCTTTGGTTTCTGGCCACAGGATTCTTTCCTCCTCCTGAATCAGGATCCTTAAGCATAACTGGATATTTAAGATCAGCAGCAGCTTTAATTGCTTCCTCAACTGACTTCAGATCTCCAGATCCCTCAACAACCGGTATTGTGGTAAGCCTTCCTATCTTAACTTCTCTGGCCCTATTTTTAGCATTAATTTTATTGCTAGTTACATCCATGGCTCGGGATGGGGGAGCCAATACCCTGATGCCTTCTTCCTCGCACTGTCTTCTAAAACTTACACTCTCTGATAAAAACCCATACCCTAGAAATATAGCATCACATTCCTGAGCTTTAGCTGCGGCAATAATCCTATCAGGGTTGGTAAAATTCTGGTTAGGATTTGATCCTGGCAATTGAAATATTTCCCAACCTTTATCTAAGCGGTCAAGTGCCATCCTTGAGGCAATCGGATTTGTATCAGTTAGGGTAACGGGAATTACTGCTGCTATCCCCCTTTTATCACAAGCCTGGGCAGTTCTGACTGCAATCTCTCCTCTTTGAGCAATAAACAATTTTTTTATAGGCCTGATGCTTTCCGGCGATCTTAATTTTTCCATAGTTTTACTTTATAAACAAGTTTGAAAGCCCACCTTTCAAACGAAGTTTTCAAGCTTCGCTTATAGAGGGATTCCGTAAAAAAGGATTGTTGATTTATCAGGATTTTCCAAATCGCAAACTACATCAACCCCATCCCTAATGTCTGGTATTACAAATTCCACGATTTTTACGCCTTTTGGATAAGCTTCCGGATCTAATTCATAATTGAAATAGAGGCCTTTTCTAAAAGATCCTTTTCCTATAATCATTGGCTTAGGTGGGGTTAATAAATCCCCGTCTTTAGCAATAGGTCCAGTAGCTTCGAGATTTTCCCTTCTGTAAAGTGTACCGGAAAAGGTTGTATAGAAAGGAATAGCTCCCAAAAGTCTTTCCTGTCCTTTTGCAAAATCTGCTCTTAACTGCACTTCCAGCCTCCCACTTTTATCTGAAGAATTACTTAAAATAGCCTCCACTATTTGAGGATTGTCCCCTTCGCTAATCAATCTTAATACGCCTGTTGGAGTGCCTAATTTTTCCATAGCAGCAACTAAAGAACCCATCAACTCTGGTGTAAAAACCGCCACTGCTCTTTCCAAAGCTATACTTGATTTCCCTCCCCTTGCAAAAAGTTGCTCTTTTGGAATAGGTGCAAATTCAGCCATTAATTCACCCTCACTTTCATTTTGGTGTCAAAGGCATTAAACCAATTTCTCTCTCTGGGGGATTCCACTAAGACTCCCCTGGATATTTGAGTATCTACCACCCTACCTTCTACTAAAATCTCATCCCCGGAACTTATCCGCACCATTCTTTGCAAAACTGCGGAATGAGCTCGCCATGCGTTATTCCAATCTTGTCTGGCTTGATTATTTCTGATAAAAACCTCTGCATCAATAGGCACAAATTTTAAGCCTTCCATAAGAGCTAGTACTAAACCCTCTCTTCTATTTGCCGCTGGGGTATGTAAATCTAGTGCGGTTACGCCGTAATCTGTTGGGTAATCTGCTAGTTCATTTTTAGTATAATGTACATTTATTCCAATCCCTGTATTGGTGGCTAGATAATGCCCGTCATGATTAATATTAATAACTAATATTCCCCCTACTTTTTCATTATCTACAACAAAGTCGTTTGGGTATTTGATTTGTGTTTTAATTACTTCACTAGCAAAGAGTGCTACTAAATCTACATAAACAGGAGAAATACCTGATTTTATCATCCCTACTTGGCTAACTAAAATAGAAGCTCCTGGTTTATCCAGCCAAACTCTTCCTTCTCTACCTATTCCCTGAGTTTGATGGTCTGTTAGAAAAACAGCTGGTAAACTACCACCTATTTTAGCATGTTCTTCTGCTAATCTCATAGTGGTTGGAGTCTGGGGAGTATATTGAAAATGATAACCCAACCTCTCCATTTGAGGTTGAAGTGTCTCTAAATTATAAGGATCTAAGGTTTCTTCACCAGTCATAATATTATGGGACATTTTATCAGAAAGATATCCAAAAGTAAAATTAATGATTTTTTGAGTTTCTAAAATATAAAAGTGCAGCTATACCTGCTGCCGCTATACCTAGACCTGCCCCTGTTGCTACAATTTTTCCTCTATCCCTCATCATTTTAGTAAGAGTATCTTTTTTCCCCAGTTCAACTATGGCTGTAACTTGAGCTCTTCTTACCCAATCCATAGATTGCCTCCATAAAACAGGTTTAGTTAAATGATCAGTTATTTCCTGTTCCATTTGCCCAGCTCTTGAAATAGGTCTGGCTGTAGTATTTGCAATAACCGGAACTTTTGCATCATGTAAGGTAATTTTTTCCAATGCTTCTTTCACAAAAGGCTCTGCAGGCTTCATTAAGTCAGAATGAAATGCTCCTGCTGTATTTAATCTTACTAATCTAAATCCTCTTCTTGAGAAACCGCTTTCCTCAAATAATTCCTGTACTTGCTTAAGTTTCTCATTAGTCCCTCCAACCACAATCTGTGTAAGAGAATTGTCTGCTTCTAAAAAAAGTCCTCCTCCGTTTCCATCTAGCAAATGAGAAGCTTGTCTTTTAAATTCCCTTCTGGCACTCAAGCAAAAAAGAGCGCCCTCGAATTTAGAAGGACCGACAAGAGCCATCAGTCCGCTGGGATACTCGGCACAGGCAAAATCCATACCCAGTCCTCTTGCTTTTACTAAATTTAACCCATCCTCAAAATTGTAGGCCCCTGCAGCTAGCATGGCATTCAGTTCACCCAAACTATTCCCAGCATAATAAGCAATTTGCTCATCTCCTCTGCGCTCTTTCATAAAAGCTATCCTGCATGCCTCATTAAAAGTAAACACCGCAGGCTGTACAAAAGCAGTACTTTTCAGATGCTCTGAAGTCAAATTCAAAGGAGAATAGCCTAAAATATCAGAAGCTTGTTGATATAGTGTCGCAACTTCAGGATGGGTTTTTACCAAATTCTCTCCCATTCCTTCTTCCTGTCCGCCCTGGCCCTGAAAAATAACACATATTTTCTTAGCAACTTCTGTCATATTAGTGTACTGATTATTTCCTGCCTTTTCGCTTTAAGAGTATGAGTTCTGGGAAAATCCTCCCCTTTCCATACAGTCCATCCGGAAATCCGTTGGTGAGCAGAGAGACGCTTATTGGCAGCCCGTATCAATACTTGAGGATCCTCAGAAGATTCTCCCATCAGCAAAACCGCATGTAGCTCTTCTTTTCCGCTGGATTCTTTGAGGAATACCACAGCTTCACGTATACCCTGTTGTGACAACACCTCCTCTATATCTTCCGGATATACATTAAAACCGTTGGCTAAAACAATCATATTCCCCTTACGCCCCATTAGTTTCAACCTGCCATTCTCCAAAACACCCAAATCTCCGCTGTGATACCAGCCTTCCTCCAAAGCCTGTACTGATGCGGAAGGGTTGTTCCAATAACCTCTCATAACATTAGGGCCTTTGACTAACACTTCCCCGTCATCCGCAACTCTTACCTCTACTCCCGGAAGCAAACGTCCGACATAGCGGTGATCTCTTGATGACATAGTATCGCAGGTTACAACAGGCGAAGCCTCTGTCATGCCATATCCCTGCAAAACTTTAATTCCCAGATTTTCCCAAAAATCCGCCACAGCCGGATCCAGCTTGGCTCCTCCGCAAACAAAAAATTCAAACTGTTTACCCATCCGTTCATATATAGAATGAAACATTATACGTCGGATGACTTCAGGTAGAAATGGGCTGAATCTGAGCAGGGAACTGAACAGTTTTTCCCTGCCTGCTGTTGCCGCCTGCTGTTCAACCCCTTTCTTAAAAAGAGCCAATACCTGCGGGACAACAGCCATACAGGTTATTCTTTCATCCAGCATGGTAGAAAGTAGCCGGTTTGGCTGAAGTGAATCCGCATAAACTATGCTTGCTCCTGAAGCCATGGGTGTAAGCAATCCACCGGTTGTTTCAAACATATGGCTGAGCGGTAAAATCGAAAGCAGCCTGTGATCCGGCCTGATTAATTTTAGAGATTTTATTGACTCAACATTTGAGAGGATATTTCCGTGAGTTAATACTACCCCTTTAGGATTACCTGTGGTTCCTGATGTAAAAACAATTTCTGCAATATCGCCTCCTTTGGTGTCTACCTCAATCTGATGATTACCTTCCTCAGCAATTTTATCAACCTGTTCCATATCAAGGACCGGAATACTGTTACCCGAAGGCAGGCTGTTTCTTTGGGCCTCACCAGCTATTATAAAGCGCGGCTTTGTTGCCTCAGCAATCCGACCTAGAAAAGCAGGGTCCCTGTTAAGATCAAAAGGAACAATTGCTGCGCCTGCTCTTAAGCCGGCAAAGTAGGAAATAACCCACTGCGGACTATTTGCCCCCCACAGCATTATCCGGTCTCCAACTTGAACATCATGCGCTTTAAGAAAAGAAGATAACCTGAGACTGGCATCACTTATACTCTGATAAGTCCGTTTGCCGATTTTGCCGTCTGATTGTATTTGAGCATCTAATAAACCAACCAAGGATTCCGGCATAGTTAACTAATCTTTTCGGGATCAACCAAAGCAAAATGGATTTCCCCTTCCACAGCTGTTTTTCTGGGATTTATGGCACGGACTTGTCCTATACCAAAAACCATTTCTCCTCTTTCCCTAACCTTAGTCATGTCTACTTCCAGACGTACCTCTTCTCCAGGGATTATTGCATCTCTAAATCTCATCCCATCAACTTCAGTAAGCTGAGCTATTTTACCTTTATATTTTGGCACGCCGAGTATTGTTAGAGCTCCTAGTTGTGCTAATGCTTCCATAGTAATTGCTCCTGGCACCATTGGGTGTTCTGGAAAATGTCCTGGTCTCCAGTTAATATCAGGGTGCATCAAATTAACAAGAGAACCTACAGCTCTTTGTCCAAATTCAACCTCATTCACCCCGCCTATAAACATAAACGGCCACCTGTGAGGGATAGTATCATAAATTTGCTCCCTGGATAAAATAGATCCTTCTTTCATTGGAGGAGCACCAAATAAACTTAATCCCAAAGGCCTGGAAGGATATAGTTGGTGTTGAGGGGCTATTCCTACATATTCGGTATGACCTGTTGGGAAATTGCCTCTTACTACCCTAACAACAGTAGCTGCCATGTCCATCACTGTGGGGAAATAGCCTTCTTCTGAAACATCCAGCATCTGCTGAACAAATGATTTATTTTTTAATTTTAAAACTCCTGTCACAAAACTCCCATCCAACCCGTTCCCTACCACTACTGCAAGTTTCTGCCCATCTCCTGTAAACTTTGATCTTAAAATTTGCTCTCTTTGATTTTTAGTCTGGGCAACCGGCAGATAATCCCCCAGTAATTCTCTCTTACCATCTTGCAGTGTATGAAACAAATGTGCAGGAACACTGGTGTTATAAACTATAAGTGCATCAGGAGTTAAATTATCACGCAATCTATCCATTAGCCTTTGCGGAGCGTCCAGGTTTATTGCGCTTGCTTCATCAATTGTCTGTTTATATCCGCCCGAAGCATTATCAATAAAAACTTTGGCTTTACCACCAAAATCCTCATTTAATCTATCTGCAATTAAATCCGGCGTAGCTTCATCAAGCAGATCTGCCCTGACTGCAACCATCCGAGCCTTACCCACACCCCTAACGCTTCTAACTTCCTGAATAACAGCTTCCTGGTCAACCTCATGTTGAGGATTTCTGTAAACCCCTAAAATATCATAACCTGCCTGGGCTAACCCAATAGCTATATATTTACCTACATCCCTGGAGGTTCCTGTTACAATAGCCACTGGTCTTTCTGTTGCCATATTTATCTTCTTAGCATGCCCCCATCTGCATCTATAACTGCCCCATTTATAATGGCGGATCTAGGGGAAACCAAAAATAATGCTACCTCAGATGCTTCTTCTATAGTAATTAATCTACCTAAAGGTGTAGCTTTTATTAGCGCCTCTCTTTGTTCATCAGTTAATTTTTCAACCATATCTGTCTTAACACCGCCAAAAGCTACAGCATTAGCTCTAATTGGTCGTTTCAGGCTCATATACTCAACAGCTAAACCTCTCATTAAACCCTCTAGTCCAGACTTTGATGCTGCATAACTGGCTTGGCCTGCGTTACCATGAGCTACTACACTAGAAACAAATAAAGCCACACCTTCTCTCTGTCTATTCATTTGTATGTATGCGGGTTTTCCAACATAAAAACCTGAGCTTAAGTTTGTTTCAATTACCCTTCGCCATCTTTCACCTGTTGTCCGGATAGCAAAATCATTATCAGTGATACCAGCATTATGTACTAATATATCCAATCTACCAAAATGCTCAACTGTCTCAGCAACTAATCTCTCACCTGTTTCTTCCTGAGAAATATCCCCTGGTACCCATAAACCATCTACCCCATAACCTTTCATTGTCTTAATAACTTCCCCTACCAGTTCTCTACTTCCTTCTGTGGAATTTATTACTACAGTTGCTCCTTCTTGAGCAAGTTTTAAAGCAATACCACGGCCTATTCCTCTAGAGCCTCCGGTTACTATAGCTATTTTTCCCGGTAATTCAGGTGTTTGCATAATATTTTATGCTACCCTTTCATAACTTCTCTGAAATCTTCTAAAAATTAGCGATGTATTGACTCCTCCAAAACCAAATGAGTTTGACATAACAATGTCCACTCTTTTTCTTCTTGCCTCTGTTGGTATATCAAAACCCAAAGCCTCAGCAATTAATTCATGTAAGTTAAGATTTGGAGGCACTATATTATCTTGAATAGTCTGAACAGAAAATGCTGCCTCTACTGCTCCTGAGGCTCCTAATAAATGTCCTATGGCGCTTTTATCAGAACTTAGGATTGGGACATTTTCTCCAAAAATACTTCTATAAACAATTGACTCATTAGGATCATTCGTTTTAGTAGAAGTTCCATGGGCATTGATAAAATCTACCTGAGAAGGATCAATTTCAGCCATAGCTAAAGCTTTTCTCATAGCCCTTGAAGGACCAGCTTGATTTGGCCTTGTTTCATGGTTAGAATCAGCAGTATTACCATAACCTACAACTTCTGCTAAGATATTCGCCCCTCTGGCTAAAGCATGATCTAAACTTTCTAGAACCAATGTTGCTCCACCTTCTCCCATTACAAACCCAGCAGCTCCTGTATCAAAAGGTCTGCTAGCTTCAGAAGGGTTATCATTGCTTGTGTTGTTAAGAGCATGCATATTATCAAAACCGCGTAGACCTACTCTATGAACTGCTGCTTCAGCTGCTCCTGCTAGCATGGCTATTGCTTCTCCATCTCTAATAATTCTTGTTGCAGCCGCTATTGCTAAAGCTCCTGTTGCACAAGCAGACCCAATGGTTGATACTTCTGCTTCAAGATCCATAAACATACTTGGTACAGTAGCCACCCTTTCTGGTAAAAGTAATATCATAGCATTGGCATCTACACGAACATCCTTTTTTAATCCTCTAATAATATCTTCTAATTCAGCGATAATAGAACCTCCTCCAATTCCCGTACCAACAATGGCTCCAAAATCCTCTGGTTCTATGCCTCTGAGGGGAGTTGTATCTCTTTCAGAACCTTTTTCGAGACGATACTCAGGATCTAAAAAACCTGCTTGCACTAATGCATCTCTTCCGGCCTGTAATGAAAACTGAGCAGTGCGGTGTAATCTTCTAGCTTCTTTAGAATCAGCTAGAATTGGTCTAACATCAAAGTTCATAACCAAACCAGCAATATCTACTACACTTCCTTCAGTATCTGCTTTGAATTCCCAATCACTTGTGCTAATTTTATGAATTCCTGATTCACCTCTAATACGTGCTCGCCAGCTCTCTTCAATAGTATTACCTAATGGAGTTACAGCACCTACTCCTGTTACTACCACACGATGAATGTTTTGTGTTCTATATAGATCTTCTTCTCTATAAGTTTCAGCACCTTGTGCCATTTTATTTTTTCTCCTTTGATTCTTCTAAGTTGCAGGTAAAGAGTAAAAATATATCTACCAAGCAGGCAAAAAATCTTATCATGACCTTATTAAAATATATATTAGAGGCAGCTGCAGTAGTGATCAATACGCTAAATTTGTAAGTTAAGTTACAAGCCTGCATATTTATTGAGCATATCTAAATTTAAAATAGTCACTTTCTTTTTTTCTATTTTTACAACACCTGTTTTTTCCAGTTTTTGAACAGCAAGAGTAACAGTTTCCCTAAAAGATCCTACAAATTCAGCAATTCTCTGATGAGTTAATTCAAGTGGTAGAACAGCTGCATTATTTTTTATTTCACCAAAACGGGATGCACAATCAGACAAAAAGAGTGCTACTCTGGCAACAGTATCAGTTAATACAAAACTTTCCAGTCTTCTTTCTGTATAGTTTAATCTGTTAATAAAAATATGAAGTAAATCAACTAAATATTCAGGATTTAGTGAGACTACCTCAATATATTCTTTCCTGGAAATAGTTAAAATCTTCAGATCTGTAATTGCTTCAGCGTAATGCTTGGCACACTCATCTTTTGATGTAAGCGCGCGAATACCCAGAATTTGACCAGGACCATAAAGATAAATAGTCGATTCCCTTCCCTCCTCAGATAGCCGGTACAGTTTAACAAACCCTTCTTTGATAAAATAAAGATTATCCAGAGGCTGACCATCATTGAATAAGACGGTGCCTTTCTTTACAACAAATGGGCCCTTTTTAGAAAACTTCTCAAAGAATGCTGTGAAATCAGCGGGTTCCCATATTTTTAAAAGCCGTTCTTTCAATTTTGAATTATCCATGGTTATCTTATTATCAGGCCTATATATCACATTGTAATGAAAACTACAAGAAAGTTGTATTAATCATTACAATAGATTTAAAGTGTTAAAATAGAAGGCTCTATGAGAAATAGTATTATGTATTACATATTATGTATTATGGGTTTTTTATGCATAATACACACTACCAACTACTTGCTACCAACTGCGTATGCCATTTCTGATCCTTTATCTGTTCCTAACAACAAATTTGGTATTCATATAATTTCTGCCTCACCAGATGAATCTTCCCCTGCAGCTAGCTTGGTAAACACCAATGGGGACTGGGGGTATATCACTGTAATTATTACCCAAAAAGATAAGAATAAAGACAAATGGCAGGAGTTTTTTAATGACCTTCGCAGAAGACACCTAATCCCCATTGTCAGGATTGCCAGCGAAACCTCAGGCCAAAACTGGAAAAGGCCGGATATAGATGACGGGAACTCCTGGGCAGATTTTTTAAATTCCTTAAACTGGCCTGTTAAAAATAGGTATGTGGTGATTTTTAATGAACCTAATCAGGGAAAAGAATGGGGAGGGGTTACTGATGCCAGAAGTTATGCCAGGGTTTTGGATAAATGGATTAGCGCGCTAAAATCAAGAAGTGAGGATTTTTTTGTGTTAAATGCAGGTTTTGATGCCTCAAGTCCTCATGAGCCTCCTATATTTGAAGAAGAAGCCTTGTTTTTACAGCAGATGAATTCTGAAGTCCCCGGGATTTTTAATAAATTAGATGGCTGGGTTTCCCATTCTTACCCTAATCCGGCATTTGCCGGATCCCCAGATGCAATAGGTCGTGGAACTATCAGGACTTGGGTTTGGGAAATACAACAATTAAGAAGCCTTGGGGTATCTAAAGATTTGCCCATTTTTATTACAGAAGCGGGCTGGAAACATGCTGAGGGATTAGTTTATGATCCCAGGCTACCAAAAGCTGATAAATTAGCTGATTATTATAAAAATGCCTATGAAAATGCTTGGGGCTTGCAAAGGATTGTAGCAGTTACTCCTTTTTTACTAAATTATCAGGAAATCCCTTTTGACCACTTTTCTTTTAAGAAAAATGCTTCAGCGCAATATTATTCTTTTTATGAAACTATTAAAAATTTGCCAAAAACTGCTGGAAAACCTATACAAACCTTAAGCGCAAAGCTAATGAAAGGTGAGGTTTACTCCTCAATTGTGGCAGGGCAAACATACTCTATCTCCTTAACTTTTAAAAATATAGGGCAATCTATTTGGGATGAGAAAGTCAAGCTGGTTCCTATTCAGGGTGGAGCAGAACTGGGAATACAAACAGTAGAAATACTGGAAAATATTAATGTTGAGCCGGGTGAGGAGTATACTTTTACCATAAACCTAAAAGCTCCGGAAAAAGGCAGGTTTAGTGTTAGGCTAAATTTGTTTGAGGAAGAGAAGCAATTTGAATCAAATCCTCTTGAGTTTACAACAGAGGTTAAATTACCTGTTATTTTACAGGTTTTAAGCTCCCTTAAGTGGAAAAACAATCCTGCAGGTGAATATATTTTGAGAGTCTCAGGAGCAGTTGGAGATTCTTCCCAAAAAGTTAACCTGGATAACTCTGGAAAATCGCCTGAAATAAAAGCCAGATACCTGCTTCCTGATTATACTTTTGAATTTAGCTTGGAAAAGCCATATTATCATCCTAAAACAATCAAGCAAACAGTTACCTCTGGTATTAATACCCTGGATTTTGGCACTCTCCAGCCAGCCTTACTTCCTGCTTTACTTAATCCAAAACAATTCTGGCAATTACTTCCTTTTTCAAATTGATCTATTTTGATATAAATGATCCTAGTTGACTGATCAGTATAAAGGCTATATAGTGATATAACTTGTTTAAATAAAGTCGCAAGACAATATTTACATTAGCTTTAAAACTAATATAAACAAGTTTTCTAAGAAAGTCCCGCAAGGGGCTTTTTTAGTGAGCCGAAGGCTCGCGAGGCGAAGCCTCAGTGCGCGAAACAGTTTAGTGGGAAATCTGGTAAAATATAAATTCGTGGTGGCTGTAGCTCAATGGTAGAGCATCAGATTGTGGATCTGACGGTTTGCGGGTTCAAATCCCGTCAGCCACCCCTGATGGGTGAGGTTACTTTTATTATTTCTGACCTCAAATTCGGATCATCGTAAGTTTTTGATTTAGTATGAGGGATTGTAACATTGGCTATTTGCTGATTAGTATTAGGCTTAAGTATAGGATGTTTAGCTAGAGCATGTCCACCCTTACCTCTATCGTAGAGTATTTCAAAACCTAAAGTCTTTAAGGCTCTTTCAAATTTAACTCTACCGAACACTGGTAAATTTGTCATAGTGGTGAGGGGCTGTATAGTACAAAAATTGTAATTGGTTTGAAATTGAAGGACTGCCTCTCCTATGAACAATCATCTTTTCTAACTCTGAAAAATCAGGCATAGGAGGCCCATACAAGACATTGCATTTCAATGCATCCTCTCGAGGAACTTCAAAGTAGGTAAGAATTGCGTCAGTTACATTTTGAATTAATTCTAAAGGACTATCTGCTACTGTAAAGCATCCTGGATAATCCATTAATTTTGCAAAAAATATACTAGTAATTAGGTGGATATTTTAATTATCTAGCTTTTTTTATCCAATTAGTGATTCTATCTTCCATTTTTTCAATTGCTTCTTCCTTGGTTCTTCCATAAACTTCACCTAACCTGGGTTGATGAAAGTTGAATTTAGAGTTGACCAGCTCAGTTATGAGACCAACTCTAGCAGTAAATTTAGATAATTCATCTTGAGGTGAATCAAATTCTTCGGTGGTTATTTTATATTGGAAGTTGGCATTCGACATACTGGCCTTTTAGCTTAATATAATTTATCAGTTCTAAATTGTATCATCACATCATACTCTGATTAGTCAAAAAAACTAGATAGAAGAAAAAATAGATCGGTATAACTCCAATTCCTGGGGCTTACAGAGGCTAAAATATGTTCTAATATCGTACGCTAGGGGACCCCAGAAGGGATTCAGTTTTTTGTTTAGTTGATCTAGTTATAAAGCCTGCTATAATTTCACCTAAATGAATAAAAGAAGCGTTGAATTCGCATCAGCTTTACTACTGGTGGTTAGTACAACTTTTGGTTGTGCAAAACAAACCAGCACTTTAGAGTTCAATGCTCAGGCAAGGGCAATGGAGACTGCAAAATGGCAAGATGGTAAGCCACAAGCTGTTTATCTTGGTAGTGTTATTATTAATCCTGATCCTGGTCTAAATGTACGCTCTTTCCCAAGAAGGCCCTTATTTGATCCTGATAATAAAATTGTCTGGAGAAATATTATAAGAATAAATGGTTTAGAAATTAAGTATAATAAATTCTTAGTTAAGTATCCAACACTTGTTTATGATCCAAATATTGTAAAACCAGGTGATCTTATTAATCCTAATAATGCTCCTTGGATACAACTTGATGCACAGGTAAGAAATGATGGTAGGATTTCAAATCAAAAAGTTTATATCAGTTTTTCTGATGATCCCAGAAGCTACATGCAAACCGAGCAAAGTAGTAATAGCCAGATTTCTAAATTAATTGCTTCGGTGAGTATAGCAACTGATGGAGTTGTAATTGACTCAACAAGTGAAGTCATTCCAACTTTAGAGCTTAGTCAAATTTCTGTTTGTGGTCCAGATAATCCCTGCAGTATTCCGCAAAAAGAAAGTGCCATACTAGCACGGCAAAGACTTTTAAGAAGAATTCAAACTTCACCTTATAAATACTCTCTAATTCAAGGTGACGGATCTCCCCCAGGCAACTCTATCTATAATGGAAACTTTTTTGTAGATAGAGATACTTATTTAAGATACGGACAAAATAAAATCCAAATGCCTATATCTTTTGTGCTCAGGGCTGAAAATGATAGCTTACATATTGCATTAAGTGATTCTTTCAAGAAAGATGTAGTGTTTATAGGAAGGGCCGGAGGACAGGATCTTTGTGCACCGAATTCTCCAGAAAAAACAGAAGCTTATGAAGCTTTATTGGATAACTTCTCTCAAAATAGTGTAGTGGACATAAAAATTCTTTTAGCACTGACTCAAGACGCAACAAGTTGTAAATCTTAATTTCCCGTGTAACCATACTTAATTGTAAGTCTGTCCAACCACTCACCCCAGACTGGATTTTGAGGATCAAAATTGGATTTTTACTACAATAACATTACCCTGTCTCTTTATTTCTTCTGGAAGAGAAAAATCCGACCTTAATTTTTCAAGAATCAAAACAATC
>Ga0209515_10002153_pt1 | contig 30934 bp, 29 predicted proteins | sample Subgroupgradi54m_FD_187454 | JGI IMG/M metagenome (GOLD analysis project Ga0209515, IMG submission 187454) | Subsurface groundwater microbial communities from S. Glens Falls, New York, USA - GMW60B uncontaminated upgradient, 5.4 m (SPAdes)... ... | reverse complement strand
AAAAAATAATTTGTAACTTAGTGCAAAATGTTGAAGCAAATTCTTAAGCAAGAGGCTTGCATTGTAGTAAGCGACAGTTGCATTTTCTGCTTCTATGGTCAGGTGAAGAAAATTATCAATAAACGTACAATTAACTTCTGGCAAAGACAATTTTAGAGTAATGGAATCTTTTGAATCTCTGTATTTTGATAATTGGCCATGTCCAGTTTTTTTAAATGTCTTTGTGTGATATATATCGCCAATAATTTCTCCTGTTGTACCGGCAGGTAATACTAAGGTTTCGCCCTCAGGAATTCCAAATACACCTGCAGGATGGATTTCAATAATAAAATTAAACTTCATGTGTATTTTCAATTATAACAATGGTAATTGTATGAGCAGCTTTTGGCTTAACCTTTTTGCCAGATACATTTGTTATCATATTTTTTAATTAATCCATTATATGAAATCAGAAACAATAGATTATTTAACTTTCTTTATTTGTTGCAAGCTACAAGCTGAAGCATTAGAATCAGCAAGCTTTTTTCTTCTTAAAGATTTGTCGGTAAATAACGAAAAAAATGTTTTAAGTATAGTTTACTCACTACAGTTTCTTTCTGATATAGGTGCTATTAATAATCCAAAGTTTAGTCTAAACAGAATATATGATTCAAATTCTGTAGACAATATGATTATTGAAACAGCTACAGATCCTATAGAGTTAGCTAGATTCGGCTTAATAGACCATGTGAACTGTGGTTATTTTTTAAGTGTAAAAGACAAAGAATTCTTAAATAAACTTATTTTAGAATATGTCGAGAAATTTAAAGCTGATGCTTTAGGTTCAAGTCCTGATGGTTATTTGATCCAAAGAGAGAAAATCGAATCCTTAATTCTAAAGAAATACAAAACACACAAAAGTAAGAGAATAAAACTACCCCTGAAATCGATAGAAACTGTAGATTTGTTGCCCGTTCTACAATCTCTAAAGCTTGAGAATAAAATTAATATTTTAGATTTTGTAAATCATAGAAAATACTGGCATGATGGGCTGGGAGATGATCCAACCACTAGAATAATTAACCGAATTCACAGACAAGGAAGAAGGTACGACTCAGACTTAATAGAAGTGGAATTTGAAATATCTAACAAGTGGCAAGCTGAAATAGAGAAAAAAATCTTACTAGAAAATTTTGTTATGGAATTAAAATATTTCGATGGAAGAATCTGGATAGAAGTAGGAGACAGAAAAATTCATCTTGCCAAAATGCACTTTGGTAATAATAATGATGAACTCTTTAAGTTCATTACAAGCAAGAAACCTAAAGAACTAATTGAAATAAAATCTGATAATTTAGATACCTCTAAACCACAAGTAGATCCTATAAAAAAACTATTAGGAAAGAAGGATATAAAGAAATATCTTGATAATATTGGCTTTGATGCAACAATAAGAGCACCATTTTTTTACGATATAGGGAAAGAATCACTTAAGTTTACTGGGTTTAAAATTACTGGTAAGCATATGCAAGAAATGGGAATTGATCCTGAAGAATACTTAAAGGCACTTGAAAATATTAAGCCAAAAGAAGAGTTAGATGAAGAAGCTAATTTAGCCTCTACAGCTAAATCTTAGTTATTGAACACAATAATATTTTCTGTTTTTTTCTATATTTATCCACTAACCGGATAATTTTTTCTAACTTTTTCTAACTTGTCATAAGAAAAAGGAAATATGAATCGAACTTTATCCAGTTTCGCTTTATTCCTTATTTTCCCTTGTCTAATTGAAGTACCTGCTTTTTAAGCAGAGCTAACAAAAAGAAAGGGAAATTATATGGTTACTAAAACTAAAATATTAGATCAGTTTCAAACAGAAGATATATACCTGGCGGCAAGTCTAATGTATTGCGGTTATCAGGTAGATAGTCTTGGCAGAGATAATCCAGATAAAACCAGGTTCAATTTTCTAAAAGATGAAAAACTGGAAAAACTATGCCAGGACTACTGGGATAGAAAGCTGTTAGTAGAACCTATAGCTTTTGCAAATAACTTAAAGCACTTAAAAAACAGGATTAGGAGTTCATTCTAATCTTGAAAATCTCAGAAGTACAGCTTGCCAAGTTTAAAGAGCTTTATAAAGCCAGGTTTGGAATTGAACTTTCAGACCAAGATACCCTGGAAAAGGCTACTAAGCTAGCTTTACTTTTTAAAACTATCTACAAGCCCATAACTAAGAAACAGTATGAAAAAACGCTGACAAGAAGGAAAGAATTAGGGTTTTAACCCATGAAAGGATAAATAATATGAAATTAAATGAGATACAGCCAACACCAAAAGAATATTTAAATAAAAAAGGAATTCAATACAAAGAAGCCAATGGAGAACTTGTTTTTAAGTGTCCATTTGGCTGTGATGCAGATAGCAGACCATCTGAAATGCATTTTTATATGCACTCTGAAACTGGTCAGTATCACTGTAAGAAATGTAATGAAAAAGGTAATCTACTTATACTAGCAAAACATTTTAGAGATGAATTAAAAACTTCAAGTAATCAGCCAGTCAAGAGAAAAGTAATTTCTAAAGCTGAAACCATAACACCTGACCAAGTAGAAAACTGGCATAAAGTATTAACTCAAGAAATAAGAAAATATTTAAATGATAGAGGTATGCCAGATGAACTTATTGATAAGTTTAAACTTGGATTAGGTACTTTTTATGGTAAAGAATGGATAACTATTCCAATAAAAGATATTAATGGTAATTATGTTCTTGTAAAACTTAGAAAATTACCGGATGATAATTCAGATAGTCCTAAAATGCTTGTTTACCCCAAAGGTTCAGAACACCAGATATTTAACATTGAAGCCATTAAAGAAAACTCAGAAGTAATAATCTGTGAAGGTGAGTTTGATTGTTTGGTGCTTCTTGCAAATGGAATACCAGCAATTACTTCTACTGGTGGATGTACTACATTTAAAGATGAATGGTTAGAGTACATGAAAGGGCTTGATAAAGTTACTGTTTGCTTTGATAAAGATGAGCCAGGTAAAAAAGCAGCTTCAGAACTTGTAAAAAGACTAATTGATTTAGATTCACCTGAAGTATTTAAAATCGACCTGCCAGTGGATATGAAAGAAGGTCATAAAGATATTACAGATTTTTTTGTCCATGAAAAAAGATCAAAAGAAGAGCTTCTATCTTTAACTAAGAAAATAATTCCTTTTGAAGATGTAAACAGGGTTAAAGAAGTTAAATGCCCTAAAGCTGAAATTACTTTTATAGAATGGAAAAGTACAATAAAATCAAACTTTCCAGACTGTTCCTTTCCAGCAGAAGTGATACTCTCTACAATTACTCAGTTACTTATAAACGATGTAACAAATCCCTTTGCACTAGTTTTAATAGATGTACCCTCAGCAGGTAAGACTATTACTATAAACTTTTTCTCAGAAATAAAAGACTTAACTTATTCTACCGACAAGTTTACACCTGCTTCATTTGTTTCAAATGCTACAAATGTAAAAAAAGAGCAATTAAAAGAAATAGATTTACTTCCAAGAATCAGATATAAACTCTTTTTAATTAGAGATTTGGCACCGTTATTCGGTGAAAGAGATGATGACTTATTGAAAAGCTTAGGATTACTTACAAGAGTTCTAGATGGTGAAGGATTACAAACAGATAGTGGTATTCATGGTCAAAGAGAATATGTAGGTGATTATCTGTTTATGCTTGTAGCTGGTTCTACTCCTATTCAACCAAGAGTATGGAAGACAATGGGTAATCTTGGAGCTAGGCTTTTCTTTTTAAATATGAACTCAAAAGATAAGTCTGAATCAGAATTAGCAGATCAGTTACTAGGCAATTCCTACAAAGTTAAAGAAAGGAAGTGCAAGAAGGTTACTAAAGACTTTTTATATTTCCTTTGGAATAAATACCCAAAAGGGATTGACTGGGATAAATCCAAAGAAGACATTGAAAACTTAAAAATTATAGCTAGATGTGCAAAACTTCTTTCTAAGCTTAGAGGGACTATAAATGTATGGAAGGATAATTCACAAAATGGTGAAACCTATGACCATACTAATGTAATTATTGAAAAGCCAGATAGAATAAACCAGCTTTTATATAACCTTTGTAGAGGTCATGCTTTAGCCTGTGGAAGGACTAATATTAACTATGAAGATCTAAAGCTGGCTATTGAAATAACTATTGATAGTGCTCCAAATGTAAGGGCAAATCTAGTCAGAAAACTACTAGAAAAAGAAGGGAAACTTAAAACCACTCAAATTGAGGTAGCTCTTAAATGTTCTAAGCCTACTGCTTTAAAGGAAATGGAAAAGCTAAAGATTTTAGGTGTAGTTTATGTAAGTGATTTAAGTCCTACTGATGAATCAGAAAAAGAAATAAAGCTTATTTCAGAACTAGAGTGGTTTTTAAGTGAGGAATGTAAAAGAATTAGGGGACTACCTTTACCAGAAAGACAGCTTACAGTGTCAGATTTAGTTAATCAGATAGACCGATTAAGCAAATCTGACGCTGTAGCAAGTACATAAGCTAGGCATAGGTATAAGTGAGGTTATTAACATATGGAATCACAAAACATAGACAAAAGATGTAAGGCAATAAAACCAAATAGTGAAAGGTGTAAGGGCTGGGCTATAGCTGGTAAAGAGTTTTGCTTTACTCATGATCCAGAAGTCAAAGAAGAAAGAGAAATTGCAAATAAAAGAGGTGGGCTTGCACCAAAGGTGCATTTTGAACCATTACCAGAGGTAAATCTAAAAACACCAAATGACGTAGTTGTTTTAATTGAAGAAACTATAAACAAAGTTAGAGCTGGTGAAATGAGCACCCAAATAGCAACATGTATTGGACATTTAGCAGGTCAGCTTATAAAAGCAATTGAACTTGCAAATCTAGATCAAAGGATAAGCATTGTAGAAAAGGTGGTGTTATCAAGATGAAAGCTATAAATGACATTTTAAAAAGTGAAAGCTTAAAACCAAAGGAATTAGCGTTACTTTTGCTTACAGATATATACGAAAACCACAAAACAGGGAAAGAAACACTGTCAGAAAAAGATAAATCTGTTTTGATGAAAAGAATTAAAAACTTTGAATCAAGAGAAGATTGCTATGAATACAACAAATATGGAAGGGCTTACTTTGAAGGAGCATACGTTAATGTTGATGTTTTTACTTGTGATAGAGAAGTGATAAGAATAATTGAGTGCTTGAGGTGGCTATTGGTGTCATATGTAACAAATAGGATAAGCCTGAATCTTGTAGATGACAAACAAATAAAAGATGGTGCAAAATCATTAAAAACATCTATTGCAAAACATATTTGTTCTTATATTGAAGAACTAAAAAATGTTTATGGAGCCCTTTTGGCTTATAAAAGAATCGTGGATATAAAAGCCGAATTCGTAGGATTAGACATTAATTACATAGTTGATAATGCTATTAAGAGAATAACTGAAGCAGTTAAAACTCATAATGAGAATATTGATGGACTTCATATAAAAGATGATTTTCATATTGATCTAACAGGTATAACTTTTAATGAGAAGTTACATGATGATACAGTGAAGTTTCTCAGTACAATAGAACACTTTGAAACGGCCTAATTCTTCAAAATATGGCCAAATCACGGTTTTGGAAACACAAGAGGTAAAATAAAAATCATGGAAATTGCTAAAAATAATGAAAAGATTGAATATGTGATTTATGCAAGAAAGTCAACAGAAGATGATAAAAGACAAGTCCAATCTATTGATGACCAGGTAAGAATAGTAAAAGAGTTAGCAAATAATCAAAACCTAAATATTAAAGAAATCTATACTGAATCAAAATCTGCAAAAGAGCCTGGTAGACCAGTATTTGAAAAAATGATGCAAGAAGTAGAAGATGGCAAATATAATGGGATTTTATGCTATCACTTAAACCGATTAAGTAGAAATCCTATAGACAGTGGAAGAATTAGTTGGCTTTTACAAAAAGGAAAAATTAAGAGTATTGTAACTCCATATAAAAGATATAATCCAGAAGATAATGTACTTTTATTTAATATTGAATCTGGAGAAGCAAACCAATTTGTTCGTGACTTAAGCCACCTTGTAAAAAGAGGTCTTAAATCAAAAGTAGAAAAAGGGTGGAGACCTGGCTTACCACCTCTTGGGTATGTAAATGATTTAATAAATAAAACTATTGTAAAAGACCCTGAAAGATTTATTTTGATTAAGAAGATTTGGGAGCTGATGCTTGAAGGAAAATATACACCTCCTAAGATACTAGAAATAGTAAACAAGACGTGGGGATTCACTACTAGAAAGTATAGAAAAATTGGTGGAAATAGTTTATCTAGAAGTGGCATTTATGCCATTCTTACTAATGTCTTTTATACAGGGTATTTTAACTCAAAAGGTGAACTAAAAAAAGGTAATCATGAACCTATGATTACGCTAGAACAGTTTGATAAAGTTCAGTTTTTACTAGGACGAGAAGGAAAACCTAGACCTAAAAAATATGTTTTTCCATTTACTGGAATGATTAGGTGTGAAGAATGCGGCTGCTTATTCACTGCTGAAACCAAAAGAAAACTTATTAAATCTAGCGGTGAAGTAAAAGAATATACTTTTTATCACTGTACTAAAAAGAAGCCAAATTATAAATGTTCAAATACGAAGCATGTCAGAGATACAAAACTTGAAGAACAAATAGAAATTGAAATTAATAACTTAAGAATACTTCCTGAGTTTAGAAAGTGGGCTATTGAAGCTGTTCACTCAGATATCGAAAATGAGAAAAATAATATTGGGAAAATGGCTGAAAGTGTAAATAAAGCTCTTAAAGATACTGAGACACAAATTGATAGACTAATTGAGATGAAGTATAAAGATCAGCTAACTGATGATGAATACAATGAAAAGAAAACCAATCTTGTAAACAGGAAAACCAGGCTTAGAGAAGAACTTAGGAGCTTAGAGCTTCAGGCTGATGAATCATTAGAACTTTCAGAAAAAGCATTTGATTTTATAACTTATGCTCATACTTGGTTTAATGAAGGAACTATTGAAGATAAAAAATCCATACTAATGACTTTAGGCTCGAACCTATTAGTAAAAGATGGAATTTTGAAGATTCAACCAGCAGAATGGCTAAATCCAATAATTACTGACTATAAAACTTATGAGTCAGAATATTTAACGCTCGAACCGGAAGAAAAGCTTGCTGCTACTGGGACTGAAGGACGTTTATCATCTATTCGTACACGATGGCTGGGGAGGTAGGATTCGAACCCACGAGTGTCGGGACCAAAACCCGATGCCTTACCACTTGGCGACTCCCCAATAAGATCGCTAACTATTTTTCAGTATTCTCTCACGTTAATGTCGGGAGCCATTACCTCACGCCTTACCACTTGCCGCTCAGCTTTGCTGAGCGAGCCTCGCCTTTGGCGGGGCAACTCCCCAATGCTAGAGAACCAGAAAATCAGATATCAGGAGGATCAGAATAGCAAAATCAGGTTCTTATATTTTGCTAATTACTTTTTCAACTACCATTGTAGTTAACTTGCCACTAAATTATAATACGATAAAGTACATTATGGCTGAAATAACTTTTATAAGTAATAAAACACGTAAAGAAACATCCAAATACTTTTTTATATTTGTTTTTGCTGTTATTACATGGATTCTACAAGTTGCTGTCTTCAGCCGAATCCTTTATTTCGATGCAATGCCAAATCTTCTGCTTATAAGCAGCATTTATTTAGGAATAATATTTGGTCCCATTTGCGGAATGTTCTATGGAATAACCGCTTCATTTCTTTCCTCAAACATTTCATATGATCATGTTTTTTACTTTTCATACCCACTTGCTGGCCTCATAGCAGGATTATTCACTAAAAATCTGTTTTCAGATGAACTTTTATTTTTTATCTTGCTTTGCTTTCTTTTTACATTTCCATTTGAGTTCCTTAATGGTTGGCAATATAGCTTGATAAATCCTATAAAAATTATGGACCGATATCTACAAATTGGTTTTTTTAGCGCTCTTTTAAATCTGTTTTTATCCCTTTTCTACTACCTGATCATGAAGTTTATTACAAAAAAACTGAATTTCAGGTAGTATTTTCAATGAATTACGTCAGAGTAAAAAGAAAATCCTATGAAATATCAGGCACCACGCGGAACACAAGATATTCTTCCAAAAGATTCTGTCAAATGGCAGAGAATAATTGATACTTTCAGAAAATATTTGAAATTTTATTCATTTCAATATATTGAAATTCCAATTTTTGAACACACTGAACTTTTTCAAAGAAGCGTTGGAGAAAGCTCAGACATTGTGAACAAGGAAATGTATACTTTCCTAGATAAAAGTGAAAGATCGCTTACTCTCAGACCAGAAGCTACAGCAGGAATTGTCAGATCATACATAGAAACCAATTTAAACAGAGAGCCAAAACCACTAAAACTCTGGACTCATGGACCAATGTTTCGCTATGAAAGACCACAGGCAGGAAGATACAGACAGTTCCATCAAATCGACGTAGAAGTTTTAGGAAGTAATTCGATTTCATGCGAAGTTGAATCAATCTTCATGTTGCATCAAATATTTACTGAGCTAGGAATTGACTTTAGGATAGAGATAAACTCGCTTGGGGATTTACAATCAAGAAAATCCTATAAAGAATATTTTCAAAAATACACAAAAGGTTTCTTAGGCGATCTGTGCGAGGATTGCAAAAAAAGATATGAGCACAATCCACTTAGAATGCTTGACTGTAAGATAAAAGCTGATCAGGAAATCTATGCTGGAGCAAAAAAGCCTTTTGAATTTTTATCAGAACCATCTGCCAAAAGATGGGAAGAAATTAAAGCGCTTCTGGGATTGTACAAAGATAAAAACCAAAGAGTGATAAAAAACATTGTTACAAATCCAAATTTAGTGAGAGGACTTGATTATTACAATGATTTTGTTTTTGAAATTGTTTCTACCGATGAAATTCTTAAAGGACAGTCGACTATTTGTGCTGGCGGAAGATATGACAGCCTTATAGAACACCTTGGTGGACCAGTAACTGCTGGCTTTGGTTTTGCTGCAGGTATAGAGAGATTAGCACTTGTAACAAAAGATACTGCTTCAAATAAAGCATCAATAATGATTCTAAGCAATCAGCCTGAAGCATTTACACTTGAAAGCAATCTATGTGAAATAGCACTTAATAAAGGGCTTAAACTGAACATTGATATCAATTACAACCCAACAAACATTACAAAACAAATAGAAGGAGCTTTAAAGAAAAATATTGATTTTATATTATTTTATTTGGACAGTGAAAAAGAAAAAAACATTATTAAAATTAAAAACTTAAAATCAAAAGAAGAAAAGGAATGTAGCTTTAACATTGATGAAATTGTTAATGTTATAGAAGGAATGAAGCTAAAAGCCAAAAGCTAAGAGCCAAAAAGCTATGTCTATTCAAACCACAGAAATAAAAGAAAGATTAGGAACGGCAGCAGCATATCTGACACTGGGCATATGGGGATTTATCTGGCTTTTAATTTCACGGAGAGACTATTACAGTCAAAAGACATTTATAAGATTTCATTGCTTTCAATCAATTTTTATTGGCATTCTTTATATGTTTGTTCCACAAGGAATTGCAATTTTGTTTTCACTAATAGTTCAGATTATAGGACTCATTCCTGGGACAGCTTTTATCACCAGTCCAATCCATGTTATTCATGGAATACTTCAACAGATAATTCATTATGGATCATTAGTATTAGTTATTTACTGCGTAATATTTTGTTTTTTTGGAAAATACACAAACATCCCTTTGATTTCACAGATGATTAATAGGATGCTTAGATAGTTTTTTCACTAAACAGAAATATTCCCTATTCTATTTTTTGGTCCTACAATTGCCACTACATAGTTTTTGGGATCAAATATTCTATTTGCAACAATTTGTAGCCTTTCAGGTGTAATAGAATCTATTTCTGAGTTTAATTCATCCCTTGAAATAATTCTATTGTGGTATAAAACGTCACGAGCAGTTTTCTCCACAGTGTCCTGCAAAGGCTTTGCTAGTAAGTCATTCTGAGCTACACATTGCTTTTTCAATACTTCCAATTTTTCAGGATTGATTCCTTGCTTTCTTAATCTTTCAAATTCTGAAACAACAATATCAAGAACTTTGCCAACATCACCTGGTGCAACTGAGTTAGCATCTACTCCAAAAATACCACCATATCTACAAGAATCAGAGTCAGTATCTGCAGAATATGCCATTTTTCCTTCTCTAGTTATCTTTCTGTACATTAAGGAATAAACAGGATTACCAAGTTTCATATCAAATATCTTAATTGCTTGTTTATTTTCATCAAACACTGAAGTCCCTGTAGTAAAAATACTTACATGTGCTACTTTACTTTTTTTATCATCAATAACTATTCCAGGAAAAGTTTCTTTTACAGGAACATCTTGCTGAATAAAGTCCATGCCTGAGAAATCATTATCATTAAACGATTCTGCAACTTTTAAAACTTCATCAGAATCAAAATCTCCTGCAACTGCCAGAATAATATTTTTTGGATGATAAGTTTTTTTATGGTATTCAAATAAATTATCCTGATTAAATGATCTGATTGATTCTCGTGTTCCAATAATATTTCTGGAATAAGGATGCCCTTTAAACATTTGACCCATAATAATCTCTGTAAGATGTTCACCCAGGGAATCTTTTTGCCCACCAAGTTCAAGGGATACTATTCTTTTTTCTTTCTTTATTTTTTGTGGGACAAAACTAGGATTAAAAAGCATATCAAGCAATAGTTGTGCATATTGCTGGGCAAAGCTACTATGCCCAACAATATAATATCCAGTATTATCCTCTGAAGTACATGCATTAAATTCTATCCCTGATTCAGCAACTTTATAAATTTCTCTTTCTTTTTTAGTTTTAGTTCCAGTAAAAACCATATGCTCAACAAAATGAGATATCCCGGGTAAATCTTCAGATTCAGTAACAGTTCCTGCACCAACAAGAACTTGAACCACACATGATTGAACCTGTGGTATTTTTTGTAATACTACTCTCAAGCCACTATTTAAGGTTATTAATTCTGTAGAATTTGACTTTAAATCAGAAACAGAAGGACTAGCAAGCAGTGGAGCATTAAAAGCTCTACGTTTTTCTGAGCGCGGAAAATGCCATGCAACTTTCATATTGATTCAGATAAGAAACATCTTACATTGTATTAAAAAATATCTCAAACTAATTCTGTAAGAAATGCCTTACATTGTATTAAAAGCATCTTAAAACTTATAATTTAGACTTTAACAATTTCTTTTTCTTGCGCTTGCTTTTCTAGAATTTTATTGTACTCATCTACTGATCTGTTTATATGCATTGAACAAAATTTCGGTCCACACATAGAACAAAACTCTGCAGACTTAAAGTAATCATGAGGCAGAGTTTGATCATGATATTCACGCGCACGATCGGGATCTAAAGCAAGCTCAAACTGTTTATTCCAGTCAAATGCATACCTAGCACGAGAAAGTTCATTGTCTCTTTCATTCACACCTGGTCTGTAACGAGCCATATCAGCAGCATGTGCTGCAATTTTATAAGCAATAATTCCATTTCTTACATCTTCTGGATCAGGCAATCCTAAATGCTCTTTAGGAGTAACATAGCAAAGCATTGCAGCTCCTGACCAACCAGCAAGCGCAGCACCAATAGCTGATGTTATGTGATCATAGCCAGGCGCAATATCAGTTACAAGCGGTCCAAGAACATAAAAAGGTGCTTCGTGACAAAGCTGCATTTGTAATTTCACATTCATGTCAATCTGATCCATTGGAACATGTCCAGGGCCTTCTATCATTACCTGAACATCCTGTTCCCAGGCTTTTGTCGTCAACTCACCAAGTGTTTTTAATTCTGCAAACTGTGCTTTGTCACTTGCATCATGAGTACAGCCAGGTCTTAAACCATCACCAAGTGAAATGGTTACATCATACTTTTTGCAGATTTCAAGGATTCTGTCATATTCAGTATAAAGAAAATTTTGTTTTCCTGTTTTTATCATCCACTCAGCCAGTATTGAACCACCACGACTAACTATTCCAGTAATTCTTCCTGAAACAAGCGGCAAATGCTCAAGCAAAACTCCACAGTGGAGAGTCATATAATCCACACCTTGCTGTGCTTGAAGTTCAATTACTTCAAACATATCATCTACAGTAAGCTCACTGACATCTTTTACTTTTTGTATTGCTTGATAAATAGGCACAGTACCAATAGGTATCGGACTTTTATCAATTATTGTTTTTCTTATTTCATTTAAATTTCCACCGGTTGAAAGATCCATTGCAGTATCAGCACCGTATTTTATGCACATTGAAAGTTTTTTTAATTCTTCATCCACACATGAAGTGACAGCAGAGTTACCAATATTTGCATTGATTTTACATTTGGAATTTATTCCTATGCACATTGGAATTAGATTTTCATGATTAACATTTGCTGGAATTATCATTCTTCCTCTTGCAACTTCAGCCCTGACAAATTCAGGCTCAAGATTTTCTACCTTTGCAATATAATTCATTTCTTCAGTAATAATTCCTTTTCTTGCATAATGCATTTGTGATTTGTTTAAATCATTTTTTCTTTTTTCTAGCCAAGTTTTACGCATTTTATTCTCTCCTTTTATATCTGGGTAAACACGTTAGTTTACCCTTACATTTTTTAACGCACTATTCCTTCTGTTGGGCTAGATGCACTTGCATATTCTTTTACAGGAATACGCCCAGCAACATAAGCCTTTCTGCCAGCTTCAACTCCAAGCTTAAATGCTTCTGCCATTTCAGCTGGATTTTTCGCACATGCAACCGCAGTATTTATTAAAACGGCATCAGCTCCTAATTCCATTACTGAAGCAGCTTCAGATGGAACACCAATACCTGCATCAACAACAACAGGAACTTTTGACTGCTTAATAATAATTTCAATATTCGCTTCACATTTTATTCCCTGACCAGTTCCAATAGGTGAACCTAAAGGCATTACAGTTGCACATCCAACTTCTTCAAGTCTTTTTGCAAGAATTGGATCTGCATTTATATAAGGAAGAACTACAAAGCCATCTGCAACAAGTTCTTTTGCAGCTTCCAAAGTCGCTATAGGATCAGGCAAAAGATATTTTTGATCAGGAATAACTTCAAGTTTTATCCAATTATTAATGCCCATTGCTTTGCTTAGCCTTGCTATTCTTACAGCTTCTTCTTTTGTCTGACATCCTGCAGTATTTGGTAAAATCCAATATTTTTTAGTATCAATTTCATCCAGAAGTCCAACATGTCCTGGCGCACTTAAATCAACTCTTCTAATCGCCACAGTAATAACCTCAGCACCAGCTCTTTCGTGACATTCTTTCATTGTCTTAAAATCAGTAAACTTTCCAGTGCCAAGCATCAATCGTGACTTAAAGGTTTTGCCACCAATTATTAATTCATCTTTTTTAATTTGCGGATCTAAGACTGCTTTCAAAATAAGTCACCTTTTTACTTAGATGGCAAAGGCTTCTAGAAAAATCCTTGGTTATATGAATTTGATTCTCTAAAATCTGATTTCTGATTCTCTAGTATTCCTCCGCCAGCATTACCTGGATCAGGTTCAGGGATTAGTTTATACTTCTCAGCTTTTCTAGAGAATTTCTTTCTGATTCTCTGACCTCTGATTCTCTAGAATTGCACTCCCGCAAACAATGTTATCACAGAAAAAACAAACTCTTCTTTAAAAAGAAATTCTGTATTTATTCAAAGATGTTTAGCAGTATAACCCTGAATTAGGGATATCACATTTTTAAAATGCCGATTATTTAAAGCAAGAGGACTGTTTTACCAAGTCTTAATACATCAAATATATATTATTTAAGTTCACAAAAATTATTTTTGAGAAGAGCTAACAACGATTATGGTCATTAGAATAAATCCTTTTTACTATCAACAAAGAAGTTACGGATATAATCCGTATAACTACTATAACAACTACTCTGGTTATTATAATAATCCTTACAACTATTCAAATCCTTACAGCTACGGGTATAATCCATACGATTATTACAATTACTACAACAATATAAACAACAACTACTTCCAAGCTCTTAGCAATTACTATAATTACTACAACAATATAAACAACAACTACTTTCAAGCTCTTAGTAATTACTATAATCAGCTTAGTATTTTGCAATCTCCAAGATATTCATATCCTTACTATAGGCAAAATAATAGAAATTATTTCCCGTATAGAAACTTAGGACTCAATACAAACACTAATAGAAATGCTGGTTATTGGGGATGGTTAGGAAATTATGGAAATGCTCCTGGCTTTAGTGCTATTCAAGCTAATAGCGGTGGTAACAACGTTCAGATTTATAACTCTGGAAATGGTTTTGGGTTTGGAAATCCTTTAGGCATAATGCGAAGTCTTATGGATGGCGGATTTAATAGATTTGGAATAATGGGCAATTCAGGTATAAATATTCCATTTAATTCAGGAGGAAATCCTCTGGATATTATGCGAAACCTTATGGACGGTGGAGGTAATGCATTTCTTATTTTTACTTCAGCAAATAATCCAAACAGCTTTAACAATGCAACAAACTTTGTAACAATGTCACTATTACCAGTAAACACAGAAGCTACTAATGAAAATAATAATCCTGCTTTTGTAGGTGTTGGTTAAACTAAAAACTATTAACAGGAACATTTGAAACTTCTTGATCTTTTGGAACAATAATATTAATTGCTTGACCCGGTACAGGTACAAATGAAGGAGCACTTGCTGTTTGAGTAGGATTATTGGCAGGGCCCATTGCTGAATTCAAAACAGGTGGTTGAGACATAGCAGAAGAGCCTGCAGGTGCACCACCTGTTAGAGGATTAGTTACATATAAACCCCTGCTTATTGCTACCTGATGTGCTTTAGTAACCAGTGCATCTGATTTTGCCTGTAATTTTTCAGCCTTTGCTCTTAATTTTGCAGCTTTTAAACTAAGCTTTGTAGCTTTTCTCATATCTTCAATTGCAGTTTCCTGTTGTCTAATTGTTTTATAACTTCCCTTTGCAGACAATAGTTTTTGTTGTGCTTCAACAAGAGGATCTGTAACTTCTGCAGGCATTTGTTGTGGACTCTGAGCAAACACTTGACAACTGCTTGTTAAAAACAAACCTGCTAAAAATAATTTCAAATAAAGTTTCATAATTACTCCTATTAAAGTAAATTCTTTTTTTAACTCTAAACGATTACAGACATCATTTATTACAGTTCAAGAAATTCTGAAAATGTTCCCAGGATTTGCCTGATTGTATATGTAATAACGCCTGTTTATAGCCTTCTTGGACAGATTTAACTATATTTTTAAGGTACAAAGCAGCTCCTGCATTTAAAGCAACAACTGAAGACTTTGGGTCATTTTTATTAAACTTACCTTTCAATATATTCTCAAATATTTCTTTAGCATCAAAAGTGGTTTTTATTGCTAATTCCTGAAGAGCTATAATCTTACACCCTAAATCTTCAGGATTAAGTTTTTTTTCAGAGACTTCATTATTTTTAATTTCCCAAATGTAGTTTACTCCACAAAAACTTAATTCATCTAAAAAAACACTTTCACTCACTTTACAACAAACGACAATGGCATGTTTGTTTTTTAAAGATGAAATGGATTCAGCTAAAAGTTTTCCCCATTCAATGCTACACACCCCAAGCAAACGATAAGAAGTTCCATATGGATTAGTAAGTGGTCCAAGAAGATTTACAAAAGCTGGAATATTTAACTCTTTGCAATTTTTTTTCACATTCCCAAATACTTCTCTTAATACTTTTGAACTAACAAACATTAAATTATTTTTTTTAAAGCAATTTTCTTTCACTTTGTTATCAATGTCAACTTTTAATCCAAAGCCACTTAAGATATCCACACTCCCTGAAATGCTTGTTGTACTTCTTCCAGAATGCTTTATTACCGGAACACCCATTGAAGATACAACAATAGCTGAAAGAGTTGATATATTAAAAGTGTTTGACTTGTCACCTCCCGTACCACACATATCAATTGAATATTTATAGATATCAATTTGCTTTTGCTTTTCATTTAGCAACTGTGCAATACAGCTTATTTCTGATGCAGTTTCTTTTTTTTCTCTCCAAAGTAAAACAAAATTTTTAATCTCTTCATCATTCAATTCTTTTTTTTCAAAATAATGGAAAATGGAAGATAAATCTTCCTTGCTTAGCTCAAGTTTTGTTTTTAACTTATTTATGACATCATCAAAAGACATAAAGTGTATTTATTTTGCATCCTCAAATAAGGATAAACTAAAAGAAATTAAAAGTATACTGTACTCAGAAATCAGCGATCAGAATAATAGAATTGTTATTAAAAGTGCACCAAAAAGTTTTAAGGTAAATGAAAACGGCAAAACGTTTATTGAAAATGCCTATAAAAAAGCAAGCACTCTTTCAAAAAAAATTAAAGAGATTGCGTTTTCAGATGATTCTGGTATAGAAATTTTTGCTATGAATAGACGGCCAGGCATTAAATCTTCTCGATTTTTCAGAGATGGCAAAGGAATGTTAGAAATAGTAGATTATGTAAAAAAGAAGAAAAATAAAAAATGTTGTTTTACTTGTGCAATTGTTGCAACTAATCCAAAAGGAAAAGTAATTTTTAAAACTCAAAAATCATGGTATGGAAAAGTGGCAGATAAACCAAAGGGAGAGTATGGGTTTGGATACGATCCTATATTTATCGTTCCAAAGCTTAATAAAACATCTGCAGAATTAAGACCTTCCAAAAAGGATAAATTAAGCCACAGGTACATGGCTATGGCAGAATTTGTTAAATGGTTAAATAATTCATACAATTAGAAGCATTTACTTTAAGATTTAACAATTTACAGTTTTTGAGTAATTTAAGAGAAGATCCAAATTTAGCTGTAACGTTTCTCAAAAAGTAAAACCACTAGCAATAAATGAATTAGAAAGAACAATTGGTGCAGCAACATTTCATGCTCATCAAGGCTACTGTGGAACACATCTCATTGCAGAAAATTAGTCTGGATAAAATTACGATCTATGCGTTTTGCTTTCATCATCATGCTCACCAGGGCAAATAGCATAGATTTTAAATTGAATATCTACTAGCTCTAATCCCTTTTCCTGAGCAATTCTATTTCCAATTTGATTAACCAAATCATCTTCAAATTCCAAAGTCTTATTACAGTTCAGGCAAATAATGTGATGGTGAGGTCTTTTATCTTTGTTCAATTCATAATGTTTGTGACCTTCTGCAAAATCCAGTTCTCTTAAATAACCAAACTGGGATAAAAGCTTTAAAGTTCTGTATGTAGTAGCCAGACTAATATTTTCACTTTTTTCTGAAAGTATCTTGAAAAGATCTTCAGCAGAAAGGTGTGTTCCATCTGCCAACTCCATAAAAATCTGCAGTATCTTTTCACGCTGAGGAGTAACACGTAAGCCTTTACTCCTTAAGTTTTGGAAAACGTTTTCAGCTGTTGAATCTGTAGGCATAGGTATATTATACGACCTTATTTACTCTGCTTAAATAAAGGCTTGTGGAATTACATATTTATCCTTCAAAGGTTAAAACCTAGAATCACTTATAATAAGACTAAACTAAAGTCAATGAAGGTTTAAAACCAGTGAGGTAAAAATGGATAAAATTAAAATTCAAACCGAAGGCACACCAAATCCTAATGCATTAAAGTTTGTATTGGATAAAGTACTGCTAGAAAAAGGAACTTACAATTACCCTGACAAAGAAAGCAGCAAAGACTCTCCACTGGCTAAAAGAATTTTCAATGTAACTTCAGTTAAAGAGGTATTTATTGGAAAGGATTTTGTCACTATTTCAAAAAATCCTGAAACAAACTGGGATACTATTTATGACAAATTAGTAGAATCCATCAATCAGCATTTTGATTCTGGAGAACCTGTTGTTAATAAAACCTCTGACTCTAAAAATACAGCACCAACTTCAGAGAACGAAGTTGAAAAAAGAATTCATGAAATCCTGGACAGCCAAATAAGACCCGCAGTAGCAGGCGATGGCGGAGATGTTATTTTTAACAGCTATAAAGACGGAGTGCTAAAACTCCACTTACAAGGAGCTTGTAGCACCTGTCCAAGTTCAATTATGACCTTAAAGGTTGGGATTGAATCCATGCTGAAAAAACAAATCCCAGAACTAAAAGAAGTTATCTCGGTTTAGTTGCATCACTAAAACTTCGAGAAAAATTAATATAAGCACCATGAATTGGTGCCATTTCTTTTAATTTTGAAGGTAGAATTGCTACCTGGTTATCCAATTCTTCATTTGTAATTTCAACAGCACCTTCTGCTAAAACTTCCCAATCATAAGTCAATCCACCACCAAGAATAATAGAATCAGGCGCAAATAAATAAAATAAATTTATTATCCATGCAGAAAGCTGTGCTTGGGCTTTTGACATGATATCAATAGCTTCAACATTTCCCATCTTATAATCTTTATAAAGTCTCTCAATTGAATCATACTTTGAAATCTCAAGCAAAGTACCACCTGATATTAATTCAACCCCACAATACAGTTCATCCTGATATGGAAGAACCAGCTTTTGCATTCTAAGCGTTAAAGCTGAATTAGATTTAAATGGCTTTCCATCTTTTATTAAAGCGGCACCAACACCAGTTCCAAGATTTATATAGAGTATTGATTTTTGCTCTGTTGTTTCCTGAACAACACTAGCTTCACCAAGTGCACCACAAATAACATCTGTTTCCCAGATACAATTTTTTACATTTAAAGCTTTAGCAAGATTAGCAACAAATGGATACTCCAGCCAGCTAGAAAGAAAAAAGCTTTCCTTTAATACCCCCATTTTATCCCACAGTCCTGGCAGACTCAAAGATAAGGAATCAACTTGTATATTTTTTTTCCTACAAATACTTTCTATTTGAGAAATAGCAAGATCAGGCTTTAATTGAGTTAGAAAAATTTCAGAACTCAAAATTTCAATTTTAGAATTGCTGGATTTGACTAAACTTACGTTAGTTTTAGTACCTCCAACATCAATTACCAATACTTTATCCATATTTTTATAGCTCTCTAATCAGACACCATTACTCTATAAGATTTCCCGTCAGAGACTATAGCTATAGTACCAGTTTCACTTAAAAAATAACTCTTGACTTCCTTAGATTTTAACCAATTAATATTTCCAACTGCTTTTTTAGAAAGCTTCTTATAGTCATTTACTATTAAAAGTTCTGGCAAAGATGAAAATATTGAGCCAAATACAGGATCTTCTTTTTTTAGAATCGGCAACTTCACATATTTTGATTCAGAACTTATTTTTTCATTGTAGTTTTTTACTATTTCAAAGACAAAGTTTTTATATTCAATTTTAATTCTGTTTTTACTGGTATTCAGACCTGGAATATGATTACTTATTTTATCTTTTTCATTCAGATTATATAAAAAATAATCTTTCTTTATAGCATTAAGCTTAAAAAATGAATTTAAAAAGATTTTGTCTTTTTGAGAGAATTTATTGCAGAAATAAATAGGCTTACCATCAGGGAATAGCACCAACATTGCTTCCTGGTTATATCTTGGCAGAAAAAATATTTTTAATTCCTTATCACTCATATCAATGACATGAAAAGCCAATAAAAATATTGCCATAAAAGCAGACAACATTAGTTTAGTATATTTCCGAACAAAAGGAATGAAGAAAAGTAGCAGGCAGTAAAGAATAAAGAAGTAAACTATTATTAAAATATAGAAGCTTATATTTGGTAGAAACATTTGCTTTACAGGTGATTTATCCAAAAAATTTATCCAAGAAAGAAAAAGGTTAGAAAAAAGCTCAAGCAGAACAACAGAAATTAGATTTAAAGGGGTTAAAAAAAATACAATTTTAGAAATAGATAAAAGTAAAATACTTAAAAAGCCTATTATAAGAATTATCGAAGCAAGAGGTACAGCTATAATATTTGCAATTATTCCAAGAAGCTGGATATTATGAAAATAAAAAACAATTAATGGTATTACCATGATTTGAGCAAATAGAGACTGTAATAATATTGTGACAAGCCATTTATACTTAACATCTACATTTGGAAGAATAAAATTGCTTGCTTCTTCACTAAATAAAGCAATTCCTAAAAAAGCTAAAATTGAGAGCTGTAAACCAATATCCAGAATATTTACAGGATTTTGAAGAAAAAACACTAAAATAATTAATCCTACTCCAGGCAATACTCTTAATTTCTTTTCAAACATATTTCCAATCAAAGCCAAAATTATAAATGCAGTAGCCCTGATAATTGAAGGAGAGAAATCAGCTAAAAACGAATAAACTATCACTGCAAAAATTGATAGAAGTGATGGAATTAAATTATTCTTTGAAACCAAACGAAATAAAGAAAATATTGCAAAGGTTAATATGGCAACATTAAATCCAGATGCACTTGTTATGTGACTTAGACCAAGATTCTGAATCTTTTCTTTCAACTTTTCATTGAGCTTGCTAGTCCTTGATCCAAATACAATTCCATTTACAATATTCAAATTATTTACTGGCAAATCATTTTGATTCAATGATACTAGTTGAGTTCTTAAATTAAGAAGCATCCTTTTAAAGTTATTTTCTTTTGGTGAGTCAAGAAAAAGAAGAGTACCAATATCTGCTCTTAAAATATAATTTATTCCTTTAGCAAAAAGATATTTCCTTTCATCAAAAAAGCCTGGCAATAGAGCATTTTTAGGCTTTTTCAGAATACCTGTAAGCTGTACAATGTCACCTGGTGAGTATTCTTCATATCGTGATCCCAGCACTAAAACTTTGCTTCTTATAGGACTACGTCCTGTTTCAGTTAAAGCGCCTTTTAGGTTTAAATAATATTTTTTATAAAATTGACTATTTGAACTGTCATAAGAAAGGATCTCTCCAATATAAATATTTCTTTTCCCCAATAAATAATCCAAATCAACATTAAAAATTTTAAAATAATAAAAAGGATACAAATAACCAAAAGCTAATGACAAACATATTAAAAGTATCTTTTTATTTTTTAGAGTCAAGAACAGAAAAAAGAAAATAAAACACAAAGCTATAAGATAGTATGGATTTATCTCTTTAAAATAAAATGCAGAACCTGTAAGGATTCCACAAATGCTTATAAAAATAGGATTTTTATATTGTTGGAGCTTATAAATTAAAGCTCCTGAACTCATTAATTATTTAACCGAACAAGCTTGTGCAAAGACTAAGCCTTCTTTTTTCATTCTAGAAATAGCTTCTTGAATGCGTTTTTTATCAACAGTTAAAGCAATTCGGAAGTACCCCTCACCATATTCTCCATATCCAATTCCAGGAGGAACAACTATTCCGCACTTATCAAGCATTGCAGATGCAAAATCAGTTGACTTTTTAAAGGTTGGTGGAATTGGAAGCCATAAATAAAATGTACCTTTTATTGATTCTTTTATATTCCATCCAAGTTCTCTAAGTCCTGCTACAGCAACATCTCTTCTTTCTTTATAAAGTAAATTGTTTTTTTCAATTAATTCTTTTGGTGTTTCAAATGCAGCAAGTGCTGCTTTTTGAATTGCTTTAAATGCACCACTGTCTATATTTGTTTTAACAGTACCAAGGGCTTTAATGATTTTTTCATTCCCTACTGCAAAACCAATACGCCAACCGGTCATATTATAGGTTTTGCTCAAACTTTGAAATTCAAGTGCAACATCCTTTGCTCCTTTTGCTTCAAATATTGATGGTGCAACATAACCATCATAAGTAAGTTCAGAATAAGCATTATCAGAAAGAACAATCAGATCATATTTTTTTGCAAATGCAATTACTTCATTATAAAATTCCAACGGAGCAATTGCACCCGTTGGATTATTTGGATAACCTACCATTAAAACGCTTGCTTTTTGAGCAATGTCATTTGGAATTTTTGTTAAGTCAGGCAACCAGTTATTCTTTTCAGTCAGTGGCGTGACATAAGGTGTGCCACCAGACAACATTGTAGAAGTTTTATAAACAGGGTAAGCAGGATCTGGTAATAAAGCGATATCTCCTTGATCTATTGTTGCAAATAAGCAATTATGAATAGCTTCTTTTGAACCAATCAAGGAAAGGCATTCAGTATCAGCGTTAAATTTTTGATGAAACCTTTTTTCAAACCATTTAACAACAGCTTCACGAAATTCTTTCATTCCTTGATATGGAGGATAGTTATGAGTGCTTGGATCATCAATAGCCTTATGCATTGCATCAACTATATGTTTAAAGGTAGGGTGATCAGGATCACCGATTCCCATATTTATAATATCGATACCTCTTGCAACTGCGGCTTGTCTTTTTTTGTCTATTTCAGCAAATAAATAAGGTGGTAATGAATCCATTCTCTTAGCAAATTTCATATAAAATCTCCTCAAATTAACTTTTAAATTATAACTTGTACAAACTTGGTATGCAATCCTCATACCTATTAATCAATATAAAATCCTATCTTCTTTTTAGGTTTTTCAGGAGTAATCATCAGTTGACGTATTGCCTCAAAAACATATTGAATATCTTCATCATGTTTTTCTATCTTCTTCTCAAGTAAAGCAAGTTTTTCCGAGAGTTTTTTATGGGTTAAAACAAATCGTCGTAATTTAACAAACATTCTCATTATTTGAATATTTACTTGTATTGCTCTTTCACTACTTAAAACACTTGATAACATAGCTACTCCTTGCTCAGTAAAGGCATACGGCAAATACCTTCTACCACCATGACTTGAGATCGCAAAATGCGATCTCAAGATTTGAGTTTCTTTTTGTGTCAGCTGAAACATAAAGTCTTTTGGAAATCTTTGAAGATTTCTTTTTACCTACTCATTAAGACGCCAAGTTGGCACTTGGTACATCTTTGCAAGATCTTCATCCAATAGGATTTTTAATCCTCCAAGTAAGAGGATTTTATTTTCAATCACTTCTTTCAAAATCAAATTTGTCATGGATGCTGTTTTTTTTAGAAATTAAAGCATAGGATGATTTCAGAAAGATCAAATTTAATATTTTGCTTTACATCTATGTAACCGTCGGTTACATAAGTCATAAGAATGTAACCCTAAGTATCAATTTCATACACAGAAATAATTTTTAATCTTGTTAAATCTTTTAATTTTTTCTCAATGTTTTCAGCTTCTTCTTTAGCTAATGTCTTAAGTGGTTTTGTAGAATATTTTATCTTCTTAGCATCATCACCATGAGCACCTCTTGTAATTATGTCCCAGCCACTTGGATATGGCCTTGTTGGCGTATTTAAAGCAACTTCATCCGGTTTTATTTCATTTAAAAGCTTTGCCAATCCTTCTAGTTCATTTTTATTTTGAGGCATAAACATCGTTTGAATTTGCAATTTACCTCTAAAATTTGCTTTCAATTTATTAATTCCGGCAAGAATAGATTCAAGAGTAACTCCTGACACCGGTCTATTAATCACTTGAAGAGTTTTATCATCAGGTACATCTAGTTTCACTGAGATTACATCAGCTTCTAAAATATCTTTTATGACAGAAGGATTATTTAGCAAAGTACCATTAGTTAATATTGCAATTGGTATTTTTGTAATTTTTTTTATTTCACCTATTACTTCACCAATATTTGTCGCAAGGGTTGGTTCTCCACTACCACTAAAAGTTATTACATTGGCTTCTTGCCACTTACTTAATTTAAAGTCATTTACTATTTTTTCTGTTTGTACAAAAAGCTTTCTTTCACTTGTAATTTTCTGTATAAAACCAAGTTGGCAGTAAGTACAGTTAAATGAGCATGTAGAAGGATCCATTATTAAATCCACTCCAAGCGATAAACCCAGTCGCCAGGATTTAACAGGTCCATATACTGAAGATATTGATAGAGAGTTGTTTGTCACAATTATTATTGTATTGCCTTTATATCCATTTATTCACGTAACTTATAGGAGCTTCACAGGTAAATACTGTTTTTAAATCAATTCAAAGTTTTTTCAAACTTGATATTATATATCCCTATCTTAAATATGAACGAGCCAAAAATTGTTTCATGTTCACCAGCCCATTCTGAAATCATCTGCTTACTTGGAAAGCAGGATTTAATAGCAGGCAAAACAACTTACTGCAATTTTCCAAAACATTTATTAGACAATAAACCAGTTATCGGTTCATGGATAAAGCTGGATTATGACTTAATAGAAAGTCTTAAACCAGACATAGTCATTACAAACAACATAGTACAGGAAAAAATTTCATTAAAGCTTAGGTCTTCCGGTTTGAATGTTTATCATTCTGATCCGCTAACTTTAAACCAGATATATTCAGATATCTTAGAGATTGGAAAGCTTATAAATGCAAAAAGTGAAGCAGAAAAATTGGTTGAAAAGATAAAGAAAGATTTGCATGAGGTAGAAATAAAAAGTAAAGCAGAAACATATAGACCAAAAGTATATGTTGAGGAATGGCATGACCCACCAACCATTTCGGGGAATTGGGTTCCTGAACTAGTACAGATTGCTGGAGGAGATTACAGTTTAATTGAGTCTGGCAAAAGGAGTATTCCAATCAGCATTGACAAGCTATTTAAATATAATCCAGAAAAAATTATTATCTCTTGGTGTGGGTTTGGTGAAAAAGTAGATATAATTCAAGTGTTAAACAGGTCTGGATGGGATTTACTAAGTGCAATAAAAAATAAAGATATTTCAGTTATTGATGATAGCCTTCTCAACCGCCCTGGTCCAAGGATTGTTGAAGGAGTAAAAAAACTACAAAAAATGTTCTTTAGTAAAATTCCTGCAAAACAAATTGCCTGATAAAAATTTACTTTACTTTAGTGTCTTAATCATGAAAAAGCGAGAACAAAAAGAAATTGTAAAAGCTATACCTCTTGGCGGACATGGCGAGATAGGAAAGAACGCCTGGATATTTGAATACAAAGATGAAATTATTATAGTAAATTTTGGAATGATGATTCCTGGTCAGGAATTAACCGGAGTAGATCTAATATTACCCAGCACAAATTATCTTCAGGACAACAAAGAAAAAATTAAAGGACTAATTCTTATATCAGCACATGATGACTCATGCGGCGGAGTTTTTTATCTTTTAGAAAAAGTTCAAATACCAAAAATCTGGGGTTCTAAACTTGCCATAGAAACTGTTAAAGCTCAAATAGATAAAAAGACCAAATTCCCAGAAGCAGAAGTAATTGAATCAAGGCAAGAATTTCAAATCGGAGAAGGGTTTTCAATAAAAACCATCGCTAATACTTCTACTTTGCCAGACACCTATGGACTTCAAATCAAAACACCTGTAGGAAATATTTTATTCACAGGCTCATATAAAATAGATCAAACACCACCTGACAGTAAATTATTGGATTATTATTACTACTCTCAGGCTGGTGAAGATGGCGTTGACTTATTAATTAGCGATTCTACAAATATAGAAACACTTGGTTATTCACAATCAGAAAGAGCAATTACTAAAAAGTTTGATGAGCTTTTTAAGGAATCAAACTCAAAAGTAATTGTTGTAGCTTATGCAAGCAACATACACAAATATCAAATTATTTTCAATCTTGCAAAGAAAAACAACAGGAAGGTTTTACTCTGTGGAAGCTATCTAAAAAATAAAATCAATGCTGCAATAAAAACAGGATTTATTAAGACTGAAAAGGATTTATTTATTGATGAAAAAGATTTAGATAATGCTAAAGATAAAGAATTAGTTATAATTGCCTCTGGAAAATATGGAGATTCTCTATCTGTATTAATTGAAATTGCAAATGAAAAGCATTCTGTAATCAAACTTAAACCGAAAGATGTTTTAGTCGTAAGTGCAAATCCTCCTCCAGGAACAGCACGCATACTAGCTCATACTATAGATCAATTATTTGTTCAAAAAGTCCAGGTAATAGGTGGACGTGGACAGGGTGTTCACGTTTCAGGACATGCTGCTCAGGAAGAAGCAAAATTTATGCTTACGGTAGCAAAACCCAGATCTTTTGCACCATCATTTGGAGAAGAAAGACAGATGGTTCAATATGCAAACTTAGCTGAAATGATTGGTATAAGTCCAAACGATATTCATATCTTAAAAAACGGTGATGTTGTGGAATTAAGAGAACAAGTAGCAAGAGTAGCAAATAAAATACCAGCACCATCTATTTACTATAATCATGCTAAAGGTTTGGATATCGATGAAACGACAATGAAAGAAAGACAGTCTCTTTCCCAGGAAGGAACAATTACCGTTGCTTTAACACTGGATAGTGACAGAGAGATTATTGCAGGTCCTGAAATATTTGCAGAAGCATGCTCTTTCGCAAAAGGAAAAGACTGGAGAGCTTTTTGTCTTGGAACAGTAGAACTGATAAAACAAGCTGTAAAAGAATCAATTGCAAGAGAAGAAACAGAACTAAATAACATAAAATCAGTAGTAAGAGATACAGTAAACAAATCTGTGCTTGAATTAATTGCAAAAAGGCCTCTAATAAATGTAGCTATCCAAGAGATAGGAAAAAAGCAATTAGCAACAAGTAGCGAGAAATAAGAAATCTCACTCACACTTATAAAATGACTGAAGAAAGAGACAAAAAATTGGCAGAATATTTTGCATGGACAAATGATTTTGCTGTGGGCGTCTATAACATTTCAAAAGAATATAATATTGGTTCCCTATTAAGAACAGCTCATTGTGCAAAGACAAAAGAATTCTTTTTAATCGGTGAAAAGAGCTACAACACATATGCATCTGTTTCAAGCGAAAAATGGACACCGGTAAAATATTTTGAAACTATAAATGACTTTTTATTACATTTAAAAAGTACTGATTATTCTTTAGTTTTAGTTGAGCAGTCAAATAACTCAAAGATGCTTTTTGATTTTGAATATCCTAATAATCCCTTGTTTTTACTTGGTTCAGAAAAAGGCGGTTTGCCAGAAGAACTTAAGAACAGCAATTATCCTGTTCTAGAAATCCCACAATTTGGTTTAATACACTCGCTAAATTTATCTTGTTCAGGTAGTATTGTTATATATCATTATTTAAATAAAATTTACAAGGAAAAACAGGCTCTTAAAAAATGAAAGATCCATACTTAAAACCAGTAATTTTAGGAGGATTATTTATAACCCTTCTTTCAGTAATATTTGCACCTGGAATATTCTTATGGGCTTTAGTTGGAGGCTACATAACTGTTCGGCTTGCATTTAAAGTTACAAAAGAAGCAGTAAAACTTTTAGATGGATTATTGCTTGGCTTATTTGCCGGACTGGTTGGTGGTACATCTTTAGACATTCTTACTTTGATTTCATTCAATTCATCAGAAAACAAACAGCTATTAATTAGAACACTTCAAAAAAACTGGCCAAAAGACGTACAAATACCAAATTTTAACGACATATTACCCACTGTATTCATAACTACCTGTTTCATTATAATAATTATTTCTATAACATTCTCTACCATTGGAAGTTATATAGGAGTCTTGCTTTCTCAAAAGAATAAAAAGAATGAAGCTTAGATTTTAAGCTTGCCGTTTTTAACAACTTTTTCTTTTGTTTTCTTATTTTCCAGTAATATTTCTAATCTTTGAATTTCTTCATCTAACAACGATTGTACTTTCTCAGCTCTATTTTTTAAAGATCTTGATTCAAGGATATCTTGTTTAGACTCAAAAGAACAGGTCAGGTTTGCCATAATTAAATATAAAAGTTCAGCTGGATCATCAGGAAGTTTTAATTTCTTTGAAAGCTCTTGATCAGACACCTTATCAAAAACAGAAAGCGCTTTATTGGAAAGTTTTTTAATGTGGCGCATAGTTTTCTTTAATTCACTACTAATTTCTTCTTCAATATCTTCATATAGCTGAACTTCAGCAACATAATAAGGCTCTTCACTTACAAGCAAAACAATATTAAATCTGGATTTTCCCTCGGTAAGAATATTCATTTTCCCTTCTTCCAAATTTTCTACATCTATAATTTCAGCTAAAGTACCAACCTGAGCACAAGTATCTCCCAGTAAAAGCACAACACCAAATTGATTGGTGGTTTTTAAAACACTGGATATCATTTGTTTAAAGTGATCTTCAAAGATATGAAGCGGCAGATTCATTCCTGGAAATAAAACAACTTCAGGCAAAGGGAAAAGTGGGATTATTAATTTCTTATTTTCTGGTTCTGATGCCATTATTTGCCTTATTGTAAAACGAAACTCTTAATTAAACTATATAACTAGGTAAAAATACACAGATTTGTTCTATTACCTGCTCAACACCTAAGCTTGTACTATCTATTACAACAGCATCCTGCATTTTACACAAAGGTGATATTGCCCTACTACTATCATAGTCATCACGTGCTTGAATCTGCTTCTCCAGCTCACTTATACCAACTTTCTCAGAAAGTTTTTTCAAATCTTTCTTCCTTCTAATTGCTCTGATATATGATGATGCAGTTAGGTAAATTTTTAAATCTGCATTTTTAAAAACCGTACTGCCAATGTCCCTTCCATCCATTACGACTGGCTTATATCTGGCAAATTCTCTTTGCCTTTTAACTAATTCATCCCTAACAACTTTTCTTGCTGACACTTCACTAACAAGCTTGTTTACCGTTAAGGTTCTTATTTTTTTTGTAACATCTTTTCCATTTAAATAAATATATTGAATATTGTTTTTATTTTCAAAATCAATCTTCAACTTAGGTATTTTTTTTCTCAGCAATACTTCTGAAAGATTTAAAAATTTATTTTCAATTAAATACAAGGTGACTGCCCTGTACATTGCACCACTGTCTATGTATAGAAACCCTAGCTTTCTAGCCATAAGCTTAGCTATAGTACTTTTACCAGAACCCGCAGGTCCATCAATAGCAATTTTGTAGTTTTTGTTTAAATTCCTTTGTGTTTTTTTCATAACTAGGCTAAATATATGACTTTTAAGATAATTACTTTAATACTTTACATTAATTTTAGTTAATAAGGCAATTAATAGATTAACTAATGTGGAAGATAAATACTAAGACTTAAGGCTAATTTAATCGAATTTAAGTATCTAATTAGAAAAATGCTAAAAAGAACTGTTAAATCATATTTTTTATTTTCTCTTATTTTTATATTACTATTGCTTACCAATAGAGTTTATTCTCAAGCTCCTGGAAACATGCCTGCAGACTGTTCAAATGCTTGTAATGGAAGTACCGGAAGCATGAAACCTCCTTCAGGATTCTGTGCTCCTATGATTAATTCTTTAACCAAACCCTGGTGCTGTTGTCCACAAACGTTTGCTACACCAGCAGCTGTAGACTGTTCAGGTGCATGTAATAGAAGTCCTGGAAGTATGAAGCCTCCTTCAGGATTCTGTACTTCACCTATGGTTAATTCAATTACAAACCCTGGTTGTTGTTGTAATCAAACAGCTTCTCCACCAATCTGTGGTGATGGAAGAGTCAATCAAAGCACTGAAGAATGTGATGATGGAAATATAGTAAACAACGATGGGTGTTCAAGTACTTGCAAAACTGAAAAATGCGGCGATAACATAAAGCAAATCTTTGAACAGTGCGATGATGGTAATAACAATGACAATGATGGATGCTCAAGAGGCTGTCTTAAAGAATTCTGTGGAGATTTTATAAAACAGACGAATGAACAATGTGACGATGGAAATATTGTAAACAACGATGGATGTTCCAGCACCTGTAAAATTGAAAAATGTGGTGACAGTATAAAACAATCACTTGAAGAGTGCGATGATGGAAATGTTGTAAATAATGACGGATGTTCTCTATCATGCAAAATCGAAAAATGTGGTGATGGTAAAAGACAGGAAAGTGAAGAATGTGATGATAGTAATGTTTTAAACAATGATGGCTGTTCAAGTGAATGCAAAAAGGAAAAGTGTGGCGATAATATAAAGCAAACAAATGAAGAGTGCGATGATGGAAATAGTGTAAGTAATGATGGATGTTCTCTATCATGTAAAATCGAAAAATGTGGTGACGGAATTACACAAAATATTGAAGAGTGTGATAAAGGTGCTGAAAATAGTGATAGTAGCGATTATTGTACATCTAACTGTAAAAAACCTAGATGTGGTGAAGGAATCAGACAGTTAGCATATGAAGACTGTGATGATGGGAATACAATTGATGGTGATGGATGTTCAAGCACTTGCAAGACTGAAAGCATTTGCTGTGGGGAAAACAATCAGTGTGTTGATTTAAAATTAAATCCTTCCGCTAAATGTATTAATAGTAAGACTTACGATACCAATGATTCTTGTCAAACTTGGTGCAACGATGATAGCTGCTGTGTTTGTAACTACTGGAGTAGTAAAAACTGTGAATCATTAACAGAAGAGGATTGTCCTGAACACTTCTGCCAGTGGGATAGTACAGCAAATATATGTAGAAGTTATACAGCAAGTAATTCTGTTATTGGTATACAATGCTGTGATGACTGGTTGAATTCCCCAGAACAAATTAATTGTAAAAACAAGAGATTAAATAAATTAACACGGGATATGAAAGATGGCTCTTTGGACTTTGGTGATCCTTCCGGTGGATTTGCTCAATGTTCATCATTTAAAGAAAAATATTGTGGACATGGTCTTGGTTGTAGAGGGATATCAAAAAAAATAGCTGTTTGCATAGATAAATATCCTACTTGCAGTTCCTTTAATTTTGATGATATCGGATGCTCAACTTTTAATAGCTTAAAAGATGCCTGGTCATATATGAAAAATTTTGAATCAAGACTATCTCCGGGTCAAACTATATTATATTCAGCTAATCAGTGCACTGGTATTAGTTCA
>Ga0209515_10002151_pt1 | contig 30945 bp, 30 predicted proteins | sample Subgroupgradi54m_FD_187454 | JGI IMG/M metagenome (GOLD analysis project Ga0209515, IMG submission 187454) | Subsurface groundwater microbial communities from S. Glens Falls, New York, USA - GMW60B uncontaminated upgradient, 5.4 m (SPAdes)... ... | reverse complement strand
GCGGTGCTGGTGCTGGAGGAGGTCCTGGTGTTGGAGCTGGTGGAGGAGGGGCGGCAGGTGGAACTGGTGGTGCAGTATCTTTAGGTATTGCAATTTTAGATGCGGCAGGTAATCCTCTTCGCGCGCCCGTAACAACAAACACCACGTTGAATTGGAAAGTAAATGAAGCAATTAGATTTATGGCCTTACATCCTGCAAGATATACTCGAACATGGGCTGCAACAAGTATAGATCCTTCTGATGTTTTAAGACCACATGCATTTCAAAATAAACAAAATATAAGTTTTACTCCTAGAGCAATAGGAATCAAACGTTTAACTTGTACTTTTAGAGATACTACTGGAGTAAATCCTCCACAAAGTATTATCATAGAATTAAATGTACAACCTTAGAGTTCTCATTTTTCTTCAACTTTTGAATTTTAGATTTATCCTTTTTAATTATATTTTGATGAACTAATTTTTTATATCTTTCACTAAATTTAAAAAAACAAAGATTTATATATTAATTACTATTGCTTAGTAGTACTATATTAATGAGGTTCAAAGAAAAATGTTAGAAGACTGGGCAGCAATGGATCCTATGGCGAGAAGATGGATCACTCGAGCAGCTATGACTGGTTTAGTTGCTGTGACTTTAGGAGCTTTAGCTTTTGGAGTTGGCGGTAAAGGTTGTGGCATTGGCTGTAGTTCTTCATCTTCAGATAAACAAACAATCTATGGTCATAGATATGCAATTAAACGTAATGGTTCTTGTGAATATATACGACCAATACGATCAGATGGTTCTTTAGGGAAAGTTTATTCTATTCCAAGGGATCAAAATCATAGAGATCTGGATACAACTTATGCTGGACTTGATCATGTAGATGTTGCAGATCCTTCTGCTGTTGTTGCAGTTTTTAATGATGATACTGGTGAGTGTGATATTAGAGCTCAACCTGAAGATATACCTTATAAGCCATAAGTTTTTAAGTTTTTTTAGATTCTTTTTATTGCAATGATGAGGTGAACACCCGAGGACGAAAGGATGACTGATGGAAGTAGCTTCTGAGCAAATAGATTTTTTTAAATAAAAAAATTTTTTCTTTTTAATTTATTCTGCTTTTACATACTCATTTATTGAATTAAATATCTTTTCATAAAATTCTTTGTTTATAGAACCTAATTTTTTTCTTATAATCTTTTTATTTATTGTAAATATCCTTTGAGGTTTAATCCAACTTTCAAAAGCTAAGTTTCCTGATTCTAAACAATTTTTTATTAGAATCCCTTCATCTGGTTTCTTGCTAGTTATCAAACAACAAATTCTATCTTCTGAATTATTTAACTTTTTATTTGAAATAATTAATGCAGGTCTTTGCTTTGATCCCGTAAGATCTGAATAAGGAAAAGGAAGGAGTACTATCTCTCGTTGTTCATACATTGTTCCATCTCTCGTCAACATCATTATCCCACTCCTTTTTTAAAATTTCTTCTGAAGCTAACATTGTTAAAATTCCCTCTTTATCTTTACTTTGATCTAACATTTTTAATTCTTTTAACCTTTTTGCAATTGTTTTTCTAATAAATTCACTCCATTTTATTTCTGAATACTTTTTCATTTCTTCATATATACTCTCTTCAATCGATAATGTTATATTAGTCATATAAATAAGTGAGCTCACATATTTAAATATCTTTCTTTAAATTTTTAGAAAATTTTTCATTAATATTCTAAAATTACAATCCTAAATCAGCTGCAGCTTTTCCTTTTGCTTTTAATGCAGTTGGTGCTTCTCCTCCATGCCACGTAAATCTTGGACGTACTTGTAAGGGAAACGTTCTTTCTGAATTATCATCTAAAATTAAAGCAGACCCCCTTGCTTTTGGAAGCATATTAAAATATTTTTGAATTACTCCAGGTAAATAACTTTGCATCATACTATTGAGCGCTTCAATATCTCTTTTTGCAGTAATTCTGTGACTAATTACAATATCAGTTTGAGTAATAACATCTTTATGTATTTCTCCAGGTTGTTGTGTTGCTAATATTAAACTAATTCCAGGTTGACGACCTTCTCTAAGAATTGTTACAAGTGCATCTGTTGAAGCAGTTTTTCCTTCTTTTTTTAAGAATTCATGAGCTTCATCTATGAGGATCCAAATCAAAGGCATTTCTTCACCCATTGTTTCAGATGTTGTTTGAAAATAAGAATGACCTCTTCTTACATCTTCCATTTCTTCCTTTTTTCTTGCAACTACTCTTTCTTCCATTAATTTTTGACAGATTATTCCAGTCACTAAATTTTTAACATTCCAATCTTTGTACGCGCTAATGTCTAGGATGGATACTTTTCCTCCAGCAACTATCTCTTTTAATGGTGTGCTTTTTTCACTAAATATTCCCCAAGATTTTGCAGCTAAGAATCTGTTTATTGTTGCAAGTCGAATATATTGTTCTAAATTTTTATTATTTTCAAGAGATTTAATAATATCTTCTATTGTGTATTTTTCTTTTTCTTCTTTTATTTTTGCTATTGTTGATTCTATTGCTACTCCAATTGGTTCTGTTACTTTAATTTCAAAAGAATTACACCAATCCATTGGACTTAATTCAGTTGGATTTATTGTAAAGGGAAAATCTGTAGGTATTCCTTTTTCTTTATATTCTTGATAATATCTTTCAGGAGTGTAAATTGTAATATCTAATGGTTTTTTTGGAAGATTCCATTCATCAAGTAAATCTTCATCTTTTAGATTTGGAAAACGCATTGTCCAAAAAATTCCCATTGTATCAATCATAAGAACTGCTATTTTATTTTTTACTTCAGGAGGCATGTGCGCCATTTCTTCTGCTATAACTCCTAATGTATAAGAATTATGGACAATAATATCATTAGCTATAAAATTATGATATTCAGGTACGCAAATATCGTAAACTTTGAACTTGCCTTCTAATAATTCTACTGAAACTATCTCATCCCAAAATATATCTGATTCTGCTAAAGTTTTTATTCCTTCATTTTTGTCTGCTATGGCTACTTGTAAAAGTGTTTGTCTTGAAGGAGAATACTTTATTCTTTCTCTCATTGCCTTTGGATGTCCATAGCCAACTGCTCTACCTATTTCTGTCCAATTTGTTGGTTTGTAAAGTTCCCAGATTTCTTTTGGTATCGTATCTACGTTTGGATTTCTTTTTGTATTTCTGAAATAATCTAATGCGAGATGTTCTCTTTCTTCTTTTTTACCAAAGAACCCTATATCTTCAATAAACTTAACCACATTTTCTCCGTTTAAGACTAATTCGAAACTGTCAAATAGTTTTTCATCGAGTTTTATTTTTTTATTTCTTAGCTTGGAGAGTATTCCAAATCTTAGAAGTAAATTCTGTACTGTCCTAATTAATTTTTCAGATGAAGAAGCATAAGATATTTCGTAAGCATTGTTTTCTATTGGATAGATGCTTCCGTCGCAACTGAATGTTCGGTTTAGGAATAAACTTAATTTTTCTCTCTCTAATCTTGTTATTTCTATTGGTATTTCTTTTTGTATTGATAATTTATTAAATAAACTATATTTTTCTATGAGCTCTCTAATTGATCTCTTTTTCAGTTCTATCTTTGAACCTTCTTTAAATCTTCCCAGATCGTCTCTCTGAATATTTTTTAGACTTATTACTTGGTTTTTCCAATTTGAAATTGTAATTCTGTAATGCCCTTCTTTTTCTTTTACTAGTTCTAAAGATCTATCCAAACTCTTCAAACAGGATTTAAATTCATTAATGATTTTTTCATCTGTATTTGAAAATAATGTTACACTTTTAGTGTGACCTTCTGTAATTAGATATGCTAAAAGCTTTATTATATAATCTTCCAGGTCTTCTTTTCCAGAAGAGGTAATATTTCTTGGCGTTGCAATTCTGCTTCCAATATTTAATGTATTTGCTTCTTTCCAACCTTTGATTGTCAATAACGGGTGTTCTGGAGTTAGTTTTATTTCTTTTCCGCTTCTTAATCTTACTTTTAATAACCTTTCAACTTCTCTTTCGAAGAACTCTGATTTTTCTAAACTTGTAACTTTTAATTTGTTATTCAATCCCATTACTCTTTGGTTGTTTTCCTTTAATTTTTCTATTGGGATTAATGAACCGTTTTCTAATTGGATTAAAGTATCTCCTGCTAGACATTTTCCAGAACCTCTCTTTCCTGCGACAAGTACTACGTGAGTTTTAGCAACGTCTAAATAAATTTTATTCGAAAGAGATGTTGTGTTTCCCATTTTAACATAATGTTTTCCCAGAAATACTGCTCCTGCTATTCCAAGTGCTTTTCTATCAGAATCAGATCTTCCAACAACTATCTCATACATCTTTCACCTTATTTCTTTCTTATCTCAATAATTTTTAAATATATCTTTCTGTATTTTTTTGCTTGTTTAATAAGTTTCTCTTCCTTTATTGAGAATTTTACTTACTTTCCATAAGTTTTATATAAGGCTATTCTCTCCAAAATTTGTGGTAAAAAAAGAAAATAAAACTTCTGAACAGAAAAAAGAAGTTAAGAAATCTTCTTTAACTGATTCTTCTGAAAAACAAAAAAGTAAAAGACCACATAAGCATTTTGTTTTTTTAGTTCTTGGTATTTTTGTTTTGATTCTTTTAACTTTTGTTTTAGTTAAAACTTTAAGTTCTAAAAAAGTTTCTATAGGGGATACAGTTACGATGGAATATACTGGATCTTTGGATACAGGTATTATTTTTGATACTTCAATTGAACGATTAGGTAAGGAAGCTAAATTACCTAAAGAGAGTTATGAGCCTTTTAGTTTTGTTGTCGGTAAAGAACAAGTTATTCCTGGATTTGAAAAAAATATTCTTGGTTTAACTCTTGGTGAAAAGAAAAAATTTACTTTGACTCCTGAAGAAGGATATGGAAAAATAAGAGAAGATTTGATTATTACTGGCTTAAAGAAAAGACTTGAATTAAGAAAATATTCTGTTGTTCCTCTTGAAACTTATAAAAAAGTATTTTCTGAAGAAGAACCTAAAATTAATGCGATTTTAAAAAGAGATGATATTCCTTGGAATTTAAAAATTGTTGAGGTTAATGCAACGAGTGTAAAACTTGAAAATCTTTTAAGTTTACATCAAATTGTGAATATTACTGGGACACAATGGACTGCTGAAGTTCTTAGTGTTGATGATGATCTTTTTGTTTTACAACAACATCCTGAAGTAGGTAAAGGTCTTGCTTTTCCTACTCCAAATGGAGTTTTAAAGGGAGTTGTTAAAGCTGTTACTCAAGATACTTTTGATATTGATACTAATCCTCCTTTAGCAGGTAAAAGTTTAACTTTTGAAGTTGAAGTTAAAGATATAAAAAGAGAAAAGAAATAAAAAAAATAAAATTATTTAATGTTCTTTTTTAATGTGTTTAATGTCATAATGGCTGCATCTATGTCTTCTTTTAAAACATTATCACTTTCATAATCTGTGCTTTTTACAGCTTGTGCCATCTTTACTAATCTCCCTACTAGTTCTCTTTTTGTTTCATTTCCTTTATTGCTTAACCCCATTTTTTTTCCCTCCTTTAATTCTTTTTTTTAAGATTTTATAAATTTTTTATCCATTCAATTTCTTCAGGTTCTAATTTTAATTCTTCATGTGTTCTTTTATCTTTTATTATTCTTTTATAACTATTAAATGTTTTTATTACTTCTTTTGTAGAGATATGCGTTTGTTTTCCTATTTTTTTTGCTATTGTTTTCATTTTTGAATTTTTCATATTTAACTGCCAGATTCTTAAAGGCCTCATTGACCTCTTATATTCTGAAATGTTTTTATTTATTGTTAATTTTTTTATGGATATTCCTGTTGTAATTAGGAAGCTTCTATATACTAAGAAACGCCAATATTGCCAATGTTGTATTCTTCCTTTGAAAATATCTGCTTTTGAAATTAATTCATAAGCATCGAATACATCTTCTTGACTATATTCCTTTGGAAGATTTTCATCTAACCATAACATATATTCATCTAGATCAATACTTGTATTTTCCATTAATCTCTGTGCTTGATTATTTTTTTGTTTAAAGATGCTATTGAGGATGTGATGTATGTCTCTTTGAACTTCTCTTTCTTCAAGAGGCAATTCTACTTCGTTATCTACAATGTTACTTTGTAAATCATTAATTGCTGCTTTTATATCTCCTTGAGCATTTATTGCTATTTTTTCTAAGACGGATTGAGTATATTTTATTTTTTCTTTTTCACAGATGTTCTTAAGAATAGGCGTTATCTCTCTACTTTTTATAGGTTTAAATTCAATAATGTTTACTTCTTTTTTTATTTCTTTTATTTTTTCATTATTAATATCATTTACTGTAAGAACGATTGAATACTTAGATTCATTTAGAATACTCACTATTGCTTGAGCTCCGCCTCTGTCTTCTGTTCCAGAGAGACAATCAACTTCATCTATAATAAGTATTTTTTCTTTTTGAAAAAGACTTTGTTGTTTTGAAGCACTTCCGATTATTGTTTCAATTTGTTCTTTTGTTCTGAAATCTGAAGCATTTACTTCTACTACTTCGTAGTCTAACTCTTCTGCAATAAGATGCACTGAAGTTGTCTTTCCTGTTCCTGATGGTCCAAAAATTAAGCAATGTTCTTTATTTTTTATTGCTTCTTTTAAACTTGCTATTGCCTGAGGTATTTCTGAAGAACTTTTTGGTTTATATTTTTCAACGAAGTTTTTCATTTTTTAGAAAACCTACAATATCCCCCTTGAATTTAGTATACATACTATTTACTGTAGGCCATACTGCATTTAATACATCTCTTTTCATTTCATCATTTAATATTTCTTGTACCTCTTCTTTACCGTAAATATTTTCTACTACCTTTCTTGTTATTAATAAAATTGGAACGTGTATTTTAAATTCTGTACTCTCATAAGGATAACTTTTATTGATGAGTTCTCCTACTTTTTCTTTATTATCTTCTAATAAAATATGAATTAATTCATGAATAAGGATTGTTTTTGCTCTTTCCATATGTGGGTGTTTTTTTAATGTTAAGGGATTAGAAATTGCAGCATATTTCATATCGTGAACAAGATAACAAACTTTATCTGCTTTAAATTTTAACTTCGAGACTGTTTCTATTTCTTTTAATATCTTTTTTTCATCTTTTTTCCAATAGGCTTCAAATTCTTCTTTATAATACTTCATTTCTTTTATTTGATCTTGAGAAAATTTCTTTTTAGACATTTCAGTAAGAAGACTGTCGTACACTGTTGCATATGTAAAATTTAGTTTCATTTTTTTGCTATGAATGCGAGTAAACTTTCAAGTTGAATATAATCATCTGAGCCTTCAACTAATCTAAATTCTATATCTCCACACCTTTCTATAATACTTAATCTTTTTTCATCATCTACCTGTAGAGTCATTATTTCTTTTTGTATTGCTTTTATGACATCTAGACCAGATAATCCATTATTTAACATCAAGTCTAATAGTTTCTTTCTTGAGTCCATAAACTTTTTATTTAATGCTAACGTTATTATTTCTTCAACTTCTTTACTTTCTATTGAGGTTATGAATTCATTTATTGTTGCTTCATCTATCTCTTTAGACATCGCACTACAAGATTGTAATAAATTTTGTAATTGTCGTACATCTCCTTCGCATTGATGATATAATTTTTCTGCAGTTTCTTTACTCAATTTTAATCCTTCTTTACTTGCTATGTTCTCTACAATTGCAACTATTTCTTCTTTTGCTAAAGGTTTAAATTTGAATATTGCACATCTACTTTTTATTGGATCAATTATTTTACTTGGAATGTTACAACTTAGAATAAATCTGCAAGAATTTGCATAGGTTTCCATTGTTCTTCTTAATGCTTGCTGAGCTTCTTTTGTTAACGCATCTGCTTCATCTAAAAGAATTATTTTTGGAGCATCTGCTTCTATAGCCATTGTTTTTGCAAAGTCTTTTACTTGTATTCTTATTGTTTCAATTCCCCTACTATCACTTGAATTTAATTCTAGAAAATTACTTCTCCAATTATGTTTATGTAATTGTTTTGCAACAATTAAAGCAGTTGTTGTTTTGCCTGTTCCAGGAGAACCACTGAATAACATATGAGGAATATTTTTCTTTTCTACTAGTGCTTTAATCCTTCTCACAATCTCTTTTTGACCTTTAATTTCTTCAAAACTAGAAGGTCTATATTTTTCTGTCCAAATTTGAGCATCCATCATTTATTACAAAGTTTTTATTTTATAAATATTTAGGTGGAGTTAGCCTAATATTCGTCTGCTTGTAACTCTTCTTCTCTTAATTCATCTTCTGTATCTGTATCTTTTTTATTTGTTTCTGAACTAGAAGTTATTACTTCTGCAAAACTCATTTTTCTTAAAACCTTTGTGATTCTTACTTTGACTTCGTCTCCGACTTTTGTATTTGGAATAAAAATTACAAAACCTTTTACTTTAGCGACACCATCTCCTTTTTCACCTACCGATTCTATCTTTACATTTAATTCATCCCCTATGTTAATAGGTGCAAAACTTCTTCTGTTATAATTTTCTTCCATGTTCTTCTCCTCCCAAGATATTTCCTTTCTTTTTTTTGAACATTGTCTTAATTTTATAAGTCTATTGTTTTTTCTTTAAGGAAGATTTATAAATTTAGAGTAAAAGACAATCTTATGTATCATGGATTTGAAACTGAGCAAAAAATCTTAGCTTATTGGAAAGATAAAAAAATATTTGATAAATTGAGATATAACAATGGAGATCATCCTCCCTTTTCTTTTTTAGATGGGCCTATTACTGCAAATAATCCTATGGGGGTTCATCATGCTTGGGGAAGAACGTTAAAAGATCTTTATCAAAGATATAAAGCAATGCAAGGATATCATCAACGTTATCAAAATGGGTTTGATTGTCAAGGTTTATGGCTTGAAGTAGAAACTGAAAAAGATTTAGGTTTTAATTCTAAAAAAGATATTGAATCTTTCGGACTTGATAAATTTTCTCGAGCTTGTAAGGCTAGAGTTGAAAAATATTCTAAAATACAAACTGAACAATCTCAATTGCTTGGTCAGTGGATGAATTGGGGAAATGATTATTATACAATGGATGATTCTAATATTCAATCTATTTGGTTTTTTTTAAAAAAATGTTTTGATAAAGGGTGGCTCTATAAAGGAAAGAGGATTTTACCTTGGTGTATTCGATGTGGTACGAGTTCTTCTAAACATGAGATGAGTGATGATGGGTATGCAGATTTAATTCATCCTTCAATTTATGTTAAAGCTAAACTTAAAAGAAGAGAGAATGAATATTTGTTGATTTGGACTACTACTGAATGGACTTTATCTAGTAATGTTGCTGCTGCTGTTCATCCTGAAGTTACTTATGCTAGAGTTAGTAAAGATGGAAATATTCTTTATTTATCTGAAGCTACTTTAGGAAAACTTGGAGGAGATTATTTAGTTGTTGGCAATTTAAAAGGTGTTGAGCTTATAGGCCTAGAATATGAAAACTTTTATCCTTCTTTAGATGTTCAGAAAAATATTTTACCAAGAGTTATTGCTTGGGGGGAAGTAGGGGATAAAGATGGAACAGGTATTGTCCATATTGCTCCTAATTGTGGTGAAGCGGATTATGAATTAGGTAAAAAATTAAAGTTAACACTTTTAGAAAGTGCACTTGATGATTATGGAAATTATACTAAGGGATATGGATGGTTAACTGGAAAAAATGTAAAGGATGTAAAAAAAGAAATTGTAGCTGATTTGAAACAAAGAGGTCTTCTTTTTAAAATTGAGAATTATAAACACCGTTATCCTATTTGCTGGAGATGCAAACAAGAATTAGTTTTTAGACTTGATTCTTCCTGGTTTCTTTCTTGTGATGAAATAAGACCTTTAATGAAAAGAGAGGCCGCTAAAGTTGAATGGTATCCTCAACACGTTGGAAAAATTATGCAGGATTGGCTTGAAAATATGGAAGATTGGAATATTTCTAGGAGAAGATATTGGGGATTACCTCTTATGTTTTATGAATGTGAGGCATGTACACATTTAACAGTTTTAGGTTCTTTAGCAGAATTAAGAGAACGAGCAACGGATAAAGGCGATGTTGATGCTTTACCTGAATTACATCGACCTTGGATTGATAATATTAAAATTACTTGTTCTTGTGGTGCTGAAGTAAGTAGAATTAAGGATGTCGGTGATTGCTGGCTTGATGCAGGCATTGTTCCTTTTTCAACTTTAAAATATTTTGAAAATAAGGAAGATTGGAAACAATGGTTCCCTATAGATTTAGAAATTGAAATGAGAGCACAAGTAAGATTATGGTTTTACGCTCAATTGTTTATGTCTGTTGTTTTAGAAGGAGTCGCACCCTATAAAAGAATTCTTGCTTATGAAGAAGTTCGAGATGAGAAAGGTGAAGCGATGCATAAAAGTAAAGGTAACGCAATTTGGTTTGATGAAGCAGTTATGAAAATGGGTGCTGATGTTATGAGGTGGCAATACTGCAGTCAAAATCCCCAATATAATCTTAATTTTGGATATGGTCCTGCAAAAGAGATTCAACGCCATTTATTTATTATTCAAAACTTAGCAAACTACGTACAACAAAATTGTACTTCTCTTTCTAAACATTATAGTAAAGATCCTGCAAGTTCATGGATTCTTTCTAAAAGGGAAAATTTGAAGAAAAATGTTACCTTTGCTCTTGATTCTTTAGAATATCATAAGGCTCTTGAATTCATTAAAGAATTCTTCCTTGTTGATTTGTCTAAAACTTATGTTCAATTTATTCGAGATTCTTTGGATAAAGGTGAAGTTCAGAAAGTATTCTATGAAACTTATTTTGATGCGTTGACTTTACTTGCTCCCTTTTTACCTTTTTTTACAGAAAGTATTAACCTTGAAGTCTATAAAAAAGAGTCATTACATTTACAACCTTGGCCAAAAGTAGATTTGTCTTTACTTAATTTACCTCTAGAGAATTCTATGAACTTTGCAAGTGTTCTTCTTCAAAATATTATGGCTGCTCGAGATAAAATAAAATTAAATGTTCGTTGGCCTTTGAAAAAGGTTGAAATTTATTTACACACAGATCATAAAAATGTTGAGAAAGAAGTTGGAGTTTTACTTCCTTTAATTTTACAACAAACAAATATTAAACAACTTCATTTTAAAGTTACAGAAAAAACTTTAGATGAAGAATTAAGTGGTCTTGCTTTTGTTTACGGGCATATTGTTTTAGATACAGAGATGACTAAAGAGTTAGAAGAAGAAGGATTTTCTCGAGAGATCATGAGAAGAGTACAATCCTTAAGAAAGGAAGCAGGACTAAAGAAAGAAGATGAAATTGAACTTTTTATTGATATTGGTATTGATTTATCTCTGTGGAAGAAACAAATTATGCAACGATGCGGAGCTACTACTCTTGAATTTGGAACTTTTACTTCTTTACAACATCATTTAACAGGAGATATAAAAACTAAGAATTTTAAAATTGGATTTAATGTTGCTTAACTTTTAGATCTTTTTTTGAAATCATTTCTTACTTATTATCTTATAAAACTGGATTGGATAAATGGTTGTTAATCTTCCATAATTCTGGGGTGGTGGTGTTCCTATAAGATAACTGTTGACTTTTTTAAGATCGTCTACTTTTGTTCCTAATTTTTCTCTGTATTTTATTCCCTTAAGAAATTCACGATCCTCTAAAGCATTATCTAAAAACTTTTGTATCTCTTCTTTAAGATACCATCGAGTACACTCAATTGTAAAAGGCATTCCAATTGCTTTTACACTAACTACTTTTTCTTCAAGTGTAAGAAATCCTTCTCTCATTTCTAAACTTTTTAATTCTTTTTTTGTTTTTGTCATTTGTCTTTTTTAACTTCTTAGTAGTCCTCCTATTTAAACAATATTTATAAACCTTTCTTCCCTGTCTTTATAAAGAATTATTATTTTATGGGGGGAATTTAAATGGTTAAAAAAGAATTAAAGAATGTAGATCAGAAGGTTAAAAAAGAATTAAAGATTGTAAATATTGTAGCAAGTACTAGTTTAGAACACGATATTCCTTTAATTAAATTGGCTGAAAAATTGCCCAATACAGAATATAATCCTGAACAGTTTCCGGGACTTGTTATGAGAATTAGAGAACCAAAAACTTCTGCTTTAATTTTTGGAAGTGGAAATGTTGTTTGCACTGGCGCAAGAAGTATGTCTAAATTAAGAGAGTCTATTAAACAGATTATTAAAAATATTGAGAAAATTGGAATTAAAATTACTGTAACCCCAAGAGTTACTGTTCAAAATATGGTTGCTTCTGGTGGTATTGGTATGGATTTAAATTTGAATATGCTTGCTATGGAACTAGAAAATACAGAGTATGAACCTGAACAGTTTCCCGGTCTTGTGTATAAACTTAGTGGGACAAGAGCAACGTTTCTTTTGTTTAGTAATGGAAAAATTGTTTGCACTGGAACAAGGAGCGAAAGTAAACTTAAGGAAGCTTTAGATTTACTTATTAAAAATTTACTTGCTCTTAAGAAAGGAGAATAATTTTGTGCCTTTTTTTGATGCTGGTTTTTTAAGTGATTTACGAGAAACTAAAAGAACTTGCATTGAACTTAATGGTAAAAAAATTCTTTTCTTTTTTTTAAAAGGAGAAGTTTGCGCTGTTGATGCAGTTTGTCCTCATCAAGGCGGTTCTTTAGAACATTGTGAACTCTATGATGAAGAAATTATTTGTCCTTTACATGCATTTATGTTTCATGTGAAAGATGGAAGTTGTTTGACTTATCCAAATTATTCTTTACGAAAGTATGAAACTAAAGTTATTGAGGATGTGATTAAAGTGAAGATTGACTAGAAAAAATTTCAAAAAGTTACTAGAAAAGTGTATATATTACAATGTGCACAATATATAACATGAAAGTAATTAAAGATTCAATGGTGCTTATAAATTTAGCAAAAATTAATTTATTAGAAAAAAGTTGTGATTATTTCAAAAATGTATTTATTCCAATTGAAGTATTCAATGAATCTGTAGTAAAAGGAAAAGAAAAAAATTTAGAAGAGGATTATATAATTGAAAATTTAATAAAGAATAAAAAAATAGAAATAAAAAATGTTAAAGACAAAAAATTAATTAAAATGTCAAACGAGTTTAATATTTATCGAGGAGAAGCAGAATGTTTAGAATTGTATAAACAAGAAAAAGCTGATTTAATAATTTCAGATGATAATAATCTGAGAAAAAAGAAAAAAATATTAGAAACGAAAATAATAGGATCATTAGCTGTCGTTTTAAAATTAAAGAGAGTTAATATGATTGATCATGTAAAATTTAGAAATTCAATAGAGAAGATGAGGGAAATTGGTTGGTTTAGTAACGCTCTTTTAGATAAAGTATTAATGGAAGGTACTAAAAATGGCTGAAGCTATAGGAATAAGATTAGAAGAAGATTTTTTAGAGGTAATAGATCAAATAGGTAAAGAAGAATCATTAGATAGATCTACCTTATTAAGAAAATTGTTGAAACTAGGATATTCTGACTTTATGCTTCAAAAGTCTAAAGAAAAATATTTGGCAGGTACAATAACCTTAAGTGAAGCAGCAAAACTTTCAGGAATTACTCTTTGGGAAATGCAAAAATACCTTATAGAAAAAGGATATATTTCTGATTATTCAATTAAAGATCTAGAAGAAGATCTAGAAATATTAGAGAAGAAATAAATTGCCCTTGAATTTTTTAGTCGTACTCTTACTCAAGGTGAAATTGCTTCTATTTACAATGCTATTTCTTTTGGAAAATGTAAATCTTAAATCTCCTTTTGTAATTCTTTCAACTTTTTCTTCCTAACTTTTATAAATCCTAACCTCTAGTTTAAAGTACCGCATACCTTTTAAAGTAAAATGGTATTTTAGCAATAAGGTGAAGAGAAAAGATGGATGTAAATGAACAAATAGAGGTCTTCAAAGAATTCATTGAAATCCATTGCAAGGGACAACTCTATGCTTTAATTCAAGAGGGAAGAACTTCTTTAATTGTTTCTTTTAAAGATTTAGTAAATTACAATCATGCCTTAGCTGATTTACTTTTAGATGAACCAGAAGATACGTTAAAAAACATCGTCTTAGCAATTTCACAGTTTGATTTTTTAAGTGGTGTTAAAAATATTGTTATTAGATTTAAAGATTTACCTGATACTCAAAAAGTAAGAATAAGTGATATTAGAAGTTCTCATTTAGGATCTTTTTTATATATTGAAGGTATTGTTAGACAGGCTTCTGATGTAAGGCCACAAGTTACGAATGCGAAATTTGAATGTGCTGGATGTAGTAATACTCTTTCTATTTTACAAATAGATACAAAATTTAAAGAACCAACAAGATGTACCTGCGGATGGAGGGGAAAATTTAGATTAATTTCTAAAGATTTGATTGATGTTCAACATTTAAAGATTGAAGAAACAAGTGAAAATTTAGAAGGAGGAGAACAGCCTAAAAGATTAAGCGTTTTACTCGAACAAGATTTAGTTGATCCTAAAATGGAGCGAAGAACTACTCCAGGAAGTAAAGTAAGAATCTTTGGTATTGTTAAAGAAGTTCCTATTCAATTAAAAAGTGGTGCTCAGTCTATTCGATATGATTTAATTTTAGAAGCAAATAATATTGAACCTATTCAAGAAGATTATTCTGATTTAATATTAACTAGTGAGGATGTAGAAAAAATAAAATTATTTTCTAAAGATGGAAATGTGTTTGAGAAATTTGTAAAATCTATTGCTCCCAGTATTTATGGACATGAAAAAATAAAAGAGGCTTTAGTTTTACAATTGATGGGTGGATTGAGAAATCCTAAACCTGATGGAACAACGACGAGAGGAGATATTCATATTTTGCTTGTTGGTGATCCTGGATGCATTGCTGGAGATTCACAAGTTGCTTTACCCTATAAAGGAATGGAAAAAATACAAGATTTAGGAACAACTCATTTGCAACCCCTTAAAGAAGTTGTTACTAAAATTAGAAGAGATGCTTATGATAAGCCTTATGATTTTGCTACTGTTTTTCAAAAATATGAGAAGCAACCAGTTCTTAAAATTCTCACTGAAACGGGGAAAGAAATTGTTTGTACTTTTAATCAACCATTTTTAACAAAAGAAGGTTGGAAACGAGCAGATGAACTTCTTTTAGATACGAAAATAAGAGTTATGCCTAAGATTCCCAATTATCTTAAAGATCTTGCTCAAACAGGTTTTACTTCTGTTGAGAAGACATCTGGGCCTCTTAAGGAAGTTTCTCTTCCTGAATTTTTTACAAAAGATTTAGCTGCTTTATGTGGATATGTGCTTGGTGATGGACATGTTAGGAGTAATGGATATAGTGTTACTTGTTATGTTAATGATGAAGAAACTGATTTGATCGAACCTCTTAAAAATTTTTGGAAAGAAACTTTCAATGTTGAACCTCGATATTTTGTAACAAATGAAATTCCTCAAGAGAAAATTATCTCTAATTCACAAGGGATGGTCAGAATACTTATTACTACACAGAAATTACATCATCTTGAAATTAATAGTAAACAAATAAATTCTTGTTTATCTTTTTTAGCTCATAAACGTGTCCCTCAACAACTATTTCAAAGCCCAAAAAAAGTTATTGCTCCTTTTCTTGCATGGCTTTTTGAAGCTGATGGATGTGCTTTTGGAAATGGAAGAGGAAGAACTGCGTTACAATTAAAATCTGTTCATCCTGCTTTACTTAGAGATGTTCAATTACTCCTTCTTTATTTTGGTATTCATTCTCGTATTGGAAATGATAATTTGTATATTCGAAGAGCTTTTGATATGGAATTATTTATCAAATATATTGGTTTTGTTTCTGAAAAGAAAAAGAAAAAGCTTGAAGATGTTTTAGCAGTTAATTTACTTAGAACTCAACGAAGAAAAGGCTATCAAAGATGGGAAAAAATTAAATCTATAGAACCTTTTGGTGTTTTAGATGTTTATGATTTTGAAGTTCCTGTAAGCCACTCTTTTATTGCAAATGGAATTTTATGCCATAATTCTGGAAAAAGTCAGATGCTTCAATTTATTTCTAAAGCCGCTCCTAAAGCAAGATTCGTTTCTGGGAAAGGTGCATCTGTAGATTATAATGAACCTTTACTTCTTAGAGAACATGGAGAAATTAAATTAGTTAAAATTGGTGAATTTGTTGATGCGCATTCTCAAGGTCTTGTTGATGCTTTTGTGGATTTAGATACTTCTCTAGAAGCTTTATCTGTTAATCTTATAACAAAAAAATTAGCATGGAATAAAATTCAATCTGTTTATAGGCATAAGATTTCCGATAAACTTCTTAAATTTACTTTAGAATCAGGGAGACAAGTTAGTGTTACTAAAGATCATAGTATTTTTATTTTAGAGCAAGGTAAACTAATTGTAAAAAAGGCTTCTGAACTAAAATTAAAAGATTGTGCAATTGCTCCTGCCAAAATTCCTCTTTTTGATCAAGAGAATGATTTTAATTCTGAACTTGCTCGGTTACTTGGTTATTATATTGCAGAGGGACATATGAGGTGTACTGATTCTTCTTATAAAATAGAATTTACGCTTCATAGAAATGAAATCAATATTATTCAAGATATAAAAAACATTTCTAAAATGCATTTAGGTAATGAGGCTAGAGATTATTCCCATGGAGAAAATGGAGTTAGAGTTATCATTTATGGAAAAGAAGCTTATCTAAAATTTGCTGAACTTTTAGGTGATGTTGTTCATAAAAAAGCACTTACTAAAAGAATTCCAAAACTTATTTTTAATTCTTCTTTAGCATGTAGAAATGAATTTATTAAAGGATATCTTTTGGGAGATGCAGGAGTGACTAAGTCTAAAGAACTTATGTCTGATTTATTATATCTCTATTTACAAAATGATATTCTTGCCTCTTGCAATTCTCGACTTGAAGATGGTGAAGTTGAAATAAAAGGAAGAAAAATAAAAATGACAGGATATAGGTATGATCTAAAGAGTCCTCATCCAGATAAAATTTATAAAAATAGATATCGTAATCCTCCTTATGAAAGCTTACCTTCAGAATTACTCCATTATTTCTTTAAAGATAAAATATCTTCTGAGTATTCAAGAATGAATTTAGCTCGTATTGGAAATAAAACTTTTTTTGAAAGATTAAAATTTATAGGAACTACTTCTTCTTCTGGTTCTGAAGTAAGAACTCAATTTGGTGAATCTGTTTTAGAATACTTTAAAGATAATGAAAAAATATTTACGAAAATTAAGAATGGTAGAACATGTTTAATTGAATTAACAGATTATGGAAAACAATTGATGAAACAATTATTAGATTTTAAAACTTTAATGCAAGGAGATTTAGGGTTTGTCAGAATAAAAAAAATAGAAGAAGTTGACTCTACTTCCGAATATGTCTATGATATTTCTGTTCCTGAACATGAAAATTTTATTGGTGGATTTGGTGGGGTATTACTTCATAATAGTGGTGCTGGACTTTGCGTTGCTCCAGATAGTCTTGTTGTAACAAATCCAGGCGGTATTCATAAAATAAAAGATATTGTAGAAGAAAATTTAATTAACAATGCTCAACCTTATCAAGAAGGTATTTGGAATTCTTCTCAACCAACAACTGATAAAAAGATATTTACTCTTGATTCCAATTTAAAAATTAAACCAAAAGAAATCAATCAATTATGGAGAATTAGTCCCCCAGAATACATGCTAAAATTAATTACTTCTAGTGGTAAGGAAGTTCTTGTTACTCAACATACAAAATTATATGCTTCAGATTTAACTTGGAAAGAGGCTTTAATTTTTAAAGAAGGAGATTATCTTGCAACAACACGAACTTTAGATTTTGATCAGACTACTTCTCCAGTTTTAACAATTAATCTACTCACTTCTAACCCTGTTGTTCTTAATGTTAAAGATAAAGTTAAATTTATTATTGAAGAGGCTTGTAGAAAAAAAGGAATAGATAAAAGAACTCTTGCTAAAAATTTGAAGTTATCTGAATTAAGTATTTATCATCATTGGGTTAATCCTAAGGCTCGTGGTAATATTAAATTGAATACTTTGAAACTTTTATCAGATTATGCTGAAATTTCCATGGATACAATCATTAATGAATTTACTTCTTATTCTCTCTACAATGGAAAACCTATAAAATTACCTAAATATTTTAATGAAGATTTACTTTATTTTGCTGGTTTGATTGCTGGTGATGGTGATCTTTCAAAACAAAAGAATACTGTCTCTATTAGATTTTCTAATAATTCTCCTCATTTGATACATCATTTTCTAAAAATGAGTAAGGATCTGTTTGATATTAATCCTTATATCTCTAGTCTTAAGTCTGAAAAAAGAGTTGAATCTTGGAGATTTTGTTCTAAACTTGTTTTTGAAGTTTTAGTATCTTTAGGTTTATGTCTTTCTCCTAAGTCCCACAAAATAGATATGAGTAATCTTTTATTGAAATTGCCAAATAAACTATTAGCTCATTATTTAAGGGGGTATTATGATACTGATGGTGGTCCTGTAGAAAGAAAAACTAAAGGAAGCAATTCTATTGAAAGTAGTTCAACAAGTAAAGTTTTTTCAGAGAAACTGAAACTTATTCTTCTTCGATACTCTCTAAAATCAAAAATAAGAAAAAAATGGCATATACCTAATGAGAAAATTCAATCTAATTATGATAAATATGTTGTTACTCTTACTTCAAAAGAAAGTTTGTTAAGATTTCGTGAAACTATTGGTTTCAATCATCCTGATAAAAAAGAAAAATTAAATAGAATAATTAATTCTGTTTCAAAAGAAGATACTAACTTAGATATTATTCCTCACGCTAGAGAATTATTGACTGTTATTGAACATGATCTTAACATTAATATTTTAACTAAAAGAACAGATTCTTCTGGAATAAGTAGAACTTATTTAAAAAATATTTTAGATTCTTTGAAAGATTATACTCACCCTTCTTTAACTACTTTAAATTTACTTGCTGATTCTGATTTATTTTGGGAAAAAATTTTAAAAATTGAATTTATCAAAGACCATGGTTATGAATATGTTTATGATTTAACTGTAGAAGATTCACATAATTTTATTGTTAATGGTATTCTCGTTCATAATACCGCTGCAGTTGTTAAAGATGAATTTTTACGAGGATGGAGCCTTGAAGCTGGAGCTTTACCTTTAGCAAATAAAGGAATTTGTGTTGTTGATGAACTTGATAAAATTGATAAAGAAGATACCGCTGCACTGCACTCTGCAATGGAACAACAAATTATTCCCATTAGTAAGGCGAATATCCAGGCCACTTTGACCTGCGAGACAACACTTTTAGCTGCTGCAAATCCTAAATTTGGAAGATTTGATCCCTATACTCCTATTGCTTCTCAAATAGATTTACCAAGTACTTTAATTAATAGATTTGATTTAATTTTTCCAGTTAGAGATATTCCCAGTAAAGATCGAGATGAAATGATTGCACTGCATGTTTTAGAAACTTCTCAAACAGCAGAAGCGTATCAAACTGAAGTTACTGTTGAATTTTTAAGAAAGTATGTTGCTTATTCTAAGAAAAATTTAAAACCTAAATTAACAAAACCAGCAGTTCATGAGATCAAAGATTTTTATGTACAACTTAGAAATTCTGGAAAAGCTGATGAAGGAGGAGTACGTCCTATTCCTATTTCTGCAAGACAACTTGAAGGTTTAGTAAGACTTGCTACTGCTTCTGCTAGAATTAGACTTGATGATAAGATTACAAAAGAAGATGCTCGAAGAGCCATAGAACTTTTAAGCTATTGTTTAATGCAAGTAGGGTTTGATCCTGAAACTGGACAGATTGACATTGATAGAATGAGTTCTGGAATTAGTGCTTCTACAAGAAATAAGATTATTGTTGTTAAAGAAATTATAGCGCATCTACAATCTAAAGGTTTAAAAGAGATTCCTTTAGACGATATTATGATGGAAGCTGCCTCTCGAGGGATAGAAGAGGGAAAAGTAGAAGAAGCTTTATCACAGCTTAAAAAATCAGGAGATATTTTTGAACCGAGGAGAAACTTCATCGCAAAGGTAGGATAAAACAATGGAAGGAATGCAAAGAAATACGGCTTATAAAGTTTGGATTGCAGATTTAATTACAAGTAGATTTACTCGTGGACAAGAACAGTTTGATAGTGGATATGTTGAAATTAAAGGAACAAGAATATCTCGAGTTAATTTAATTGGTGCTGTTGTTGATAAGGTTGTTAATGATACTTCTGCTTTTGTTACTTTAGATGATGGTTCTGGAGTTTTAAGATTAAAAACATGGAATGAGACTATTGTTTTATTTTCAGAGGTGAATATAGGTGACTTTGTTTTAGTTGTTGGGAAAGTGAGGGAATATAATAATTCAATTTATGTTTTACCTGAAGTTGTTAGAAAACTTGATACTCCTTCTTGGTTCAAACTTAGAAAATTAGAATTAGTTAAGGATTATGGAGAAGTAGCGCGAGTAGAATCTGTTCTTGAAGAATCTAGAGAACAAGCTGCAGAAGAAGAAGAATATACTGTCCCTATTGTTGAAGAAAAAATGGGTGCACCTTCTGGAAATGGAAGAGCCTTACTCTTAGGATTAATTGATACTTTAGATGCAGGAAGTGGTGCTGATCTTTCTGAAGTTATTAAAAAAAGTGGACTTGGCGAAAGTACAAGAACTGTAGTTTTTGATTTAATTAAGAGTGGTGAAGTTTTTGAAATAGAACCTGGAAAATTAAGAGTTATGGGTTAAACTTTCTCTTTTAGGAACATACTCCTTGAATATAATTTATTCTTACACAATATTGAGAAGAACATTGTCTATCTTCAAAACAATTAGACAATCTGGATAACCCTTTTAATTGACAAGACTTTCTTGTAGTTGCTAATTCTAAAACACAAATACTCTTTTTACACTGAGCGTCCTGATCACATTGTTGATTTCTATTTATTATTCTGTCTTCAGTACATTGATTATTTGTACATACATTTGATTTACATTCTTCATTATCTCTACACGGTTCATAAAGTCCTTTGAAATAAGGAGAAGTGCACACTCCTGGATTACTATTAGGATTACAGCCATTATTTCTACAAGGGTTATTATAACAAAAACCTGAAAGACATTCTCTATTATCTGTACAAATATTGCCATTATTTCTTATGTATGCTTGAGCACACTCTGTTTGAGTTATCGCATTATTAAAGACACATAATCTGCTTGTACATTCAACGTTGTATGTACAGGGAATTCCAAGAGCTAAATTTGGATTTATTTGACAAGATCTTCTATTTGGTTCACAGAATTCAGAAATACACTGATCATGCCTTATGCAAGATTGTCCATTTGGTAATGAACTAAAAACACAAAATCCAAACGTTGCACCGAATCTTACATGACATATTCTTGAATTACACTGTTCATTTATTCTGCATGTTGTAGTTACTGGACGAGATGAAGTGAAGGGGTTACGACAAAATCTATTTAAACAATAGTTATCATCCTGATTATTTGGGTTGTCCCAACATTGACTATCATTCATACATAGTTTCATTAATTGTCTTTCATCTGATTGTGTTCTAATAAAAGGTTTAGCAAAGGTAAATTGTAAACTTAGGAGAATTATACCTATTAAGATTAGTAATTTTATATAATTTTTATTTACCATGATTTTTTATTTTTGAAGAAGATTAAAAACCTTTCTATTTTTTAACTATTCTTTAGTTACTACTCTTCTTTCACTTTTTTATTTTTCAATTAATTTTCTTTGTATTAATTCCCTAAGAAGTTTTATAAATTCAAAGAGATAATCTTAAACTATGAGGTGTACTTTTTATCTTAAAATTTTTGTTTTATTTTTTTTTAGTATTTATTTTTCTCTTGGAGTTTCTGCTTTGAATGGAGATCGAATTTGGCAGGTAAATCTTAGTTCTTCTGGTTCTTTAAGTGATTATGCAAATGCAGTTGCTGTTGATTCAAAAAATCAAATTTATGTTGTTGGACAAGGTGAAAATTTAGTTAGTGAAACAAGTGGGCAAGATTGGTGGATTAAGAAATTTAATTCTTCTGGAGGCGAAGATATTACTAATTGGAATAAAACATACACAAATAGTGGTTCAGATTATCCTACTTCCCTTGCCGTTGATTCTTTAGATAATATTTATATTTTTGGGACGAGAACAAGTGGGCAAGATTGGTGGATTAAGAAATTTAATTCTTCTGGAACTGAAAATACTACGGATTGGAATAAAGCTTATACTTGTTCAGGTACTCCAAGAGCTGTTGTTGTGGATTTGAATGATAATGTTTATTTTATTGGAGATTGTCTTAATTTAGTTAGTGAAACAAGTGGGCAAGATTGGTGGATTAAGAAATTTAATTCTTCTGGAGGCGAAGATACTGTAAACTGGAATAAAACTATTGATTATTCTCCAAATGACTTTGTACGAAGTGCTGCTCTTGATTCTAATAATAACCTTTATGTTGCTGGACAGAGTTATAATTTAACAAGAGGTTCAGCAGTTAGCACAGGTTATGATTGGTGGATTAAGAAATTTACTTCTTCTGGAACTGAAAATACTACGGATTGGAATAAGAGTTATACTTCTAGTGGTGTTCAAGATGATATTATAAGGAGTATTACTCTTGATTCAAATAATAACGTGTATGTTGCTGGAACTGGATTTAATTTAGTTAATTCAACAAGTAATGGGGATTGGTGGATTAAGAAATTTACTTCTTCTGGAACTGAAGATACTGTAAACTGGAATAAGAGTTATACTAGTTCAGCGATAACTGCAGATGTTGCTACAAGCATTATTACTGATGCTTATGGGGCAGTGTATGTTGCAGGATATGGATTTAATTTAGCTAATTCAACAAGTGATAGAGACTTGTGGATTAAGAAATTTAATTCTTCTGGAGGCGAAGATACTGTAAACTGGAATAAGAATTACACTAGTCCAGGATCAACCTTAGATCAAATTAATGGGATTGTTTTAGATTTAAAGAATCATTTTATCATTGTTGGAACAGGATCTCATTTAGTTTCTTCTACAAGTTCTGATGATTGGTGGATTATGTTCTTTTATGGTTTTGCACCTGTTTCTGAATTAGTAAGGTCCGCTCTTAATACTGTTAAATGGCAAGGTTATTTTGGAAGTGTTAATGCAAAATTGATGCTTGGTTCTGGTTTAGATACCATTTATAGTTATGGAAATGCACTTACTTCTCAAATAGATTCTGTTTTTGCTACAACAAGTTCTTCTTTTAATTTTGCTTCTCTTACCCGGGGTAATGCTTCTGATGTAGACTTAACTTGGAACTTTTCAACAGGAGAAAGTGATTCCGCAACTAGTTTTTTTGTTGATGGTAATGCAACTATTTTTAACATTGCAAATGTTTCTACTTTTAATCTTTCTAGTTACGGTTATTCTGGTGGAGTTTGTACAACACAAACAAATGCAACTTATAGAACGGGTATTTTTACAAATGGTACACCTGGAAGTTTAGGAAACTTTGGAGCTTTTGCATTTGGAACAACTATTTCAGCTAATAATTGTGCATACGATAATAGGACTTTAATAGATTATGAATTACTTGTTCCTGTTAATCAGAGTAAAAAAAATATTACACAAACATATTATTTTTATTTAAAATTGAAATAGTTTTAGGATACTCCAATGGAAATTTTCTCTCGTTAGCTTTAAATAGCTTTTCAGATCTTTACTTTTATGGAAAGTTATCAAGATATGGTTAATGTTGGAATTTCTCATTTACCAAAAGAAGTTATTGTAACTGAGAGATTTGAAATTCCTAAAGCTAAGGGTCATATTCAAGGGAATAAAACTGTTATTACTAATTTTAACTTAATTATTGGTTCTTTTAGAAGAGATAGAGATCATTTTTTGAAATTTTTATTAAAAGAATTAGCTACACCTGGTTTTTTTGATGGACCAAGACTTGTTTTTGGAAGAAAAGTGAGTGCAACTTTAATTAATCAAAAAATTAATCAATATGCTAGTCTTTATGTCTTATGTAGTAAATGCGGTAAACCTGATACACAAATTCTTACAAGAGAGGATGGAACTTATCTTAAATGTGCTAGCTGCGGTGAACAAATTCCTATAAACTTATGAGGCCTAAACATAAAACAAGTCATGCTGAATATTATGAAGCTATTTTACAGATAAGGCCAGGTAATCAAGAAATTCTTAATTTTGTTTCTGGATTAATTCAAGCGAGAACTGATGTTGAAGTTACTAAATTTCTTGAACTTAAAACAGGATATGATGTTTATCTTACAGATCAAAAATTTGCAAGAAGAGGACTTGTTACTCAATTAAAGAAAAAATATCCTAAAGCTAAGATTGTCATTAGTAAAGCACTTTACGGACAAAGTAAGAATACAAGTAGGCTCCTTTATCGAGCAACTATTTTATTTAGGCTTGAAGAGGATACTCCGCTTGAAGAAGAACAATAAATAGCTTTAAATATCTTCTTTAATTTTACAGTTTTCTATGCCTGAAGAAGCAGATAAATTACTTGGATCTTCAACAGAAGGTGAGGAAGTGTTTGAAGATAGTGAACAGGTTGAACAAGGTGGAGAATTTATTGGAAGAGTTAAACTTCCCCGAGGTAAAGAAACACTAGGAATTCTTGATCAAAGACTTGGCGGAAGTAGAATGAGAGTTCGATGTTTGGATAATAAGGTAAGAATTTGCAGAGTTCCAGGAAGATTAAAAAGAAAATTATGGGTAAGAGAAGGAGATGTTCTTTTAATTGAACCTTGGTTACTTGGTGGAGATTTAAAAGGAGATGTTATCTTTAAATATCGTTCTAATCAAGTTCAATGGCTTAAAAAAAATGGATATCTCAAAGAATTAGAACATGTCGAAGAATTCTAAAACTCTTAAGAAATTTGTTTCTCGTGCTGGAGAAAAATTAGCTTTTGCTTTAGATTATTTTAACATTGATGTTACAGCTAAAATTGTTGCTGATTTTGGAAGTTCTACTGGTGGATTTGTTGATTGTTTATTGCAGAGAGGAACTAAAAAAGTTTATTCTTTAGATACTGCAAGAGATATGCTTGTTCCTTCTTTGAAAAAAAATAAGAATGTTGAAGTCCTTGTTGGAAATGCAATGCATCTTACCTTGAAAGAAAAAGTTGATTTTATTACGATTGATGTTGCTTGGACAAAACAGTGTTTAGTTTTACCTAATGCTCTTAGAAATTTAAAAGATTCAGGGTATATTATTTCACTTGTAAAACCTCAATATGAAGCTGAAAGAAATTGGTTGACTAAAGGCGTTGTTGAAAAAATGTTTTTAGATGCAACACTCGCAAAAGTTAAAAAAAGTTTAGAAGAGATTAAAAATTTAGAGATTCTAGAACTTATTGAATCTCCTTTGAAAGGAACTAAAGGAAGTAATATTGAATATTTGATGTTGTGTAAGAAAGTTGATACTTCGTCATAATCTTTTTATTTCAATAATATTTATAGATGTGATTTTATTTTTTATTTTCAATGAAACTTTTAACACATTTAGGACTTCTTACTTTATTAAATTGTAGTAGCCAAAAATTTACTTTTCCTCAAGATTTTGTTCAACCCCTAAGAGCAACACCATCTTCTTCTTTTGAACATAAAATTGCGACAATCTATCAACAAGTTTTAGAAGCGCATTCTCTTATTAGTTCTGAAAATAATCCTTGTCATTCTTATGCTCTTGAATTCTCTCTTGGTGGATTAACTGTTTCTGTTTTTGCAAAATTTGCAGATACGAAAGAATGCAGACGTTCTTTTCTTAGTTCTTCTTTTCAAGGTATTTCTTCAGAAGGAAATTATTTTAGAAACTCTTTTGGTCCTGCTCTTGTTGTTCTTTATCAATCTGAACATCATTATTCTGGATATTTTTTAAATTCAGTTCTTGAGTCTGATCCTCTCCATTTTGTTCATTATATTATTACACCCTCTCAACCTTTAGGAATTTCTTGTGAGGAACTAGGAAATATTGGTGTTTGTGGAAGTTCAAGACCTCTTCTTGAAAATCTTGTTGAAGGCGTTTATGCTTTAGTTGAACAGAAAATAAAATAATCTTTTTTTGTGAAAGGTTTATATTTTAGTTCTTCCTTCTTATTTTTATGTTTGACTCTTTTATTAAACATCTTCCAAAAGCAGAATTACATCTTCATTTGGAAGGAACTCTTGAACCTTCTTTACTTTTTAAAATTGCTCAAAGAAATTCTTTTTCTTTACCTTACAAAAATGTAACTTCTTTAAAAGAAGCTTATAAATTTAATAATCTTCAGGATTTTTTGAATATCTATTATCAAGGTGCTGGAGTTTTATTGCATGAAAAAGATTTTTATGATTTAACTTACGCTTATCTTAAAAAAGCACATGAACAACATTTGTTACATGTTGAAATGTTTTTTGATCCGCAAACTCACCTTCAAAGAAATGTTGATTTTTCTATTTTTTTAAAAGGCATGTATAGGGCAATTGTTGATGCGCGTGAAGATTTTGGAATTTCTGGTTTTCTTATTTTATGTTTCTTGCGAGACTTGAGTGTTGATTCTGCTTTTGAAACTTTAGAACAAGCTTTGCCTTATAAAAAATGGATTAAAGCTGTTGGACTTGATTCTGCTGAAAAAGGAAATCCTCCTTCTAAATTTACTTTAGTTTTTAAAAAAGCACTTGATGAAGGATTTTTGACTGTTGCTCATGCAGGAGAAGAAGGGCCTGCAGATTATATTCGGGAAGCTCTCTATTTTCTTAAAGTTTCTCGTATAGATCATGGCAATCATTGTCTTGATGATAAAAAACTTGTTTCTCTTTTAGTAAAAAAGAAAATTCCTTTAACAGTTTGTCCCCTATCTAATTTAAAATTAAAAGTAGTTTCTGATTTAAAATTACATCCTCTTAAAAAAATGATTGATGCTGGACTTTTAGTTACTTTGAATTCAGATGATCCTGCTTATTTTGGAGGTTATCTCAATGAAAATTATTTAATACTACAGAAAGCATTGAAATTGACTAAGGAAGAGATTTATACTCTTGCTGGAAATTCTTTTACTGCTTCTTTTTTATCTGACCTGCAAAAAAAGAAAATGTATAAAATCTTAGATACTTATTATACTTCTTTTGTTTAAGGATTGATTTATATATTTTTCTTCTCTTTTTGTTTTATGTCAAGTAAAGAAAAATTTAGAACGTATAAAGCCGTATTTGATGAAAGCACTTTAAGAGTCTTATTTAAGTTAGAAAGTGAAGGATATTTTAAAGAACTTCTTAGTCCTATTAAAATAGGTAAAGAAAGTAATATTTTTTCTGCTGTTAAAGAAGATGATAGTTTTGTTATTTTAAAAATCTATAGGATTAATAATGCAGAGTTTAAAAGAATGTATACTTATATTGCAGCAGATAGTAGATTTGAAGGATTAAGTAATAATCGAAGAAAAGTTATTTTTGCTTGGGCGCAAAGAGAATATAGAAATTTACTTACTGCTCATCAAGCAGGTGTTGCTGTTCCCTTGCCTCATGCAGTTAAAGCTAATGTTTTAGTGATGGAACTTATCGGTACAGATTCTCTTGTTGCCCCAAGATTAAAGGAAGTTGAATCTACCAATGTTCAAAAATTTTATCTTGATGTTTTGAAAAATCTTAAAAAACTTTATGCTGCAGGATATGTTCATGGAGACTTAAGTGAATTTAATATTCTCAATTTTAAAGAAACTGCTTACTTTATTGACTTTAGCCATGGCACTAAACTAGGCAGTTCTTTGGCAGATTCCCTCCTAGAAAGAGATATAAAGAATTTGGTCTCTTATTTTACTAAAAAAGGACTAAAATTAAAAGCTGAAGATGTACTTATGGATGTAAAAAATGCAATTTAGTTATGAAGTAAAAATACCTAAGGACAGGGTTGCTGTTTTGATTGGTGTTAAGGGTAGTGTCAAGAAGGAGATTCAAAATACTTTATCTCTTAAGCTTACTGTTGATTCTAAAGAAGGAGATGTTTTTTTAGAAGGAGATGATAGTTTAAAATTACTTACTGCTCAGAATATTGTTAAGGCCATAGGGAGGGGATTTAATCCAGAAACTGCTTTAGAACTCTTAAATGAAAATGCTTATTTTGATATGGTTGATATTTCAAATTTTACTGGAGATTCTCGAGCAAAATTTTTAAGAATTAAAGCACGTGTTATTGGTACTGATGGAAAGGCGAGAAAAACAATAGAAAATTTGACTCATACTTCTACTGTTGTGTATGGAAAAACAATTAGTATTATTGGAGATTATGAGGGTGTTAGTTTTGCAAAAAGAGCATTTGAAGCTTTACTTTCAGGAAGTAGACATTCAGGTGTTTATTCTTTCTTAGAGAAAAGTATTAAGCGTAGAAAAAATGTTTTATGAACTTTTTTAAAGAAAGTTTTATATAATTCTTTATCTTTAATTTCTTTATGTTTAAGGATGTTTTATTTGGTTTTAAAAAAGATGAGGTAGATCCTAAAATTAAAACAATTTTTCTTGATCTTGAAAAGATACTTTTGTTTGCTGAAGATTTAGTAATCATGACTGGAAAAGATACAACTGAAGAAATCCATTATAAAACAATTTCTGTTCAAGTTCAACATCTTCTTGAATCTTTGAAATCTTTTTATCGAAAAGAAGATTTATTTTCTTCTTGTTCCATCATTCTTACATCATCAGAAGAACTTGTTAAGGAAATTAATGTTTTAAGAAAAAAAGAACTTTCTCGAGGACAAACGTATCCTTCTTTTGGTGCTCTTAAGGCTGCACTTGAAAGAGTTGTAGAAAAGATTCAAGCTCTTTAGATTTTTATTTATTCCAATTAATAAAAAATTTTATTTACCTTTAATTTTTTTAAGTAATCTCTCTTTTTATTTCAAATATTTCATTATCCTAATTTAGGAGATTACTCACAACTTGAAAGTGTTTACAATTTTTACTCACAAGCTTTATAAGTAAGTTAACTTGAGAGCATTCTTAAAATGGTAGAAAAACAGGTGCATGAAACTAAAGCGCATGAACTTGCAGAAAAACAAAGAGAGATTTCTGTTAGTGAATTTTTTGCAAAAAATAGACACTTACTTGGTTTTGATAATCCTAGAAAAGCATTACTTATGGCTGTGAAGGAAGGAGTGGATAATTCTTTAGATGCATGCGAGGAATCTCGAATCCTACCTGAAATTTATGTTGAATTACAACAATTAAAAGAAGATAGATTTAAAGTTATTATTGAAGATAATGGTCCTGGTATTGTTAAAGAACAAATTCCTAAAATATTTGGTAAACTTTTATATGGGAGTAAATTTCACCGATTAAAAAATTCTCGAGGACAGCAGGGAATTGGAATTAGTGCAGTTTTACTTTATGGTCAATTAACAACAGGAAAAGGAATGTTAGTTACTTCTAAGATTGGAGCAAAACATCAAGCAAATTATTTTGAAATTCATTTAGATACACAAAAAAATGAGCCTATCATTAAAGAAGATAGAATTGTTGAATGGAAAAAAGAGAGCGGTACTAAACTTGAAGTTGAATTACAAGGAACGTATCAGAAAGGAAAACAAAGTGTTGATGAATATATTAAAGAAATTGCTTTAATTAATCCTCATGCTGAAATTATTTATAAAACTCCTGAAAAAGAAACTATAAAATATGCTCGAGGAGTAGCAGAGTTACCTAGAGAAGCTAAAGAAATTAAACCTCATCCTTATGGAGTAGAGATGGGCGTTTTGATACGTATGTTACAAGGATCTTCAGCTGGAAGTTTATCTGGCTTTTTACAAGAAGATTTTTGTAGAGTTAGCGGAAGTATTGCACAAGAGATTTGTGATAAAGCAAAATTAAATCCTCGTTCTCGGCCAAGTACTATTGCAAGAGATGAAGTTGAAGCGTTGTATAACGCAATTCAAAGTACAAAGATTATTGCTCCTCCTACTGATTGTTTAAGTCCTTTGGGAGAAGAAGCAATGATTAAAGGATTAAAGAAAGAAATTGATGCTGAATTTTATTGTGCAGTTACCAGGCCTCCTAGTGTTTATAGAGGAATGCCTTTTTTACTCGAAGTTGGATTTGCTTATGGTGGCAGTTTAGAGAAAGAAGAAACAGTTAAAATTATGAGATTTGCAAATAGAGTTCCTTTACTTTATCAGCAAGGTGCTTGTGCTACTACTGAATCTATTGTAGATACTTCTTGGAAGAGTTATGGGCTTAATCAGAGTAGGCAGAGTGTTCCTGTAGGTCCTGTTGTCATGGTTGTTCATATGGTCAGTGTTTGGGTTCCTTTTACAAGTGAAGCTAAAGAAGCAATTGCACACTATCCTGAAATTATTAAAGAAATGAAACTTGCTTTACAAGAAGCTGGAAGAAAGATGGCTTCTTATATTAGAAAAACTGTAAAAGCAAGAGAACAACAAGATCGAGTAAATTTGTTTGAAAAATATATTCCTGAACTTGCTGGATCTTTAAGTAGTTTAAGCGGAGAGAAAAAAACTGCTATTGAAGAAGATTTAAAAATTGTTTTAAAAAAAGGATTAAAAGAGTTATTAGCTGGTGTTGAAAAAGCTAAAGAAATAGAAATAGATGGAGAGAGTGTTGCTTTTGGAGATAAACAAAGAACTCTTGATGAGGCAGAATAATGGATCAAAAAAAAGTACTTAAGGATCTTGGATTAAAACTTGTTGAACAACTTAAAAAAGGAAAGAATCCTGAATTTAGTTTTCCTTTAAGAAATTTAAGTAATATTATTTATGATCAAAAAACTAAAACTTTAAAATTAGGTGATAAAAGGGGAGTGAGATCTTTCTTTAATGTTGC